>Ga0066860_10001520_pt1 | contig 10390 bp, 13 predicted proteins | sample ETN07SmetaG_FD_65601 | JGI IMG/M metagenome (GOLD analysis project Ga0066860, IMG submission 65601) | Marine microbial and viral communities from oxygen minimum zone, Eastern Pacific Ocean - ETNP2014F14-07SV275 | ecosystem: Environmental > Aquatic > Marine > Oceanic ... | reverse complement strand
AGCGGTCCAAAGAGGGCTACCGTTACGGAGGCTGGGCAAAGTTGGCTGCAGACCGTCAAGAAGGCTGGCGTTTCAGTAGCTACAACCGCGAGCAGCAAGGCCAGATCGCCCAAGACTATTACGACGATGTGCTGACGCCCAACTTGCCCCCCGACAGCCCAACCCGGTTGGCGTTTCAGCCTTTCATAGATGACCTGCAGGCAGGGGCGCTTTAGAAAGGCGGCGGACTAGATCGCCGATTCCGCCAAAAAACCCAACACAGCATCACTGAACCGCCGGTGTTCCTCGATGATGCCCAGGTGTTTGGCGCCCTCGATGGTCTTCGCTTGTGCGTGGGGCATCGCCTGCGCCATCTCATTGGCCATCCGAGGGGTTGAGCCCGGGTCGCCGTCTCCGGTGAGGATCAGCGCCGGCATGGACAGCGCTCTGTAATCCACAGCATGGTCCTCTGCGTTGGAGAGCAGCTCATAGCTCTCTAGGAATTTGGCGGGGTCGTTGTTCTGCAGCCTAGCGCTTACCTGGAGTTCCACGGCCGGGTTGGCCGCAAGAAACTCGGGATTGAACCATCTTTGCAATGCCTGCGCCTCCAGCCCCTGCTGGTCGCCCGCCTTGGCTTGTTGGAGCCTGCGGGACATGGCCCCGCGCTCATCGGTTGTGCGCTGGTAGGTGGTGCTGATCAAGACCAACCCGCGCACCATCTGCAGGTGGGCCGATGCAAAATGCTTGCCCACCTGGCCGCCCAAGGAGAACCCGGCCAGCACGATCTCTGAGATTCCGAGTTCTTTGAGCAGTCCGTGCAGTTGGTCCACGAACGGCTGGAAGCTCTGTGCGCCCAGCGGTTCGGTCGTCTCGCCGTGTCCCAGCAGGTCGTAAGTCAGCGTGGAGCGGCCCGTTATATCACCCAGCATGGCTTCCCAGATACGCTGGTCGAGGCCGACGCCATGGATCAGTACGATGGGAATCGTGCCTGGTACTTCCGAGTATTCATAACAGGTCCCGCGGGCATCGATGCTCATCTATCGGCGATCCTATCTACAGTGAAAATATCGGGGTCAAATTGACACTCTCCGAAGGCGGTGCTAGCGTCTAATGCGCTGGGGGACGTTCCCTGGCAATCACCCAAGGAGACACTTAAGCACAATGAAGTTTAGCAACTTCCTGTTCCCGGAGAGTAAAACCCCCGACGGCGATTACGAAATCATCGAAGAATCCCTGCGGGAGGCGGAACTTTCCGAGGAGCTTGGCTACGATGTTATCTGGTTGGCCGAGCACCATTTTGACGGGGGCTGCGCCTACGTGGACCCTACCACCTTCGCCGCCGCCATCGCCGCCCGGACCAAGAAGATCAAGATTGGGTTTGCTGTGGCCCAGATGGCCCTGCATCACCCCATCCGGTTCGCCGAGCAGATCGCCCTGGTGGACAACATCAGCAAGGGTCGCATGATCGTGGGCGTGGGCCGGGGCACTGCCTACAACTTCTACGAGTTCCGTGGGTTCGGCATCGACCCCGACGAAGCCCATGACATGCTCTTGGAAGTGGAAGAAATCCTGGTCAAGGCCTGGACCACCGAGAACTACAAGCACGACGGCAAGTATTGGCAGTTGGAATTGCCGGTGCTGCGGCCCCAGGTGTACCAGAAGCCTCACCCGCCGATGATCCGCGCCTGCTCCGGGCTGGAATCGACCCTGGAGATGGCCCGCGAGGGACGCCCGTTCATGATGAACGTCCAAAGCGACGAGGTCACCGTGCAGCGGATGGACCAATACCAAGCGGCCATGTCTGAAGCCGGGCACAGCGACGAGACCGTGGCACGGAACGTGGCCGATTCTTGGGTCTGGCGCAACATCTTTGTGGCAGACACCGATGCCGAGGCCGAAGCCGTGGGAATCCCCTATTTCCGGGAGATGCGGGCATATCTACAAACCAACCGCGACCGCATGAACACCGCCACGGAATTGAATGCCCAAGCGTCTGGGATCGTCGGCTCTGCTAGGAACTCCCTGGAGCACGGTATCATCGTCGGCTCACCGGAGACCATCTGCGAACGGCTTCAAAAGGTGCATGAGACCGGCGTCGGCGGCGTGATAATCCACTTCCGCCTGGGCGCCATGCCCTACGACGTCAATGCCCACAGCATGAAACTATTTGCGGAGAAGGTAGCGCCGAATTTCAAAGGTTCGGTCGCCGTTTAGCGCCTAGTTTCGCAAAAACCGCTGTATCCCCCGTTCGTGGTGAGCTTCGTCGAACCACGGTTGCGCAGGGGCCCTTCGACAAGCCCGATTTATCGAGACTCCCGACTCTAGTCGGAGCTCCGACGAACGGATGGCGGCCGCCCTTTATTTCTGGTCTAGGAACTCGATTTCGAACTTGAGGGTGGCGTTGGGTGGAATCACTCCGCCGGCTCCCGAGGCCCCGTAGCCCAGGTCTGGGGGTATGATCAGTTCCACCTTGCCGCCGATATTCATGGTCGCCACGCCCTCGTCCCAGCCCTTGATGACGCGGCCCTGGCCCAACGGGAACTCGAATGGCGTGCCCCGGTCCACGGAGCTGTCGAACTTGGTGCCGTCGAGCAGCCATCCGGTGTAATGGACGACCGCGGTCTTGCCAACTTCCGCCTTGTCCCCGGTCCCAACTACGATCGTCTTGATCTGGAGCCCGGAAGCTGTGGTGATTGTTTCGTCTGCCATGTTTACCCCATATGAGTAAGATCCGCTTCTCGTTTCGGTTTCCGCCGGGACATCCGTCGAGGTCTCCACCGGTACATCCGTTGGAGTCTGAGTGGGAATTACCGTCGGAACCTGCGTCGCTGGCTCGGAGGAAGAACCGCATGCCACGCCCAGAGTTGCCAGGAATACCAGGACCATGAGCCACCGCATGTCAGTTGACCTTTGTACGTGTCTAAACCGCGACCGTTCGCGCCCAAGAATGGTAGCACAACATGTATTCGGATGACGCATCTTGTATATCCAGTGGACGGCATTTAGTCTATGATGTCACCTACTTTGGTATAGGAGATTACATCGATGACCGATGAATTTAGGCAGAGGGTAGAGGCCGCCAAGGCCAAGACCAAGGCCGTTAGCGTTACGGACTCAAAAAAGCAATTAGACGAAAAACCAGAGGTCCTTCTGATTGAGACTCGCTTGCGGGAGAACGTAAGTCTGAGTGAGCAAGCCGACAACGTTGTGTTCATGTCTGTGGAAGACCTGGATGCCGCGGCTGAAGACTCTTCCAAGCTGGACCCGCGCCTGTCGGACCCCAACGTACAGATCATCACGACTTGAAAGCTTGGCAATAGGGCCGCCGTGGGCGCCCAGATACTTCAGGAAATGGGATTCAACAACGTGACCTACATGGCAGGCGGGATGGAAGCCTGGAAAGAAGCCGGCTTCCCAACCAAGGAATAGGACTGTTAGACCATACGATCAGGCCTTGGTAACAGAACAAATAGGGGTGTAATCATGGCTGAGCGAGTCTGGGACAAGTTTCTTAGTGAGCAGGACAAGGCCCATGTGGCGATGGGCGAGAATAAGCAGGTGGGTTTCGGTGAAAAGCCGGCTTTGCTGCTCATTGACCTCTACCGCTGGGTGTTCGGAGACCGGCCTCAGCCGATCCTGGAAGCGACCAAAGAGTGGCCCGCCAGTTGCGGACTGGCCGCCTGGGACGCCATCTCCCCAATCCAGACCCTGTTGAAGGCCGCCCGGGACGCCGGCATTCCGGTGATCCACGCCACGGGCCGCGACGACGATGGCCTGGCCGGGTGGAGCACGGGACGACAGGTCTACGGTAACGCCGACCGTAGCCCGGAGGCCCTGGAACGCCGCAACCGCAGGAACGATATCATCGACGAAGTAGCGCCAATCGACGGCGAACCGGTCATGCGCAAGGACTCGCCCAGCGCCTTCTGGGGAACCCCCTTGGTCGGCCACCTAACGGCCCACAACGTGGACACCATCATCGCAGTGGGCGAGACTACCAGCGGCTGCGTCCGGGCCAGCGTATTGGACGGCTGCACCAACCGCTTCCGTATGATTGTCGTCGAGGAGGGCGTGTTTGACCGGCACGAAGCCGCCCACGCCATCAACCTGTTCGACATGAACCAGAAGTACGCCGATGTGCTACCCCTAGCAGACGTGTTGGAGTACCTGGGGGAGATTGGGGCCAAACAGGGCACCGCAGTCTAAGAGCGGTTTCCTAGGGAGGCGCGTTGGTTGATTGGAAATCGTGCCTGTGGTAAATTAGCTTTAACTAGATTGGCCGGAAACGGTCGGAGATTCGAATGGCATATGTTACTCCCCGCGAGGGCGAGAACCCGGAAAGCCTGGTCAACCGGTTCCGGGCGTCGGTACAGCATTCTGGAATCCTGCGCGAGCTCAAGGACCGCCGATTCTTCCGCTCCAAGGCCCAGAAAGAGCGTTTGGCCGCTCAGAGAGCAGCCCGCCGCCGCCGCCGTCAGAACCGCCGTTAGACTTTCAGGCCCTCCCGGTCCCAGGTTCGTCCGGGCCTTGTCCTGTGTGCGTCCGGCGACCGAGAGATTCCCAATTAAAAAATGCTATCACCTGGCGGCCTTAATAGCCGCCCGCTTGCCAAAAAAGGCCGGTCAGCGGCCTTTTTTCTTTGCTAAGGGCCACTTGTAGTGGCGCTTGCAGGCGCGTTGACAGCTGTCAAGTGCCACTGGTAAATTGGAGTAGTTGCCCTTAGCACTTAGCCTGATCAACTGCTAACGGGTAAGCCCCATTCAGGAGAGAATCCGTGCCCAGATACGATTACCGCTGCGAAAGCTGCAAAGAAGAATTTGAATTGGTGCAGACCTTTGCAGAAGCTGGAAAAGGCACCTGCCCAGCATGTTCCGGAGCGGGCCAACGCGTCTACCACGCCGTACCTGTTATCTACAAAGGCAGCGGTTTCTACACCACCGACTACGGCCGGCCCAAACCCCCGTCAGAGAACAAGAACGGCTCCGGCAGCGAGGGTTCGTCTTCGTCCGAAACCAAATCTTCCGATACAAGCTCTTCGAGCGACTCAACATCGTCTTCGGATTCAAAGTCGGACACGGCTGCCAAGTCCTCCAGCGACAGCTCTCCCAAGTCTTCCTCTGAGTCCAGCAGCAGCGCTTCCTCCACTCCAGCCAGTTCCAGCTAGGCTAAACCGGCCCACCAAGCGTACTCCAGAGGGTTCAGCGCTATATGCGCCCTTGATTTTCCAGTAGGCTGATAGGATGCGAGCACTGGTCCAGAGGGTTACAAAGGCTTCTGTCTCCATCGCAGACGACACCGTTGGGGAGATCGGCGTGGGTCTGGTCGTTCTTTTGGGAGTCTCCAAAGAAGACGACGAAGCCGACGCGCGGTATCTGGTAGAGAAGATCACCAACCTCAGGATATTCGCCGACGATGAAAACCGGTTCAACCTCTCAGCTCTGGACAAGGGCGCTGAGCTTCTAGTAGTGAGTCAGTTCACCCTTTACGCCGACACCCGCAAGGGCCGGCGTCCCGACTTCAACCAAGCCGCCAGCGCCGAGGATGCCAAGCGCCTCTACGAGCATGCAGTGGAGTTGTTTCGAGAGGCAGGGCTGACGGTGGCCACGGGCGTTTTCCAAGAGCACATGCTGGTATCACTTGAGAACGACGGCCCGGTGACCATAATGCTGGACAGCGCCGACCGGCAGCGTCCGCGCCGGGGTTAGACAAGCTCACCATGACGTAGTACCGGCAGAACCATGCCAACGGGCGCGGGATGCATCACGACCACTCATCCTGAGCCTGTCGAAGGATCGCCTATCAGCGTAGATGGTCTCGGAGGAGCGCCTGACCTCACCTCACCCGCGCACTGAGGAGGGGATACCTGCCTGTTACTGGGAATTGCAACTGGTTGACGTAGGCGCGGGGTTTTAACCCGCCACGCTGGCATCAACGATGTTTTTAGCTTCAACCCTTCAATTTGAAACTGTCAAAAATCCCACATAAGCCAAGGTTCTAGTCAATAAAAACACAGTCTACCAGTGTCCGTCCTTCGACAGGCTCAGGATGAGCGAGGGGGTATGGCTTTACTGCCGAGGTGAATTTACCACTCGGCGTGTACTTGTCGAAGGATCCCTGCGGGAGAAATGCCCCCTACCGGAACCAGCCCATTCCTCGGAAGAATCCTCGCAAGTAGGCTATCTGGCCACCGTGGGCCACGGTGTCCCAGACCATTTGGCCCATGCAGGTTGCCACGGTTCGCGGCTCTGGCACGGGTCCCATTACAATCTCCCGCTCCAGTTCTTCGGTAGTGATGTTGGCCAGGAATTCCCTGGTGTGGTCCTTGACGGCCTGGTAGTAGGCTATCTGCACTTCTCTGGAGGGCGGGTTCCACGCCGCGACCTGGGCGGCGTTCCAACCCACGCCCCGGTCTTCGGCATCGGCCGGCATGCCGAACTTTTCGTGCCAACCTTCAGACACCCACAACTGCGTCAGGTCACGGAGCCGGGTGTGTATGAACATATCGGTCACACGGGTCAGGTGCCAAAGAATCCAGGCTATGGAATTGCATTGATCGGTGGGTTGGCGGCCCATCGCAGCCTCGTCCAGACCCTCAAGGGCTCCGTCGATCATCTCCCAATTCCTTTCCATCGCCAGGATCACCGGGTCAACTGGGCTCATCATGGGTCCTCCAATAAGCTGCCGGATCAGCTAGTCGATTTCCAAGTTTAGGCTAATGTCCAGGGCGTCCACCGAGTGGGTCAGCCTTCCACCCTTAGTGGCCTATTCAAACTCCAAATCTAGGCTGATATCGAGAGCGTCCACCGAGTGGGTCAATCCACCGATAGAAATCAGGTCCACGCCCGTTTCCGCGACTGCCCGAACCGTGTCGTAGGTGATCCCGCCCGAAGCCTCAACGATTGCCTGGTCGCCGATGACTTTCATGGCGTCGGCCATCTCCGGCACTGACATGTTGTCCAGCATGATGATGTGGGTCCCGGCCTCCAGGGCCTCTTTCACTTGGTCCATGCTCTCGACCTCGACCTCAACCTTGATGGTGTGCGAGGCGCGAGACAGGGCCAGTTGGATCACGTCTTTCAGGCCCATCTCGCGGAAGGCGTTGGCTTGGATGTGATTATCTTTGATCAGGATGCCGTCGGCCAGGTTCAGCCGGTGGTTAAAACCGCCCCCCATGCGCACCGAGTATTTGTCCAGGTAACGGTGGCCGGGTACGGTCTTGCGGGTGTCGACTATCCGGGCGTGCAGGCCCTTCACAGCCTCGACGTAGCGGTTGGTGTCGCTGGCGATACCGCTCATGCGCTGCATGAAGTTCAGGGCGATGCGCTCGGCCCTGAGTATACCGGCGGCCGAGCCCCGGACTACGGCGATGTCGTCTCCGGGAGCCAGCGGGGCGCCGTCTTGCAAGATGGGCTTACGTCCAACGTGGGGTCCACTCGCAGAAAGACGGCCATGGCCACATCGACGCCGGCCAGCACTCCATGCGCCTTGGCGCGCAACATACCGGTGCCCTGAATCTCCGGCGGGACCACCGCCTGGGTTGTGGGGTCGTTGAACGTCTGGTCCTCGGCAACCGCGGCATCGATCAACGCGTAAACGTCTGGGGGAAACTGGGTCATGGCGCGCCTTCATTATTCTCTAGAAAAGCCGGTGAATCGGCAGGCACAATTGTACCGCAACTACCGAGGCTGGGCCATATGAAAAAGGCGCGGGGGAAAACAAAGCCGCCGGAATGGAAAACTAACTGAGGGAGAGCATCCGTTCCAGGGCAATCTTGGAGTCCCGCTTGATGTCTTCCGGCACGGTGATCTGGTTATTGACCTTGCCTTCCAGTAGCCCGTCCAGCATCCATAGCACGTAGGCGGGGTGGATGCGGTACATGGTGGAACACGGGCAGGTCACCGGGTCCAAGCAGAACACTGTTTTGTCGGGGTTATTGATAGCCAGGCGGTTGACCAGGCTGACCTCGGTGCCGATCCCCCACTTGCTGCCGGCCAGGGCGGAGTTGACTTGCTCCCTGATGAACTCGGTGGAACCAACCATGTCTGCCGCCTGGACGGTCTCCATGGGACATTCCGGGTGGACCACGATGTTGATATCGGGGTGCAGGGCTCTCGCGGCTTCTATCTGGCCGACGGTGAACCGGGTGTGGACGGAGCAATGCCCTTGCCACAGCACCATCTTGGCCCTGCGGACCTGCTCCGGCGTGTTGCCGCCCAATTGGCGGAACGGGTTCCAGACGACCATCTCGTCCAGGGGCACGCCCAGTTCTAGAGCCGTGTTACGGCCCAGGTGCTGGTCGGGCAGGAAGAGGACGCGCTCACCCTGTTCAAAGGCCCATTTAAGCGCTGCTTTGGCGTTGGATGAGGTACATACTATGCCGCCGTTACGGCCGCAGAGGGCCTTGATCCCGGCGATGGAGTTCATGTAGGTGACAGGCACGATGCTATTGGGCCCCAGGACCTCCTCCAGGTCGGCCCAGGCGTCTTCGACGTCTTCCATGGGCGCCATGTCGGCCATTGAACAACCGGCGGTGATGTTGGGCAGGATCACTTTCTGGTGGGGCGCGGCCAGGATGCAGGCGGTCTCCGCCATGAAGTGCACGCCACAGAAGATGATGTAGTCGGCGTCGGGGCGAGACGCGGCTTCACGGGAGAGCAGGTAGGAGTCGCCTTGGAAGTCGGCGTACTTGATCACCTCTTTCCACTGGTAATGATGGCCCAAGATGGTGATTTTGCTGCCCAGCTTTCGGCGGGCTTCACCTATCCGAACATCTAGTTCATCCGCGGTGAAGTGAAGGTATTCCGGGGGTATCTGCTGCCACCACACATTGACCGCCATCTCTTCGGCCAGGGGTTTGGAGGGGAGTTCGTCTTCAGTTCTGCAGAATGCCGAGTGCTCAAGTTCGGTGATCGGCACGGTGGGCCGACGGCTTGCTAAGGCTATTAATCGTCGCCTCGAAGAATCTGTAATTTCGCTTCTACAGCCAGCGAACCCTGCAGGGACCATGGGCTGGAGCGCTCAATCTTCACTGTGACCAATTCACCTTGATGATACGCCTCATCCTCGAAGAACACCAGTTTATGCGAGCGTGTCCTTCCCTGCCACTTTCCCCTCCGGCGGCCCTCCACCAGAATCTCCACATACCGGCCCACCAAGCGGGAGTTGATCTCAGTCTGGATCTCTTCTTGCAGTCGGTCCACCCTTTGTCGGCGGCTGGTCTTCTCTGTCTCGGGAACGGCGTCGACCATGGTACGTGAGGCGATGGTGCCCGGCCGCGTCGAATAGGCGGCGCAGTGGACCTTGTCCATTTTGAGTTCCGCGAGTAGGTCCAAGGTCTGCTGGAACTGTTCTTCAGTCTCGCCCGGGAAACCCACTATGATGTCCGTGTTCAAAGCGACTTCCGGCATCACCTCCCTGATCCGGCCCACCAGGTCCACGTATTCGGCCCGGCTGTACCGGCGGTGCATCTCGTCCAAGATGCCATCGTCGCCCGCCTGCACCGGCAGGTTGATGTGCTCGCAGACCTTGGGCACGTCGGCCACGGCCTGGATTATCTCTTGCGTCATGAACATGGGATGGGAAGTCAGGAAGCGTATGCGCTCGATGCCGTCTATTTCATTGAGCCTGGCAAAGAGGTGGGCAAGGTTGGGTTGGTCCGGCAGGTCGTGGCCATAGGCGTCGACGGTCTGACCCAGCAGGGTGACCTCTTTCACGCCCCTCGAGGCCAGAGTCTCCACTTCGAGGGCCACTTCTGAGATGGGACGGCTCACCTGGCGGCCACGGCGGTAGGGGATGATGCAGAAAGTGCACATGAGGTCGCAGCCATGGATGATTGGGACGTGGCAGGTGACGTCGGGCCGGTTGGGTGTCAGCGGGCCGACACAACCCTCCCAATCGACGCCAAGCCGCTCTCCGACCATCTCGAGTAGCGGTTCAAACTGTTGAGGGCGCATGAATACATCAACGTAGGGGAAGCGGCGGGCTAGATCGTCTGACTTGGGCCCAACCATGCAGCCCATGAGGGCTACGATACGTTCGGGTTGGTTTTTCTTGAGGGGCGCCATCCAGGCCAGGTTGCTGACAACTTTGTCTTCGGCGCCCTGGCGGACCACACAGGAATTAAGCACGATGACGTCAGCGTCGGCGGGTTTGTCCACAGGTTGAACCCCCATCTGCTCCAGAGCGGCGCCAAGCCGGTCGGAGTCCGCGGAGTTCATCTGGCAACCGATGGTCCAGAGGTAGTAACTGTTCATGAAAGAGGGCCGATGTTGGTGGCTAGGTTCCTAAGTTCCTGGCTGCTGGGTACGTAACCCGTCAGATATGAGGGTATATTGCCATGAAAAATCGAAGTGTAGTGGCGGAAAGAGAGGGATTCGAACCCTCGGAACCTTTGCAGGCTCACGCGATTAGC
>Ga0066860_10001518_pt1 | contig 10392 bp, 11 predicted proteins | sample ETN07SmetaG_FD_65601 | JGI IMG/M metagenome (GOLD analysis project Ga0066860, IMG submission 65601) | Marine microbial and viral communities from oxygen minimum zone, Eastern Pacific Ocean - ETNP2014F14-07SV275 | ecosystem: Environmental > Aquatic > Marine > Oceanic ... | reverse complement strand
CTCGCTGGCGCGGGTAACCGCGCCGTCGATCGCAGCCTGGACTCCTTCTGAAGATGAACCCACCAACTCGATAACTTTGTACGTGTTTCCAGTAGTCATCACCATTCTCTCCTACTCCTTTTGGGAGGGCGATTATAGAAATTACTATCAGCCATTACAATACCTACTACCATTCCCCTGTATCGATTGCCCTGCCCAACGACCAGCAATTTCGGGCCATAGGGCAACTGGTGGAATAGGATTCAGGTTGGTCTGCCCAGGTAATTTCAATGAATCTCCAAGTTAAATTGGGACTGCTCTTTGGCACTTTGACCTTTCTACTCATCGTGAGCGCGATCTTGGGTTTCGTATTGGTGAGACGGCTCGACAGCGATGTGCAGAACCTAGGCCGGGTAGTTGCACCCCTAAAAGAGGCCGTTTTGGAGATGCAGATAAGCATCGGCGAAAGCAATATATCGATAATCCAATACTCCATCGACCGGGACGACCGGCACATCCGGCGATTCTTGGAAACCAAGATCGACTTCGAGATCGCCCTAACGGAATACAACCGTCTGGCCGAGACCGAACAAGAGAAAGAAGCCGGCCTCAGGGTAAGCCAGATTCATGGCGGGTTCGGGGAGATCAGCGACGACATCATCGGAGTCACTAATACCCTGCAAGCCAACCTGGCAAGACTCAGCCAAGATGTAGCGAACATCAACCAGATACTTAACGGTCAACTAGAAGGATTGATCGACCGGGATGCTCCCGACGGCCTGGTTAAATTAGAAGCCGTGCTCAGCATGGGCATTCGTGTCGACAGGTCATTCCTCGCCATTCAGTCCTAAATAGCCAGTCCGGACCCGCGATTTCGCCAGACCGTTGCAGAAGAACAGGCGGGGTTCAGAGAGTTCGAGGATACATTCCGTTCCAAACAGATCTCCTTGGAAGAGAGGGCATTGGTTGGCGTCGTAAACGATGTCTTCAGAGATTCAGTGGCCATCAGCCCCAGGGTCATGAACCAAGTGGACACGCAACGGATCCTACTGGTGGAATTGGCGGATGACCTTGAAGAGATCGACCGCATAGTAATCGACGATGTCCAACCGCTGATAGTCGCCGAAACCCTTGAGGCGCTAAGCGGGGCCGAAACGTCTGTGGACGGCGCCACGATCGCGGTCTTTATACTCATCGCTTTGGGTGTCGTCGTTGGTGTGGGAACTGCAATCATCGTGGGCCGGCAGATCGTTAGCCCCATCGTCAGGCTGACGAATGTTGCCGAGGAACTTGCCCGAGGAGACCTTTCGGTCCGGGCCAGCGCCGAGACCAACGACGAGATTGGCAGCTTGGCAAATTCCTTCAATCAGATGGCCGCGGCGAGGCAACACGCGGAGGCCCAACGCGTGGCGCTGATCAACGAGCTGGCAGAGCAGAACGCCGCGTTGGCCGAGTTGGACGAGCTAAAAGATAATTTCTTGTCATCTGTTTCACATGAACTGAGGACTCCGCTGACGGCAATCAAGGGCTCGGCAGAGCTTTTATTGGACGACGAAGGCGCCAGCCCAGAAGTGCAGAAACAGTTCCTCACGATCATCAACGTTGAAAGCGACCGTCTGACCCGTCTGATAAACGACGTTCTGGACCTGGCCCGGTACGAGGCCGGTCAGGAGGTATGGAACGATGCGCCGAATCCCTTGAGCAACATCGTCGAGTCAACCGTGGCTGGCACCCAATCATTGGCGATCCAAAAATCCCTCGACATCGGCGTGAACCTGGATCCTGACCTGCCGGATGTCTGGTGTGACCAGGACAAGGTCAATCAAGTCCTCACGAATCTACTTAGCAACGCCATAAAATTCACTCCTGAGAACGGTGAGATCGGGATCTCTGCTAAGGAGTTGACAACCACCAGCAATGGCCGCGTTGTAGAGATTAAAGTCTCAGATAACGGAATCGGTATGCCCAAAGGGGAGCTGCAGGAGATATTTCAAAAATTCAAACAGATCGGAGACACGCCAGCAGATATTCAAAAGGGGACCGGTCTGGGGCTGCCGATCTGCAAAGAGATAATCGCGCATTATGCTGGGAACATCTGGGCTGAAAGTGAAATTGGCAAAGGAAGTGTGTTCACCTTCACTCTTCCCGTCGAGAAGAAGGTCTCGGAGCCCGATCAGCCGTTGGCCGGTGATTCAGACCCACCAGTGATTCAGACTCAATAAAGAGTTCATCTGACTAGCAGAAACCGTATTGGTCGTAGACAGATGGACCAATGTTATGTATTACAGACTGACCAAATGACAAGTGTATACTTGGCTGGCAACGCATGGGCCGGTCTGTCTGTTTTCCCGCTGTGTTTCCGCAGTGCTTGACCAACAGACAGCCCAGTAACTATTCACTCCATTGATGTTACGGTTCAATCATGGCGGAAATTTTGGTTGTGGAAGACGAACCGTCTCTCCAAAAATTACTCGAATATCAACTCAAGCGAATCGGGCATGAGATATTAGTGGCGCCAGACGGCCAGCAGGCCATAGTGTTGGTCAAATCCTTTCGCCCTGACCTAGTCTTGCTGGACGTGATGTTGCCTGTTATGGGTGGTTTCCAGGTCCTAAAGGAAATGCAAGAGGATATGACCACCAGCGGCATCCCGGTGATCATGCTCTCCGCTAAGGGCCAGCAGCACGATATCGCTGCCGGGATCGAGAAAGGTGTTTTTGATTACATAACCAAGCCCTTCAACATCCCCAACTTGGCTGAACGGATCGAAAAGGCCCTGGAATCTGTAAAATAACCCGCGAATAATATGCGAATCGCTGGCACAGCCCGTATATTCGTGCTCAGAAAAGTGTCCGTGTGAAGAATAGAAAGAAGAAATTTCACCTGGCCCAGTTTCTGGTGCACGGACCCACTTACCACAGCATAGCCATGTGGCGTCATCCCCGCACCGAGTGGCCCGACGACAGTTGGCGCCGGCCCGAACTCTACCAGCACATCGCCCAGGTCTGTGAGCGGGGCCTCTTCGACACGGTGTTCTTCGCCGACCTTAACTACGTCTCCGACTCCTACAAGGGGTCCTTGGAACCCTCACTGAGGTATGCCACCCAAGCCCCCGAGCACGACCCCATTCCCTTGCTGACCATGATGGCCGCAGTGACCAGCCACATCGGCCTGGGGGCCACCTTCTCCACCAGCTACCAACACCCGTTTTACGTGGCCCGTCTCTGGGCCACCCTAGACCATCTTACGGGTGGAAGAGCAGCCTGGAACGTGGTCACCTCGCTCAACCAGAACCAGGCCGCCAACTACGGCCAGCGTGCCCTCGACCCCCCTGAACTGCGCTACGAGAAGGCCCACGAGTTCATCGACGTCTGCCAGCAGCTATGGAATAGCTGGGATGAGGACGCCGTGGTGATGGACAGGGAGAATGCAGTTTTCACCGATGCCTCAAAGGTACGCCGGATCGAGTACGAAGGCCGCTTCTATAGCTCCCGGGGTCCGTTGAACGTTGTCCGTTCGCCCCAGAACGGCCCGGCCCTGATTCAAGCAGGCACTTCGCCCAAGGGCATCGACCTGGCCGCGAAATATGCAGATGCTGTGTTTGCCATCCACCCGGTCGCCAAGAGTGCGGCCAGCTATTACACACAGGTCAAGGACCGGGTCTCCGACCTAGGGCGCAACCCGGACCACTGCGCCATATTATTCGGGGCCCAGCCGATCATAGGGAGCAGTGAGGCGGAGGCGCTGGAGAAACAGGAAGAACACAATAGCCTGGTGCCCATCGAAGGCGGCATGGCGATCCTATCCGGCCACCTGAATTTCGATCTCTCCAAGCTGTCGCCAGACGACGAGATGATGAGCCTAACCCAGCCGGAGCTGCAACGCTCCCGCCGGGTGTACCAGAAAGACAACGGCGATTCGATGACTGTTAGAGAGGTTGCCCAACGCCACGGAGAGAGCGTGGGACTCCCTCAGTTCGTAGGCACGCCGTCCAGCATCGCCGACCAACTTGAGGCGTTCTTCGAAAAGGTCGGCGGTGACGGGTTCATGCTCTCGCCGATCTACTGCCCCGGCGCGATAGAAGAATTCGTGGACTTGGTCGTCCCAGAGCTGCAACGACGTGGCCGCTTCCGTACCTCCTATACAGGCACAACCCAGCGCGACCATCTGCGCCAGGAAGACTGACGGGCGGCTATTCAAATCGACCTAACGGGCTGGATAAGGTACCATAGGCACGGAATCCAACCAATTCACCGCTCAGGAGGACTTCAACGATGGGTATTTTCCGGATGTACACCGGCGATGACGGCAAAAGCGTCATCGAAGAACTTCAGGTGGACAACCCCATCTTGGAGACTCTTAAGACCTGCACCGGCTGTTCCATCCAGATCAACGAACCAACCGAGTTCTCAGAGCTTCACCCCGCGCCTCGCCGACGCTGGATGAGCATGTTGAGCGGACAGATAGATATCCAGTTGGGCGACGGCACCATCCACAGCTTTGGTCCCAACGACTTGAGACTGTGGGAGGACGTTACCGGTGAGGGCCACAAGACCCGCTTCCCGGTGCCTTCGGTCAGCATATCTATGCCGCTAGCCTAGAAACAGCGAGAATTGCTAGCATGAGCACACCTTCCCAACCCGATGAGAATCTCGAGGAGACCCCCAATGAGGTCGCCTACGAGGTGAAGGCGTGCGCCAGATGTAGGAGCACCGAGATCGACCGCACCGAAGGATTTCATCCCTTCGGCAGGTGGCGGTGCCGCAGTTGCGGCCGGGCGTTCATGATTCCCTCGCTCCAGATACGCATCCTCGCCTCGCACGAGATGCCGCCAAGAAGCTGGCACTGGGAATAAACATCCACATTTCCGGCAAAGGCCCAAATCCCTAAGGCATTGCACCGATGATCTAATCCATCTTAGGGGTGGGTTTCCAACCCGCCCGGCCTATCGTCAATCGGCCCTCGAATCGGAAAGCCGTATCCGTTGCTGGATCTCCCCATGACAGGTTGGACTTTCCACAGCAGGGCAGATTAGAATCCTGCCCCTACGTCCGCTCTACACCTCCCCCATTGCGACGGGAGAGGGGGCATCAACTACTCCTGGCCCTCGGATGGAAACTCGCCTCGCGCTTTCATCTCCTGGGGGAGCAGGCTGTTGTAGATAAAAGCGTTTACCGGAGTCGGCACGCCTGCTTCCAGTCCCAGGCGCACAACGGCCCCGATCTGGACTTCCAACTCGGACGTCCGCCCCTCAATCATGTCTCGCTGCATGGACGATGTGCCGCCCGGCGGTGAGGCTTCCAGCCGGGCTTGCGTCGCAGGGAGGGCGTCGACGGGCATCTTTATACCATTGCCGTGCGCTACGGCCAGGACTTCCTTGACCACCTGCTGGGCCATCTCCCACGAGCCGGCCACGCTGCGCCATTGGCCAATGGGCACGCGGGTTATGGCGCCAACACCGCTGTTGGCGGCCATGAACGCCAGCTTTCCCCACAAAGCGGCATGGATGTTGGTGGGAATATTTGCCTGGACCCCCGCATTCTCAAAAGCCTGCAACAACTGCTGCGTCCGTTCACTGGTCGAATCGTCAGACTCTCCGAACGAGACGAATGGTTCGCCCCCGGCATGAAGGATGTGTCCGGGCCCGACGATATAGCTAATCAGGCCGCCCAACCCGACCACCACGGATTGTTCGCCCAACACAGAGGCCAATTGGCCTGGAGCTTCCACTCCGTTCTGCATGGGGACAACAAACGTATCTGGCCCGATCATCGGGCGCATGGCCTTGGCTGCGTCAATCACCTGCCAGGCCTTGACGCCCAGTATCACCGAATCGACCGTTCCAGCCTCGGCGGGGTTATCGGTGGCCAAAGCCGGGATGGCGACGAAATCGCCCTTGATGCTATCGACGCGGAGCCCATGTTCCCGGATGGCGGCAAGGTGTTCGCCCCGGGCGATGAGAATCACCTCCTCACCCGCTTGAGAAAGCCGCCCTCCCAGATACCCGCCGATGCCGCCGGCGCCGAAAATCGCGATTCTCAAACTAGCTTCCCCCCTCGTCCTTGTATCCCTTAAGGCGATATTCCGTTCAGAGGTCCTGAAGTCTCCGGTCCGGCCCAGCCGATTCCAACAGGCGTTGCCAGATTCTGCGGCTGTTATCGTCCCGCAGCATGCATACCTTGATGTTGTGGGGCCCCGGTCCATGGGCACAGGAATGGCCGATCTTGCCGCGAACTTTATCACACCAAACGTAGGCGTGAAGCAGCGGCAGCGGGTTCTCCACCTGGGCACCTCCGGACAGCGTGTCCCAGCGGGGGGCATTGAGGTCGGACCATCGGACCCGGCCCACGCCCCGGTCGTCCCAATCCCGGCGGACGTAGACGTTGGACCGGCCAAGTGTCTGCCGCCAGGCCAAACCAAAAGTAAAGCGCAGCAGAATGCCCAGCAGCCACATGACCAGCCGCAACACCCGCAATAACGACTTGAGGACAAACCGCACGGTCTTGGTCACGGATCTACTGATAAACCGCTTCCGAAAGGTTCTTGACCGCGTCGTGGATGCGGGTGATGTGATGCTCCATGGTATCCATGGCCTCGATCTCGGCAACGGTGTACCAGCCGAACGCGATGGTCTCATCGCTAAGACCAAGTTCACCGCCGGTGATCTCAGCTTCAAAGCTGAATGCGACAGGCTGGATCTTGTTGCCATCGGGGAACTCGATGAGGAGATCAGGAGATGTATAGATGCCAACGAGCCTGGAAACGCGCGCCTCCAGGCCGGTCTCCTCCAAAACCTCTCTGACACAAGCCTCAGCGGCGCTTTCTCCGGGATCCATTCCGCCACCGGGTAGGCACCAACGGTTGTTGTCTTCCCGCTGGGTCATCAAAACCCTCCCTCTGGCTTCGTCGAAGATGATCGCCGAGGCTCCGGGCCGTAATACCCCTGCTTTCCCGATCCTCTCGCCGAATCTTATGATGCTCATCTGGCTGACCTTCTCCGAAACCTGTAATTTCTTTCTAAAATATCAAAGTTGAATGTAGGATGCCTTAACGGGAGCATTGATACAACAGAATCAGCTAAACGACGGTCCAACAGAGGGTTTTCAGGTGCTAGCCGATACCGGATGCGTCGATCTACGGGGCTCCCATTGTGACCGCAACGATCTTAAGTAGAAGCTCGAATCATACCTCTCCTCTGTTCCTCCGCCCCACACTGGCCCCTGACCCTAAACCCCAGCTCCAGCATTGACTGGCTTCATTCCCTCTCTATAATGGCGTCTGACGCCCAAAGCCATTCTGATGCCACCACCCTGTGCCTCCGCCGGGAGTGGCCACCGAGAGGAATCCATGAAGTTCGGACTGTTCTACCAGATTCAAGTCCCCAAGCCTTGGAACGAAGATAGCGAAGCCAAGCGCATCTGGGAGGCTCTGGACCAGATCGTCTATGCCGAAGAGATGGGCTACGACAGCGTTTGGTTCTCTGAGCACCACTTCAGGCCCGTCTGGTCTCACAACAGCGCCCCCGACCTGACCTTGGCGGCGGTGAGCCAACGCACCTCACGCATAAGGCTGGGTGTGGGCGTGGTCTTGGCGCCCATCCACCACCCTCTGCACACCGCAGCCCGCATGGCTACGTTGGATATTCTCAGCAACGGCCGCGTAGACGTTGGCCTGGGCCGCACCGGGTACCCGTACCAGCTCACGCCCTATGGGACGAAGTTGGAAGACACCCGGGGCATGTGGGAAGAGTTCGCCCAAGTGCTGCCGCGTATGTGGACCGACGAGGTGTTCTCCCACGAGGGCAAGTACTACCAGATACCGCCCCGCGAGGTGCTTCCCAAACCCATTCAAAAACCCCATCCGCCGCTCTGGTCGGCCTGCTCCAGCGAAAATACTACCCGCACCGCCGCGGAACTGGGCCTGGGCGCGTTGGTCGGCAGCGAAGGCGGCCCTGAAAAGGTGGGCGAGGTCCTACAGCTCTACCAACAGGCGCTTAATAATGCGACGCCCACTGGCGTGTCGCCCAATAGCCAAAACGCCCTCATGACCGCCGGCTTCTGCCATGAGGACGCCAAGGAGATCGAGGGACGGGCCACGGAACTGATCGGCTGGTACATGGACCAACAACGCGAGCGGGCCCGCCTGGTCTGGCAGGGCGTCGACCCGGCCACCGTGCCGCCCGACTACCAGGGATACTACGAGCGAGACATGAAGTTGGCTGCCGGCCCCCATCCCGGAGAGGCCACTGCCAGCGAGATCGTCAAGAAAGGAACTTCTTTCTGCGTCGGCACTCCCGAACAATGCATCGAGTTCTTCGAGCGCTACGAGGAGATGGGCGTCGAGCAGGTATTCTTGCTTTCAGCCATCGGCCCGGCCAGGCACGAAGAGGTGATGAACACCCTGACCATGTTCGGCAAGCATGTGATCCCCCATTTCAGGGCCAAAGAGAAGGCGCAAGCATCATCCAAAACGCCATTGCCCGGCATGTCCTCAGCATCCAACAATTAGTGCCGTAGATCAACTACTCGGAGACAACAGATGAAAACAGGGGTTGTATTTCCCCAGACAGAGATCGGCGCCGACCCGGCCGCGGTGCGGGATTACGTGCAGGCCGTTGAGGGACTGGGCTACTCCCACATGTTGGTCTATGACCACGTCCTGGGCGCGGACACCAGTCACCACGAAAACTGGCAGGGCAGTTACACCTCTGAGTCCATGTTCCACGAGCCCTTTGTGCTTTTTGGCTACCTGGCCGGCGTCACCACCACACTGGAGCTGGTAACTGCGGTTTTGATCCTGGGTCAACGGCAAACAGCTCTTGTGGCCAAACAGGCCGCCGAAGTAGACCTTTTGACGGGAGGGCGGCTCCGCCTGGGCGTAGGCGTGGGCTGGAACCAGGTTGAGTACGAAGCGCTAAACCAGGAATTCAGTAATCGCGGCAGCCGTTACGCGGAGCAGATCACCCTATTGCGGGAATTCTGGACCAAAGATGTGGTTGGGTTCGAAGGGCGGTACCACAAGGTGGACTTCGCTGGAATCAACCCACAACCGGTGCAGAAGCCCATCCCGATCTGGATGGGGGCCGGAGCGCGAGCCAACCCTGTGCCCACCGACCGGGTCCTCCGCAGGGTGGCGCGGCTTGCCGACGGCTGGTTCCCCCAGATGCAGCCGGGTGACGACGCCAAGGCCACCGTGGAGAGGCTGATGAAGTTCTCGTCTGAGGCCGGCCGAGACGGCGCCGCCATCGGGATGGAAGCCAGGATCAACTTGGCGGATGGCGACCCTGAATTCTGGCAGGAACAGGCGCGCGTCTGGCAGGATATGGGGGCAACCCATGTGTCGGTGAACACCATGCGGGCCGGTCTAAACTCCCCTCAAGACCACATCGACGCCATACAGCAGTTCAAAGAGGTTATCGGCTAGGGAACGCTGGCGACAGCCGCCCAAACGCCACCCCATTTATCTCTTCCTCGGCTCCAAAAGCTCTCCAAGCTGGCCCACCTAGACCATCTAGTCTCTCTGCAGGCTCGGATTTGCTTACCCGGTGCGGCGAGATTATTATTTTTCGTGAGACTTGATCATTCAAATATTAAGGAATCTGGCGTCATGTGCGGTCGATTTACCCTCACATCCAAATTGGACGAGCTTCAAGGCCGGTTCGGGTTTCTTTCCGAGTTCACCGATTCTCAGTTCTTTGAGCACGGTCCCAGATACAACATCGCGCCCACCCAGACGGTGTTGACGGTGACCAACGACGGCCAACGTCGCGGAGAGCTGATGCGCTGGGGCCTGGTGCCTTTTTGGGCCAAAGACCTCAAGATTGGGGCTCGGATGATCAACGCCGTGGGGGAAACAGCCTCGACCAAGCCGGCCTTCAGGGCGGCGTTCAAGAAGCGGCGTTGCCTGGTTTTAGCCAACGGTTTCTACGAATGGCGAAAAGAGGGCAAGCGGAAGCTGGCCAGTTACATCTTTCCAAGGAGCGGCGAGCCGATGGCCTTCGCCGGTCTATGGGAAACGTGGAAATCTCCGGAGGGCCAGGTGGTCCAGTCGTGCACCATCATTACCACTGAGGCCAATCCGTTCATCCAGCCTTTGCACAACCGCATGCCGGTGATCCTGTCCGACGAGACCCAGGCCCTATGGCTAGACCCACTGACCGAAGACCCGTCCATCCTGGAACCGTTGCTGATACCGGCGCCGGAGGAACTTCTTGCTTCGCATCCGGTGGCGGAGGCGGTCAATTCAGTCAGGAACGACGGCCCTGAGTGCATCGTACCCCTGCTCGACCGGCCCGAAGAATTGGCCGAAGACATATCCCCCGACGGCCGTTTGTTCCCCTAGACTGACCCAGACGATCTCAGATTTACAGCGGCGACTCTTGAAGCGCCGCTGAACTATCAACATGCCTAACGC
>Ga0066860_10001513_pt1 | contig 10417 bp, 9 predicted proteins | sample ETN07SmetaG_FD_65601 | JGI IMG/M metagenome (GOLD analysis project Ga0066860, IMG submission 65601) | Marine microbial and viral communities from oxygen minimum zone, Eastern Pacific Ocean - ETNP2014F14-07SV275 | ecosystem: Environmental > Aquatic > Marine > Oceanic ... | reverse complement strand
CTTTTTACGAATTGTGATTTTGCGAAATGAAATTTTACGAATCTAAACCCCGACCCCGGCTTTTTTAAAGAGGGTCTCCACGGTTTTGCTGGGTTTGGCGCCTTTTTTGATCCAAGCCACGGCTTTTTCCGCGTCGATCTTACAACCCACTTCATCATTCAGGGGATCGTAGGTTCCCAGAATCTCAAGAAACCTGCCATCTCTTGGCATTCGGGAATCTGCCGCCACAATCCGGTAAAAGGGTTTCTTTTTTGCTCCTCGCCGAGTTAATCGAATTACAACTGCCAATTTACTTCCTCCTATGTTACGGGCCTAACCCGGTAGATATGCGGCCATTGAATACCCCTTCGGGGCATGCGTGATGTCCTCTTCATTAGTCTTCATGGGCCTGAAAGGGTAAAAACTAAGAAAGGGAACAACAGCCGCCAATAAATAACAAACTCCCTTTAAAAGAACCGGCCCCCTGGCATTCCGCGTCCTCCCATAAGACTGCCGAAGTTGAGGCCACCGCCACGGGAAATCTTTTTCATCATCTTTTGCATTTGCGAGAACTGCTTCAACAACTTGTTGACATCATTCACCCGGGTACCGCTTCCCTGGGCGATTCTACGCTTTCTGCTAGCATTAATGATGTTGTGCCTTCCGCGCTCTGCCGAGGTCATGGAGTTGATGATCGCTTCCACCTGGACAAAAGCACGATTATCGATTTTTAATCCCTTCAGTTTTCCGGCACCGGGGATCATTCCCAGCAACTGCTCCATGGACCCCATTTTCTGCACTTGTTTCAACTGGTCGCGGAAATCTTCCAGGGTGAAGGCGTTAGCCTTAATTTTTTTCTGTAATTTTTCTTGTTCATCCTGCTCGAAGGTCTGCTCTGCCTTTTCGACCAGGGACATGACATCGCCCATGCCCAGAATACGGGAAACAATCCGGTCCGGGTGAAACGGCTCAAGCGCATCAAGCTTTTCTCCCATTCCTACAAAGCGAATGGGTTTGCCAGTTACCCTCTTGATGGAAAACGCCGCACCCCCGCGCGCGTCCCCATCCATTTTGGTCAAGATCACGCCATCAATACCGATGGCATCATTAAACGTTTTAGCGATATTTGCAGACTGCTGGCCCATCATCGCATCCGCCACAAACAACACTTCGTGCGGCTGAACCGTTTCCTTGATCCGCCTTAACTCTTCCATCAAGACATCATCGACCTGCTGGCGGCCCGCAGTATCGATCAGCACCACCTGGCTCATTTTGTTGACCGCTTCATCCAGCGCTTTTTTGCAGATAGCTATCGGGTCTTTTTCTTCCCCGGCGTCAAACACTTCCACACCAAGTTCACGTCCCAAAACATGCAACTGCTCAATCGCCGCCGGGCGGTAAACATCGGCAGGAACGAGAAGACAGTTTTTTCCTTTTTCCTTAAACCGTTTGGCCAACTTGCCTACAGTGGTGGTTTTCCCCGACCCTTGCAGACCCGCCATCAAAATAATCGTTGGCGGCTTTGCAGCAAACTGAATATCGACAAACTCGTCGCCCAGCAAATGGGTCAGGTCATCATTGACAATCTTGACCATCTGATGTCCCGGAGTCAGGCTTTTCAATACCTCCTGACCCACAGCCTTTTCCCGGACTTCTACAATGAAATCTTTGATTACCGGCAGACTGACATCCGCTTCGATCAACGCGACTCGAATTTCACGCAGAGCTGCATCGACATCGGCCTCTTTCAGGACTCCGCGACCCTTTAATTTTTTGTAGATCGCCTCCAGGCGATCGGATAAATTATCAAACATGTAAAATCGGGCTAAACCCTTTAAATTAAAGGGGACTATCATGTTTATTTTAAGCGGATCAGTATATAATAACAACCCTCAATGCGCAAGGGCATTAAAGTAAGAATTGACCTCCTGGACCAGAACACAAAAATGTCGGTAAATCCCATGAAAGCAGTTGTTTTATTGAGCGGAGGACTAGACTCCACCACCACCCTGGCCATAGCAAAAAGGGCGGGGTTTGACCTCTTCGCCCTCACCTTCGACTATGGCCAGCGCCACCATATAGAGGTGGATCGAGCCCAAGATATCGCCAAGCATTTTGCCGTGGTCGACCATCAAATTGTCAAAATTGATCTTCGCCAATTCGGCGGCTCGGCACTGACCGATTCCATCGAAGTTCCAACCGACCGTGATCAAAAAGAAATGGGATCAGAAATTCCTGTCACCTATGTTCCCGCCCGCAACACCATTTTTCTTTCATTCTGTTTGGCTTACGCGGAGGTAAAAGAAGCCAACGATATTTTTATCGGGGTCAACGCTATCGACTACAGCGGTTACCCCGATTGCCGCCCCGAGTTCATCACCGCCTTTGAAACTCTTGCCAACCTCGCCACCAAAGCCGGAGTGGAAGGAAAAAACCGCATGAAAATCCACACCCCATTGATCAAACTAAACAAAGGGGAGATCATCCAAAAAGGTCTGCAACTGGGGGTGGATTTTGCCATGACCCATAGTTGCTACAATCCCGGCGAAGAAGGAAAATCGTGTGGGGTGTGCGATAGTTGTCAACTACGCCTGAAAGGGTTTCAAGAAGCCGGAGTGGAAGACCCGATTAAATACGCTATAACTCCTTGACTTTAACTTCGACATCAATTTCTTTTGGACCGCCACAGGTTATAGCAATTATATTAAAAGTAACCTTGTATCTTTTTTTTTCTAAATTCTTATTATATCTTCGCAGCTAATATCGGCCATAATACAGGGAAATGAGGGCCATTTTGGAGCTTTCATGTTTTCGTTATCAAATATTTCAAGGTCAAGGAATTCCGTGAAAGCACATACGTAATAATTCGGTATCCAAATCCGATTAACTTCTTTTTTGTCGTAGGCTGGAATAGCATGAAATTCTTTATTATTTTGTAACTTAATATTATGAAAAGTGTTTCCTATTTGAAGCATTCCGTCCATTTTTGAATCAAGCTGATTAATGGCTTTTAAAAGCTCCTTCATATCCACAAGCCAGTTTACAGACACATTGAAGGCAGGGCCTGCACCAAAGTTAATAAGTTCAAGAGGTAAACCATGCATATTATCAACATCCCATTCCCAAAAATTTTCTTTATAGGTCGCCTTACAATATTTACCTGGCAGCTTTAAAGCTGGGCTAGACATGGCTCTCTTTTGCTCCTTCATCTCAAAAATCATAGCAATATTTGCTATCCCAGTTATCAAAGCTGCGCATGCGGTGATGAATATAGCCATTTCCATAAAATCACAATATATTAGTGTGAACGATTTGCTTTCTTGATTGAATGTAGACCTTTATTTTAGCCCAAATATTTTTAAATTACAGTGGGCAAACATTTTCTTTCACCACTTAAATAGAAAGAAAATTTTATTCCCCCCTCACCTTTGTCCTCTCCCTCCAGGGGAGAGGAATTATTGGAACAGGCTCACTAGGCTGAATGGACCTGTTTGACAAACAGCGAATCCATTATCTTCGCAAAAAGTTTTTTTGGGTTTAATTCCTCCTTCTCCCCCGGAGGGAGAAGGCTGGGATGAGGGGGAGATATTTCCACCTTTGGTTTTCCTGATTCAGGAACCGCAGAATTTCTTCAAGAACCGCACCGGTTTCTTTTAAGACTTGATCATTCCAAAATCGAATGACTCGGTATCCGTTTGACTGCAACCAAGCGGTACGCTCGTCATCGGCCTTTGATGCCTCCATGTGCTGACCGCCATCCACTTCAACGATCAAATTTTTTTTATGGCATATGAAATCGACAATGTATTTCCCTACGGGTGTTTGGCGGCGAAATTTAAAATTTTCCAGTTGGCGGTTTTTGAGCGCAGACCATAACTTCACTTCTGCATCGGTGGCGTTGCTTCTAAGTTTTTTTGCAGAAGATTTGGAAGAGATTTTTTTATTCCCTCTCACCTTAATCCTCATGCCCCTTCGGGGCATGAAAGCTAAGGTTAAGCACCACGCCCTCAAGGGGAGAGGAATTATTGAAATAAACAAGTTGGTTGGGTTGGCTATCAACACATTGCAGAATGCGCAATGAGAAAGCTAGCATTTAGGCTACAGATAGTCGCCTCCCTCGCTAGAGGGCTACATTTGGCTTCCTTCTTCCTTGCGTTGATGTTGCATTTCTTTCATTCTCATGGCTTCTTCTTTCATGCCGCTTCCTTCTTCCTTCATCCCTTGTTTGTCATGCTCGTATTTGCCGTACTTCTTTTCATAATATTCTTTGGAATGTTCCATTCCAACGTTTTGCCCTTCGTTGTATTCATGGGCCATCGCACGAGATTTGCTACCCATCTCCATCGAGGAACCGCCACTGCCTTCTTCATACATTCCCTTTTCGTGCTCTTCGCCCTCATGGGCAATGGCGGTCGAAGAAAATACCAATAACATTCCGATCAATAGAATCGAAAAAAGCGTCCTGTTCATTTGTTTCTCCTTCAAAATAAAAATAGGGAATCAAGTATACCACTCACTCCTACCCCTGCGGGGCATGAATGTAATTGAAGAAATACCACGCGTAGGAGGGAACTAGCAAGAGCTTATTCAGCCGAGAAACCTTTTTGCTAGCAAGATTAAGCTATTGCAATTCACCATCGGCGGTTCGCCGGGCGCCGCCGTCGACGAACAGGATTTCGCCGTTAACAAATTGATTTTCCATCAGATAGTCTAGGGCTTTGAGCAGGTCGTTCATGTTTCCATGGGTACGGGTCGGCACATTTTTCGCGGCTTTTTCCAGATAATCGGGTGGTGCTCCCTGGGGAGGGAGGATGAGTCCTGGGGCGATGCCGTTGACCCGGACAGATTCCCCCCATTCCACCGCCGCCAGTTCCGTTAAATGTTTTAAGGCCACTTTACTGACAGAATAAACCGCAAAGGTGGGAACAGTTCTTGCCACCCGTTCATCAAGAATATTAACGATCAAGCCTTTATTGACCTTGCGCTTGTATTCGCGCATCAGCAGGTAGGGAGCCATGAGATTGAGGTTAAGAGTATCGACCAGAGTTTCCAGCCGCGTTTGTTCTATATTTTCCTGAATAAAGTTGGCGGCGGAATTGACCAGCAGTTCCACGTTGTCGAAGTCCTGCAGGACTTTTCCGATGAACGATTCGGCTTCATCCAGTTTTCTTAAATCGCCTGCGTAGCCCCGGCATTGGACCCCTTGCAAACGTATTTCCTGAATAGTTTCTTCGCTGGTCGTTGCGGAACTGTGGTAAAGCAGGGCAATATCAAATCCTTTGCGGGCGAGATGCAGGGCCATCGCCCGTCCGATGCGGATCGCTCCTCCTGTCACAATGGCTGTCGGCATTTTTATTCCGCCTTATGTTATACTGATTGAAAGGAGCCATTAAACTTCAAATTCCTTTTAAAATCCACTCAAAATCAGTTTGGCTTTTTGCGAATTCCGAAAGGATTTCGTGTGTAATTTTTATTTTGCAAACAGGAGATATGGAAAATATCATGAGCGAAAAAAAATGTGTGAACATCGCCATTTTAACGGTTTCCGACACAAGGACGGAAGCAGATGATAAATCTGGACAGGTACTGGTTGACAGGGTTCAGGCGGCTGGGCATCATCTGGTTGAGAAGAAAATCATTAAAGATGAAATAGACCTGCTTCAGGAACAATTGAAAAAATGGATCGCCAGCCCTGATGTCGATGTAGTGATCGCAACAGGAGGGACGGGTGTGACAGGACGCGACATCACTCCGGAGGCTTTCGAGGAATTGTATGAAAAATCGATTCCCGGATTTGGCGAATTGTTCCGCATGTTGAGTTTTGAAAGTATCCGCACATCCAGCTTGCAGTCGCGTTGTACCGCAGGGGTTGCCAACGGCACTTTCCTTTTCGCTTTACCGGGTTCCACCGGGGCCTGCAAGGATGGATGGGACCAGATCCTCATCCACCAGTTGGACAGCACCCACAAACCATGTAACCTGGTCGAACTGATGCCTCGCCTCCTGGAAAAATAACCAGCCGCCGAGTCGCCGCCGGGCTACGCCCGGAGGAAATAGGCTCCACGCCTTCGGCGGTCGCGTTAACGTCACCGCCACATCGTCTCTCCTGTTAAGGAGTACTGAATGAAAAAATACGAATTTAAAGTCGATTCAGATTCGAGCCGGGAACGGCTTGATATTTTTCTATCTATTCAGCAGACGGAGATCAGCCGGTCCCGCTTGAAAAAACTGATTGTTGAAGGCCGGGTGACGGTCAATGGTGTGGAACAGCGCGCGGGTTATAAAGTCCGACCGGGAGACCGGATTATCATTCAGGTTCCTGCTCCGGTAGCCCTCGACACTTCCCCGGAAGACATTCCGCTGGATATTATCTTTGAAGACGAATATTTAATTGCGCTGAATAAACCGGCGGGCATGGTGGTGCACCCGGCCCCGGGGCATTCCGCGGGAACCCTGGTCAACGCCTTACTGCACCATTGCACAGACCTGTCGGGGATCGGCGGGTTCGAACGCCCCGGCATTGTTCACCGGTTGGACAAGGACACCTCCGGATTGGTAATAGCTGCCAAAACCGAATCCGCCCACAAAAACCTAGCCAGACAGTTCAAAAAACGCGAGATCCGCAAAGAATACCTGGCAATCGTGAAGGGCAACGTTAAAAAAGATAAGGGCTCGGTCCATGCCTCTATCGGCCGCCATAAAGTTCATCGCAAAAAAATGGCCACAAGAGCCTTAAACGGACGGGAAGCTCAAACGGAATACGAGGTCATACACCGTTCTGAGGGTTGGTCCTACCTGCGACTCTGGCCCAAAACAGGAAGAACCCATCAAATTCGAGTCCATTTGACTTCGATCCACCACCCCATAATTGGTGACAAGCTCTATGGCGGAAAATGCTCCCAACTCAAAATGGAAAGACAGGCTTTGCATGCCCACAAGCTGGAACTGAAGCATCCAATCAAGGGCTCAAACTTATCATTTTGCGCTCCACTTCCACCCGATATGATTGTTTTCCTGCAATCCCATGGGTACAAACTCCAATAATTTTTGACGAATTAGCGAGAGAGTAAACATCGTTAGCGATCCAAACTAAAGCTTAAAAATCAAGTTCTCTTACGATCCAGAATTGTGAATTAATTGTGGAAAACTTTCCGTGCTTCAGAAATCCGATATTTTAATTTTATGAAGAAAAAATTTCTACGCAACAAAAAGAGGATCTAACTCTTTATTTTTTAAAAAGTTATAAAAATCTTCCGCTCCTTGACGAAAAACTGCTGACTCCAGAGATAGTCTTTCTAGTTTCTCCACAATTTTTAAATCGGGGAGAGTTTCTGGAAGGACAGCTAAAACAGAGGCCGAAAAAGGGTATCAAAATCTTGTCATGCTTTTTCCCCCTTTGTTAGGCTGTCAAAAAACATTACATCCTGGGCAACATAACTTTACCTTAGGGAAGCCTTGCTATAGGGACAAATGAGCTTTCGGAATTTTGACACCCTTGATGCCCTTAGTAGCTATGGAGGAATCTAAGCCAACCTTTTTAGTGCCGTGGTTCAGCCATTGTATTAGGGGTTAGGAGGAAACATTATTGAACTCGTCAAATATATAGCGGGTTTTCTCCTCTATCGGTGTCTATCCCCTTGCCTGGAGCGGGTTTCAAAGGTTCTCTCCCTGGCAAATCCCCTTTTCCACACCAATTGTGCAAAACCTGTGGAAAACACTGGGGAATTATCCTCTAACATAGAACAATTAAAGGCTTTGTGGTGTCCTGATTAGAAAGTATGCAGTCTGAAAGCTTATTGATTTTAAAGAGATTATTTAAAGCAGCGCTCCCAAAGGGAAGGGTGCATCTAAAAGTATCGCTTAGAACTATTTTTCTCTAACTCTCTGGCTGGAAGGCCACTAGGCGTGGGGCCTATGAGCACGTGATATTCTTCTTCAGTTTCGTGCCCAGAGGTACAACTGGGGCCAGCTGGCAAGAACTCATCAAGCCGCCTGGACTTCTTGCTCGCCAGATTAAGCTCTTGCACGCTGGCCCCGTGATATTCCACCTTTGCCTTCATGCCCCGAAGGGGTACACGCCTAGTGGCCACAACATTTTTTATATTTTTTTCCACTTCCACAAGGGCAGGGATCGTTTCTGCCAACTTTGACTTCACCGCGAACAAAGGTTTTGGTTTTTGCCAGGGGTGAAACCGAGATGGGAGGAAGAGTAGAATTTTTACGGCTATAGACCCAACGCCCGTTGACTTTATAAAAGCGTGAGGATTCCCGCATGGTTTGCTCGATACCATCCTTAATATAATATGCGATAAAATCAACCTGGCCTTCAGAATCTTCCCGACATCCTGCCCGGATATCTACAATTTTCAGTTTTTTCCAATCCACTCCGTCCTCGACCAAGGCCGGACCGAGTTTGGCCATTTCTTTTTTTTCTTCCGGGTGACTGGTGATAACCAGATATTCCCAGTTTTTCTGGACGAAAGCGGTATAACGCGAACGCATTAAATCCTCCGCCGTATCCGGGAAACCCGTTCCCCGGATCAGTGGACCGCAACAATCGGTGAAAGGGAAATTTGAACCACAAGGGCAATCTTTCATATTGAATAATGTCTTTCTGGGTTGATCATTTTCTAAACAACGCCTGAAATCGCTCCGGCTCAAGGAGGGGTTTCTTGCACAATTCCAGGTTCTGCTGAACATGGTTCGGTTGTTTCATGCCGATTAATGCCGTGGCCAGGCCCGGTGCACTGCGGGTAAACTGCAGGGCGCGTTGAGCGGGATGGGTCAATACCGATCCCGGCCTGGGTTTCAGTTTTTCCGCGAGGGATAGGGCCTCGCCCTGGCCAATCGATCCGCTGGCGATGGGAAAAATATTCAACTTACCAGCGGCTCCTATGGCGGGAAGGAGCTTGTCACCGATTCTTTGAGTCGGCATGAAGACCGCTTCGGGCATAGCAAGGCTAAGAGGAATTTGAATAAATCGGAAATGGTCATTGCCTCGCCCGGCAGATTGTCGGGCTAAATTCTTTACCTGGGCCAGTGAGATACTCTGCCTATTTTTTTCTGGCAGGCGAAAGGCTTTCCAGGTTGCAAGGCCATAATTTTTAATTTTTCCCTCTTCCACAGCTGACTCCAAAAATTCAAACGCCAGCGCCAACCGCTCATAAAAGGTATGATCACCCACCTTGCCCAACTGGGTTTCCGGATTGTGAATGTAGTACAGGTCAATCGTTTTAAGACCCAGGTTTTTAAGACTGCGCTCCAGCTGGTCGGATAAATATTCAGGATGCATGCAGTGGCAACCAGCCACCAGATGATCCATCCCGATCCCTTTTCCCCCTTTGCCAAACTGTTTGGCATACCATTGCGTACCTAGTGATTGAGGCAGAAACCCGCCTTTCGTGCAAACAAATATTTCATCACGATGGATCTCCCCCGACCCTATCAATCGCTCTAGAGCCTGACCAACACTCTTCTCCCCCCTCTCCCTGCGATAGTTGATGGCCGTATCCAGGACATTAACTCCGTTTTGAACCGACTGGGCAATGGCCCGCGCCACCGCTTCATCAGTCGGATCATCGGGCTTTCCCATATAGGTACCAATCCCAATGGATGAAAGCCAAACCTCCCCGGTTTTACGAAAATGATCTTTCGCGCAAAGGGACCTGTCCCTGTAACGGGCAGTTCCTGCCAAAGTTGCAAATCCGGGATAGGACATGAGTCACTCACTATAAAAATGGGGGCGGAGAACCTCCGCCGGCGTGGTATTCGTCCTTAGCTTTCCTGCCCCCTAGGGGTAAAGGCTAATGAAGCGGTATCACATGCAGCAAATGTTTTCTCGGCTCAACGGGCTATTGCCCTATTTCCACCGGGACAGTAGGTCACGGCGAATGGAATAAAATGCACACGGGTTAAACCGATTTTCTTTTGAAGGGAAATGCCGGACGCTGGCCTTTACGCTCCGCTAAGCGGGAAGGTTTGTTTTCTCTGCGAATGTCAGAACTATCCTTTTCTTCCTTCTTGCCGGAGGACTCCTCTTCCTTATGATCCTTATCTTGATTCGGATTATTCATCATTGTCTCGCAATCATTCAACCACTCTCGTTCATTATATATCTTTGACGACCGACCCTTTAACGAATACTTTTTGGTCCGCAGGTTTCGTGACAAACGTTCCGGAATTTATCGTAATATACAATAATTATTTTTTCACCAAACCCGGCTCAGGTCCGTAAAACGAACCGTTTTGAATCGACTGAAAAGAGACCCTGCCGCCGCTTCGTTCGACATATCTGCCAATGGGATAAAAACGCAACTTCTTAGCCCACCTGATCAAAAATAGTTGATTTACCGTACCTCCCCCCCCACAAATAGGCGATTAATATTTTTTGGTTTGGTTTCTTTTCATCAATATATGCGCAAAAATTGTAAAAATTGTA
>Ga0066860_10001512_pt1 | contig 10422 bp, 11 predicted proteins | sample ETN07SmetaG_FD_65601 | JGI IMG/M metagenome (GOLD analysis project Ga0066860, IMG submission 65601) | Marine microbial and viral communities from oxygen minimum zone, Eastern Pacific Ocean - ETNP2014F14-07SV275 | ecosystem: Environmental > Aquatic > Marine > Oceanic ... | reverse complement strand
GTCCGCCAGCAGATACGTTCCAACGCCTGGCGCGGCATAACCTCCGGAGTGGCGCCTGGCCATGTCCAGGCCAACCTGGCCATCCTCCCAAAGGACCTGGCCTTCGATTTTCTTCTCTTCTGCCAACGTAACCCCAAGCCTTGCCCTCTATTGGAAGTGATCGAACCGGGCAAGGTTGAGCCGGTGCTCACATCGCCGGGCGCGGACATCCGGACCGACGCTTCCGGGTACCGGGTCTATGAGAACGGCGTGCTAACCGCCGAAGTGGACACCATCGAAGACTGCTGGCGGGATGACTTGGTGTCCTTCCTTCTGGGCTGTAGCTTCTCTTTTGAGACCGCTATGGTCGACGCCGGAATCCCGCTACGACACCAGCAGACCGGTAACAACGTAGCCATGTATATCACCAACATCGCCACCACCCCCGCCGGCGTCTTTTCCGGGCCGATGGTGGTGAGCATGCGGCCGATAAAACGGAATCAGGTAGTGCGGGCCGTGCAAGTTACCTCGCGGTTTCCCGCCACCCACGGCGCCCCGATACAGATCGGCTCACCGTTAGACATCGGCATCACGGATCTCTCCCGGCCTGATTTCGGCGACGCGGTAGAGATCAAGGACGACGAGGAGCCTGTCTTCTGGGCCTGTGGAGTAACCCCCCAAGCGGTGGCGCTGAACTGCAAACCGCCGTTGATGATTACCCACGCCCCCGGCAGGATGTTCATCACCGACCAGCGGGACGCCGACGTCGCGGTGCTATAGTCCCGATTGATCGGGACCTCCGGCATTCAACCTTCGGTTTTTAGGGGTGTGAATTTGTCCGAGACTATCGAAGATATCATCCTGGACCATGACAAGCGGGGGATGCTGGCTCTGCGGCCGTATCTTCCCGGCGATTACTGTTCCCAGGCTGCCCAGTTCATCATCGAAAACCCCGGCGGCGCGATCATCGTCACCGGATTCTATGTCGTGATGGCCGGGAAGCCGGAGACCGACGGACCCCCAGGCGCCATCGCCATCGGCGAGGCATTGAAAAGCCTGGGCCGCACCGTGACCTACGTCAGTGACGAGTACACCACGCCAGTGCTGCGCCGCTACGCCAGCGGCTCAGAGGTGATCGATTTCCCCATCGATGGAGTGGTCAACAGCAAGGGGCACGCCAAGGCCATCTTGGAGCGGGTCAAGCCGTCATTGCTGATCTCCATCGAGCGCTGTGGCCGCACCCGTGACGATACCTACCTGAACATGCGCTACGTCGATATCTCCCCGCACACCGCCAGGCTGGACTACCTGTTCGACTCGGATATCCCTTCGGTGGGAATCGGCGACGGCGGCAACGAGATCGGCATGGGCAATCTGGCCGAGGTGATACCGACCGTGGAGTCCCTGCCGGATTATCCGGCGGTGAACCAGGTGGACCGGCTGGTCATCGCCAGCGTGTCGAACTGGGGCGGGTACGGCTTGGTGGCCGCCCTTTCCCAGATCTCCGGCAAGAAGCTGCTGCCCTCGGTTGAGTCCGAGACCGCCATGCTCCACGGCATGATCGAAGCGGGTGTCGTCGACGGCACCACCGGCGAGGCCGTGCCCACCGTGGACAACTTCTCCGCCGAGGAGAACGGGGTACTGCTGGCCCGGCTGCACCGGGTGGTGGATGGGGGATAGGTTAACCTGGTGGCCCTATTCGCGACGCTGTCTGGGGGTTGGTTTTTGTTGGAGCGGTGAAGGGTGTTAGCCTATCGCAAAGAGATTCCTCTTCTTCCACGGAAGGATCGGAATGACAGGTTGAAAATGACGTAGGGGCACGGCATGCCGTGCCCCTACGTCATTTTTGCATACAGGCCGAAAGAACCTCTACGCCAGCTCTTCTTCCACCGCCATAACGTCTTCGGGCGTGAGGTCTCCGGGGCCGATGATCTTTTCTTCGAGGGCTAGGAGTCGGCGTAGCTCGAAGATCTCGTCGCGGAACTGGGCGGCTTTCTCGAACTGGAGGTTTTTGGCCGACTCTTTCATCTGGACTTCCAGGTCTTTGACCACCTTAAACATGTCGGTGCGGGACAACTCTTTGCGCACCACGTTGTAACGGGTCCGGCTTTCGGCAATGGCCTTGATGCCCTCGGTGATGTCGTGGACCTCTTTCTGGATGCTCTTGGGCTCGATACCGTGCTGCTTGTTGTGGTCGGCCTGGATGGTCCGGCGCCGGTTGGTCTCGTCGATGGCCCGCTTCATGGAATCGGTCATCCGGTCGGCGTACATGATAACGTGACCGTTGGCGTGGCGGGCCGCCCGGCCGATCGTCTGGACCATGGACGTTTCTGACCGCAGGTACCCTTCTTTGTCCGCGTCCAGGATGGCCACCAAGCTAACCTCGGGCAGGTCCAGTCCCTCCCGCAGCAGGTTGATCCCCACGATGACATCGTAGACGCCCATGCGCAGGTCGCGCAGTATCTCGATGCGGTCCAGGGTCTGGATGTCCGAATGCAGGTAGGTGTTGCGGATGCCCATCTCCGATAGATAATCGGCCAGTTCCTCGGCCATCCGTTTGGTAAGGGTCGTGATCAGGATCCGCTCAGCCCGTTCGACCCGCTCTTTGATCTGTTGCAGTAGGTCGTCGATCTGGCCCTCGGTGGGCTTGACCTCCAGGGTCGGGTCCAGCAGTCCGGTGGGGCGGATCACCTGCTCCACCACGGCGCTACTGTGTTCCAGTTCAAAGGGGCCGGGAGTAGCGGAAACGTAAACGACCTGGTTGATGTGCTCTTCGTACTCATCGAAGTTCAGAGGCCGGTTGTCCAATGCCGAAGGCAGGCGGAACCCAAAATCGACCAAAGTTGTCTTCCTCGAGATATCGCCTCGGTACATGCCACGAACCTGGGGCAGGGTCATGTGGGACTCGTCGACGAACATCAGGTAGTCGTCGGGGAAGTAGTCCAAAAGCGTCCAGGGAGGACTGCCGACGGGCCGCTGGGACAGGTGGCGGGCGTAGTTCTCCACACCCGAGCAGAACCCGGTCTCTTGCAGCATCTCAAGGTCGTAATGGGTCCGGCTCTCCAGACGGGCCGCCTCCAATATCTTGCCGGAGTCCTTCAGCTCTTTTAGCCTCCACTCCAGCTCTTCCTTGATGGTCTCCACCGCTTTCTCCATCTTCTCTTTGGAGGTGACGAAGTGGTTGGCCGGGTAGATCGCCACTTCGGCCATATCAGCCAAGACTTCGCCGGTCAGCGGGTCGACCTGGACTATGCGCTCGACTTCGTCGCCAAAGAACTGGATGCGTACGGCGGCTTCTTCGTAGGCGGGCACCAATTCCAGAGTGTCGCCGCGGATGCGGAACTTGGCCCGGGCCAGGTCCATGTCGTTGCGCTCGTACTGCATGTCCACCAATTGGCGCACCAACTGGCTGCGGTTGCGGGTCTCTCCGACTTTGACGCGGGCCACCAAGTTGAAGTAGTCGTTGGGGTCACCCAGACCGTAGATGCAGGACACCGAGGCCACTATCAATACATCACGCCTTGTCAGTAACGACGTGGTCGAAGAAAGCCGGAGCTTGTCCAGCTCTTCGTTCACGCTGGAGTCTTTCTCGATGTAGGTGTCCGATTGGGGAACGTATGCCTCGGGCTGGTAGTAGTCGTAATAGGACACGAAGTATTCCACCGCGTTGTGGGGGAAGAACTCCTTGAACTCTGAGGCCAATTGGGCGGCCAGGGTCTTGTTGTGGGCCATGACCAGCGTGGGGCGCTGGACCTGTTGGACGATGTTGGCCATGGTGAAGGTTTTGCCGCTGCCAGTAACCCCCAGCATCGTTTGCCGGGTAGCGCCGTTATTAACGCCCTCGACCAGGCGTGCCACTGCGGCGGGTTGGTCGCCGGTCATTTCAAAATCGGCCACCAGCTCAAACTTCCGGTCTTCCGGTCGAATCTCGCGATTCCAGACCTTCTGGATGTCACTGCCGGCGTCGGCCCATTTCTTGCCGCGGGCGTAGGTTGCCATCGTCTAACGGGTCCCTCGCGTATCGTTCGTCAGAATATTATATAAGGTGATCGGTCTCGCCGCACGTCCAGAGTGTCAAGAGGTTGATCAGCCGCGGGTGGCGAACTGTTGCAGGGCGACTCGTATGCGGTCGTCGACCTCAGTTTCTGCGGCTACTGCCGGCACCGCGGCGGCGGCCCTCGCCTCGGCAGGCGAATAGCCCAGGGCGGTGAGGGCGGCGATCACCTGTCCATCGATGTCCCCGGAGAAGCCGACGTCCGCGAATTCCGCGTCATCGAGTTTGCCTTTCAGGTCTAAGATTATCCGGCTGGCGGTGCGGGCGCCCACGCCTTGGGCCGCCGAAAGCGCCGCAGTATCTCCGGTCACGATCGCGGTCTGCAACCGGGCTGGGTCGAGAGTGGAGAGCAACGCCAAGGCCGTTCTCGGGCCGACGCCTGAAACTTGGGTGAGCATACCGAACAGGCCCAGAGCTGCTGCATCAGTGAAGCCGTAGAGGACCGGCTCGTCGTCGCGGATGCGCAGGTAAGTATGCAAAGTTACCTGTGACCCGAGTGCCCCCAGCCCGGACACTGCGTTGGCCGGGACAGATATCTGAAGCGTCACTCCGCCGACGCGGACGTGGACCCAGTCGGGGCCGGTGGTTTCCAAAGTTCCGTGCACACCTACTATCATCTACCCACCTAATTTAAGTTGCGTTCGCTGGCTGCTATTTTCAGCGTTCTTGTCCCGGTTTGATGATGCGGTCCAGCGCCACGTCAGCTTGTTCCTGAATCAGATGGCAAAGGCCCACCGCCAGAGCGTCGGCGGCGTCGGATTCGGGGACTTCTTTGAGGCCAAGGGTGGCGGCTACGATCTCCCGCATCTGCTCTTTGGAGGCAGCCCCATAGTCGGCCACCGCGCTTTTCACCTGGGCTGGAGCGTACTTGAAGATGGGGATGCCCTGGCTGGCCGCTCCGATGAATACCGCAGCCTGAGCTTGACCGATGGCCATGGCGGAGCCGGGAAAGCTTCGCTCCCCCTTCCCCATGAACGGTTGTTCCACGGCAACGGCCGAGGGGTGAAATATGGCAATGAGATTGAGGATATGGGTGTGGAGTTGGTAGAGGCGCTGTTCCAGGGGCATCTTACGCGGGAGGGAGATCACGCCGTAATCGTCGGCACGGGGATTGGGCCCTTCACCGATCACGCCGTAGCCCATCCGCAAGGTACCGGGGTCGATCCCCAATATTCCCATCACACCGCCCTTCTGCTTAAAACAACTGAGGCTATTTTTTTAACCCGCACTCCCTAGCGACGGGTCCTTCGACAGGCTCAGGGTGAGCGGACAAAATGCTCCAACTGCTCATGGTGAGCTCCGACCGGCGGTCGAGAGTCTCAATGAAATCGGACTTGTCGAGCCATACTTACGCCTGTGTCTGGTAGCGTTCCAGGACTTCCGGAGGGAAGTCCGCGTTGGTGTAGGCCTTCTGCACGTCATCCAACTCTTCCAGGGTATCTAGGAGCCGCAGGGTCTGTTCCGCTTGTTTGTCGTCCAGCGTGATGGTCGTCTTGGGGACCATGGATATCTGGGCGGCTTCCGGTGGTACACCCTCGGGCTCCAGCGCCTCCTGCACGGTCTGTAGCTGGTCAACGGCCGTGAATATCTCCAGAAACTCGTCTTCCAGTTTCACATCGTCCGCGCCGGCGTCGATGGCGATCATGCTGAGTTCCTCGCCCCGCTCTTCGTCTTTCATCTCCAGGCCGATCACTCCCAGAGAATCGAAGTTCCAGGCGACACAGCCGCTCTCACCAAGGTTGCCGCCGCCACGGCTGAATGCCGACCGCACGTCGGAGGCGGTGCGGTTCCGGTTGGTGGTGAGGGCTTGGAGGAGGATGGCCCCGCCGCCGGGTCCGTAACCCTCGTAGGTGATCTCTTCCAGGACTTCCCCTTCGGCGCCTTCGCCGGAGCCCCGCTTCACGGCCCGGGCGATGCTGTCTTGGGGCATGTTGGCGTTCTTGGCTTTGTCCAGCACCAACCGTAGGTGGAAGTTCATATCGGGGTCGGCCCCGCCGCCATTCTTCACGGCGACGGCGAGTTCACGGCTGATCTTGGTGAATAGGACGCCTCTCTTGGCATCCGCGGCGCCTTTCTGATGCTTGATGGTTGACCATTTCGAGTGACCGGACATTGTGCTTACCTCCTGGGGAGATGGGCTGTCATGGGCCGCCGGCCCCAACCCTTCATTTCCGCAAGTGATGTAATTTGGCGTTGTTCGAGGGAGTTTACCAGAGTCCCTTCAGCCTCGATTCTAGCATTTGACTAGAGGCAGGGTCAAAGCGGTTTCAGCGCAATCCTTCGGGTAAATCTACGACCATCAGACCGGAGGCGATGTCGATCTCGCGGACAACCTTGCTCAATGCAGGCACCAATATCTCACCGGCAGCGCCTCTGACCACGTAGACGTCGTTGCTGCCGGTCTCCAGTATTTCCGCGACCTCACCCAGGTCCTCGCCTTCCACGGTGCGCACCTTCAGCCCGAGGAGTTCGTAGTGGAAATATTCTCCCTCTTCGGCGGATGGGACCTCGGATTGAAGCACGCAGAGCCAGAGTCCTGCCATCCGGAGGGCTTGGTCGCGGTCCCGGCATCCCCGCAGGGAAATGATCAGTATGTCTTTGCCCTTGGAGCCCGTCGACCGGGTCTTGGCGACCTGGTAGGTCCGTTCTTCCGGAGAGACACCGTCCCGGGATACGTACAGAGTCTGGCCTTCATCGAAGCGGCCTGGTACGTCGCTGGTGGCCTTTACCCTGATCTCGCCTTCCCGCCCGTGGGCCCCAATGATACGCCCAACGGCGACAAGGACATCTGAGGAAAGGTCGGACGTAGGCACAAGAGAATGATCTGCGGGTGTGGAGGAATCAGACATGGCTGAGTTCCGAAGACGGCAAGATTCCGGAACGAAGGGGGGAGGAGGTTATACGATTTCCAAGACGGCCTGAGAGCCGTCTTTCACCGCTGCCACGCGAAGGAGAGTGCGCATGGCCTGAGCGACGCGGCCCTGGCGGCCGATGACTTTACCTTTGTCCTCATCAGCAACCTGGAGCCGGAAGACGATTCGGCCATCTTCCATGGACTCGGTGACTACTACGGCGTCGGGGTCGCTGGCCAAAGACCGGGCCATGTATTCAATAAGTTCTTTCATAGGGTGTTTAAGGGACCTGGAATGAAGTGCGAAGGTTATTCAGCGGCTTCTTCTTCGGCTGCCGGTTCTTCCGCAGGGGCTTCGTCAGCCGGAGCCTCGTCTGCGGGAGCCTCGTCTGCGGGAGCCTCGTCTACAGGAGCTTCGGCAGCAGGTGCGGCCACTGCTGCAGGCGCGGCCACTGCGGCGGGCGCTGTACCGGTGCTTTCCTCTTCGCCGGATTTCTTGGTAGCGGTCTTTTGAGTGTGGGTTCGCTCCATGAGGCCGTTCTGGTCCAATATCCTGGCCACGGCGTCAGAGGGAATGGCGCCCATGCTGAGCCAGTGGGCGGCGCGTTCCGTCTTCAACGTAACCGTGGGGGGATCTGCCATGGGGTCGTAGTTCCCGATCCATTCCAGATAGGCGCCGTCCCTGGGCGCGGTTACGTCCGCTACAACTATCCTGTATGAGGGGTGGCCTTTTTTGCCAACCCTGGCAAGCCGAATCCGATTCATTTAAGTCCTATTCTCCTGGGCGCCGTCGTTGCGGCTCCCATGCCTGGCGATTTTACGGCTGGGGTAATTTATTGTCAAACGGTCACAGCCCGGTTTTCACGAGGCGAGGCGCCTGTCAACATCCTGTTTTGAAGCCGCATATCTATCGTTCTTGAATGCAAAAACCGGCGGAGTCGCCGGGCAAAGAAATCGGGCCCGGCCAACTCTGGGTTGCTTGTTCGCCCTACTAATAGCATACCGGGGTCGAGGGGCGATGGTAGACATTGGCCTGGGCCCGACGTACGGGTTTTCTATTTCGAGCTATCCGCTACGAAACAATCACCTCGTCGTGTCCAGACTGATGCCTACCATCGCCCCTGAGTATTAAACTATCATCCATAAACCTCACCTCCTTCATTTATTCCCGCCAAGCGGTTAAGGTATTTTAGCAACACCCATTTTTCACTGTCAAGACAATTCCGGCAATCTGGCGGAGATTTATGTCCGCCACGCCCGCTTCTTACAGAATGAAATCCCGGCTGCAAGGTCTTTTACTCAATGCGCCTAGTCTTCATGGGCACTCCAACTTTCGCCGTCCCCGTGCTTGCCGGCCTGACCGGCTTGGTCGGCTGCGAGGTGGTGGGCGTCTATGCTCCGCCGGACCGCCCAGCGGGCCGGGGACGCAAGGCCCAGTCTTCTCCGGTGAAAGACTACGCTTTAGAACACGGACTGCCGGTGCTACAGCCGGCCAACTTCCGGTCAGCAGAAGTACAAGCCGAATTGGCAGAGCTGAAGCCCGATGCGATCATCGTAGCGGCTTACGGCAAACTGCTGCCCAAACCGGTCCTGGACCTGGCGCCGCTGGGTTGCTTGAACGTTCATCCATCATTGCTCCCCCGGCACCGTGGCCCATCTCCGGTGGCCACCACCATATTGAATGGCGATCAGATTACGGGCGTGACGATCATGTTGCTGGATGAAGGTATGGACACCGGACCGCTGATCGCCCAGCACGAATTCTTCCTAAAGGGCACCGAGACGACAGACCAACTCACCACGGCCCTTTTTGAACTGGGCGGGAAACTACTGGAAGAAAGCCTGCCACAATGGCAATCCGGTGAATTGCTTTCTGAGCCCCAAGATGAGTCGTTGGCCTCCGTAACCCGGAAGCTGACGCGGGTCGACGGGTTGGCTGATTGGTCATTGACCGCCGACGAACTGGAACGGCGCGCAAGGGCTTTCACGCCGTGGCCGGGCCTTTTCACGGATTGGAACGGCAGCGGACTGAAACTTGTTGCTGTCGCGTTCGTAGCGTCCGACTCCGAGGAATTCGAGCCGGGAACAGTGGTTGCGACCGATCATCCCGATCTTCCGGCCGCCGTGGCGACGAGCAAGGGTTTCCTGGGACTGAAGACGGTCCAACTCGAAGGGAAAAGAGCCGTGGACGTTAAAGATTTCCTGAACGGCGCTCCGGACTTCATCGGAGCACGGCTTTAGGCATCCGCTCTAGACCGTCGACCGCCGTGGTTCCCGTTGTAGAATTCCAGCAGATTTAGGTACAGGAGAAAGACTCATGGCGCAAGAAACCTCCCGGCAGCTACCCGACGAAGCCCAGGTCTTGGGGTGGATGGAATCCCTCAGCAACTGGGGGCGCTGGGGCGACGACGACCAACTCGGCTGCCTCAACCTGATCACGCCGGCCAAACGCCAGCAGGCGGCAGCTCTGGTCAAAGACGGTATCCCGGTGAGCTGCGCCCGGCCCATCAGCACCGATATGCACGCCGACGTCACGTTCCAGGTGCAGCGGTTCATGGTGGACAGCGGCGAAGGGCGGAACGAAGACTCTGTCGAGCGCCAATACACCCGCCGGGGCGCCGCCGAGTTCATCGGAATGGTGTTCCACGGCCAGAGCATCACCCACATCGACGCCATGTCCCACTACTCTTGGCAGGGCCACCTGTACAACGGCAAACCGGCCCAGATGATCACCTCCCGGGAGGGCGCCCAGACTCATTCCATCGAGGCGGCCTACTCGGGCATCGTCACCCGGGGCGTGCTGCTGGACTTGCCGAAGTTGCGGGGTGTCGATTACCTGGACCCCAACGAGCCGGTGATGCCGGTAGACCTGCTGGAGGCCGAGGAAGCCCAGGGCGTAAAGATAGAGGAAGGAGACATACTCCTGGTTCGCACCGGCAACTACAAGATGCGGTTGGACAGCCCGCCGGCCAAGGCCCTGGAACCAATGACGGCCTGCCAGGTGGCCTGCACACCGCTGTTCAAGGAGCGGGGCATCGCGATGCTGGGCACCGACACCTCCAACGACTTCCGCCCCTCTCACTACGGCACCATCGGCTCCCCGCTGCATGTCATGTGCTTGGTCACTCTGGGGTGCTGGCTCATCGACAACGCCAATCTGGAAGAATTGGCCCAGGCCTGCGCCGAGCGCAACCGCTACGAATTCATGCTGACCCTGGCGCCGCTGCGACTCCGCAATGTGACCGGGTCTCCGGTCAGCCCGATCGCCTTGTTTTAGGGGAGCCGTGACTGGAAGGCATTAGGAGAACAATGGGCGTGCTGGACTGAACCAGACATCGTTGACAACAAAAGGGCGCGTTAGAAACCCGCCCCTACGCTCCCCACGGGTCATTCTGGCGAAGGCCAGAATCCAGATTGCCGGCTTCTGTCAACCGCCGTCCATGAGGATGTTCCTGGATTCCAGCCTCTGCTGGAATGGCGGTGGGGAATGGAGGTCTCTCCTATACTGGCTCCTCAGCGCCCCTACTTAACGAACGGC
>Ga0066860_10001509_pt1 | contig 10433 bp, 9 predicted proteins | sample ETN07SmetaG_FD_65601 | JGI IMG/M metagenome (GOLD analysis project Ga0066860, IMG submission 65601) | Marine microbial and viral communities from oxygen minimum zone, Eastern Pacific Ocean - ETNP2014F14-07SV275 | ecosystem: Environmental > Aquatic > Marine > Oceanic ... | reverse complement strand
TCCCTTCCTTCTTCGCCAGCGCGCGGGCGCCTGCTTCCGGCTGGGTGTTGAAACCGATTACGATGGCCTGGGAGGCTACAGCCAAAAGTATGTCTGGCTCGGTTATCGACCCGCTGGCGGCGTGGACGATGTTAACCCTGCTCTCTTCGGAGTTGAGCCGTTCCAGAGCGCCTCTAACGGCCTCAACGGTTCCCTGTACGTCGGTTTTGACGATCAGGTTGAGTGATTTGACCTCGCCTATCTGCATTCTGGTATGGACATCTTCGAGCGTTGGGCCTCCGGCGCGTTCGTCGTTCCGGCTTCGCTCGTAGTCATCCACCATCTGTCGAGCGGTCTTTTCGTCTGGCGCCGTTTCAAATATGGACCCGGCTTCAGGAAGTTCGCTCAGGCCCAATAGCTCCACAGGAAGTGACGGACCTGCGGTTTTGATGTTTTGGCCTCGGTCATTGAACATGGCCTTGACACGGCCACGAATGCCGCCGACGACCACATTATCTCCAACGTGCAATGTGCCTGTCTGGATCAGCATTGTCGCGACTGTGCCTCGACCCTTTTCCCTGCGTGCCTCGACAACCACGCCTCTGGCGTCGCGGTCGGGGTCGGCCTTCAATTCGCCGATTTCCGCGACCACGATTAGGTTCTCCAGCAGGTCGTCTATGCCTTCGCCTTTAAGTGCGGAGACTTCGACGGCGACGGTCTCGCCCCCCCATTCTTCGATGAGCAGGTTTTGTTCAGCCAGCTGCCGCTTCACGCGCTCAACATCGGCATTCGGAGCGTCAACCTTGTTGATGGCGACGACGATGGGAACGTCAGCAGCGCGACCGTGGTCGATGGCTTCGATTGTTTGAGGCATGATGCCGTCGTCGGCGGCGACGACCAGCACTGCGATGTCAGTGACCTGGGCTCCACGGGCCCGCATGGCGGTGAACGCCTCGTGGCCCGGAGTGTCCAGGAAGGTTATGATCGTGCCGTCGTGGTCGACCTGATAAGCGGCCACATGCTGAGTGATGCCACCCGCTTCGCCATCCACGACGTTGCTGTTTCTTATTCTGTCCAGCAGAGTAGTTTTGCCGTGGTCGACGTGGCCGAGAATTGTGATAACTGGAGGGCGTTGCTGGAGCTTGTCCTGGTCCTCATCATCTTGCGAAATGACCAGAGACCCGGGGCCGGTGTCAGCCTCGGCTAGAGGCAGGATTCCAAAGCCCATAGGGGCCGCGACAGACGACGCGATGTCGTGCTCCATTACCTCGTTGATGGTGTACATGTAACCGTGGCGCATCAGCTCTTTGATGATTTCCACAGGGTTAGTGTCCATCATGTCGGCCAGGTCGTGGACGGTAATCGTCGCTGGAATATCGAGAGGAACCAACCCCTGCATTTGGATAGCAGCGGCGATGTCCTCGCGAGAGTGTTCTTTGGCTCTACTTGTCATACGGCCCATCCACCTCGTGTTTCTGGTTATTCATGATTCTGGTTGACGATTCTTTATCGCGATGTTTCTACAAATTGAATTATGGAATCAGTCAACTCATTCCAATTATCATCTTCAAACTTAACGCGCAGAACATGCTCTACACGACCCCGATGCAGGCCATCAGACCCGCAGTCGCCATCGCGGCAGACGTAGGCGCCTCGGCCATTGACCCGGCCCGAACTATCAACCACGATTCCGACGGAGGGTGTCGCCACGATTCTCAGGAGTTCTCGCTTGGCGGTCTTCTTGCCGCACGAGACACATGTCCTCAGAGGGATGTGTTTATTCTTTGCCATATTCGTGTTTCCTTGCTCAAAAGTATGGCGAATATCACGTTTCGGCTGAAACTATCGCCGATTACCTCCGACGACGGCGAGAGTTAGTCCGACGCTTGCGCGGCGGGGCGGCGGGATCCTCTGGAGTCTGCGTGCCGCTCCGTCGGGCGCGACGGGCAGTGACGCCGCCTCGCAGTCCCTGAATATCCTCTGCAAACCTGATTGAACCGGGTTCTTCCGCTGGTCGAATCTGCGGGATGCTCCACACGTCTTCGGGTATGTCTCGAATTGACGCTTGTTCGACTACGGCGACGGCGGGTTCAGGCTCAGTGTCTGGCCTTGTTGCTTCTTCCAAAGCTTCCAGATCTAATTCATCCTCCGAGTCCAACAGCGATTCTAGATCGTTTTGCGGTTCTACTTCTGCGGCCACCTGAATTATTTCAGGTTCCACAGGCTCCGGTGTGACCGGCACGGGGATGTCAGCGACAGCCTCAACCAACACCGGCTCTGCTTCGATTGGCCCTGTCGGCGCAGGAACTTCGATCGGCGCTTTAATTACTGTCGGTTCAGCGAGCGCCGGTTCTGCGGTCGCAGCGATTTCGATTGGCGCATCAACGACAACCGGTGCTTCCGCGACTTCGGACGGAACTTCGACCACCGCAGGCGTAACTGCGGCCACTGCTGCTGCTTCAGCCTGGATGCGTGCGCGTTCTTCGGCGTATGCTTCGGCTTCGGTCGCGCTTTTGATGTCGACATTCCATCCGGTGAGTTTGGCCGCTAGCCGGGCGTTCTGGCCCTCTTTGCCGATGGCCAGCGATAGCTGACGGTCAGGGACCACCGCGATTGCGGCTTGAGTGGTCGGGTCCAGTTCAACGCGCATGACCTGGGCGGGGTTCAACGAGTTCGCGATGAACCGTCCCACGTCTTTGTTCCACTCCAGGACGTCGATTTTCTCGCCCTGAAGCTCGTTTACGATGTTCTGAATTCTGACGCCTCGAAGTCCGACGCATGACCCGATGGGATCAACGCCATCCTGACGGGCGCGAACGCCAACCTTGCTTCGGGAGCCTGCCTCACGGGCGATGGCCACTATCTCCACTGCGCCGCTGTATATTTCGGGCACTTCCATCTCGAAGAGCCGTTTGAGCAGGTCTTTGTCGGCTCGGGACACTATGAGTTCCGTGCCCTTGGCCGTGCGTTCTACCGAGCTAAGGATCGCCTTGAACTTTTGGCCCTGGCGATATCGCTCTATCGGCATTTGCTCGGAAACAGGCATCACGGCCTCGCCTCTACCAATGTCGACGACGACCTGGCGAGGCTCAACCCGCTGGACTGTGACAGAGAATACTTCGCCGACCTTGTCGGTGTACTCTTCGAACACTATTTCGCGTTCGGCTTCCCTTAGCCGTTGCATGACAACCTGTTTGGCGGTCTGAGCGGCGATGCGCCCTGCGCTGTGTGGCATGCTTTCGGTCGCAATCGATTCACCGATTACGGCGTCAGGTTTGATGGCCCTTGCGTCGGCCAGATTAATTTCGATGACATCATCCTCAACCTCTTCTACGACGGTCTTGAGGATAGTAACCGTTACCTCACCCGAGCCAGGGTCCAGTTTGACAGAGATGTCCTGTCCCGCGGCTATGGAGTCTTTTCGGTACGCTGACGCCAACGCAGCTTCTATCGCTGAAAGAACAATCTCTCTGGGGAGATTTCGTTCTGCCGCAAGCTGTGTCAAAGCGACAAGAAAATCGCTCTTCATCGTTTCAGCCACCCCCTGTTTGGTTGGTAACACTTTCCCTTTTCAACAAAGAAAGTGGGGCCACCCCACTTTCTCAGAAAAAGGCTCAAATTAATTCACGCTGAGTATAACATTTTCCTATGACATGGACAACCTTATTCACGCCTCAACTGGGACCCCAAGTGCCTTCAAATTCAGGACCAATTTTGATTAAAATACCTTATGGCGACATTACCACAGAGCGCACAAAAATATCCGACAGTCTATTGGCAGATTGGTCAATTTACTGGATTCGGTTTTTATTTGATGACGGCGTTATTCTGTCTCGTGTCGGCGTGTGGCGGCGGAGATTCAGAGGAGTTGCTGATTTTCGCGGCCACGAGCCTTACTAACGCACTGACGGAGATCGAGGCGGATTACGAGGAAGCGACAGGAGTCGAAGCGCGGATCAGCTACGGCGGATCCCAGGCTCTGGCCCGGCAGATCGAGTCCGGCGCCCCGGCGGATGTTTTCATATCCGCTGGCGCTGGCCCTGTGACGGGGTTGCAAGATGCGGGCTTGGTGGCTGAAGGTTCTGCGCGTTCGTTGCTGGTTAATCGATTGGTCTTGGTCGCCAGAGCTGATTCGAGAGAACCGGCGTCGCTGTCAGATTTGACACGGAGCGACTACTCGAGCATCGGGTTGGCTGACCCTGGTCTTGCGCCCGCAGGGGCCTACGCCCGTGAAGCGCTTTCCCATGAAGGTGTCTGGGAAGCGATTCAAGCCAAGGTCGTGTTCGGCGCCGACGTTCGGGTCACACTGACCTACGTGGAGACGGGAAACGTCGACGTCGCGTTGGTCTACGCCACAGACGCCAAGACCGCTCCTGATCTTTCTTTATTTGATATCGTTCCAGACGGGAATTACACGCCCATAGTTTACCCGGCTGTCGCGGTTTCAGAGTCGCCCGAACTGAATCTCGCGAAGGAATTTATCGAGTATTTGCGGTCTCCGGCTTCAGTCGCGACGTTCCGGCGAAATGGATTTGAGCCATTGCCTTGAACGCTTCGCTGTGCCGCGGTTAATGTTTAAGTGATGGATATTTCACTCATACTGCTAACACTCCAGATTGCTGTGGTCGCCACGGTCATCAATTTGCCGATCGCCATTGGACTCAGTTGGCTGATCGTCAAGCGTCGAGTTAGAGGCAGTTTTCTTCTTGACGTTCTGGTGTCGTTGCCGCTGGCCTTGCCGCCTGTAGTCTCCGGGTACTTTCTTCTGTTGCTTCTGGGTCGGGAAGGGCCCGTTGGCTCTTTGATCCGAGACATCCTCGGCGTGGACATCGTGTTCACGTGGGTGGCTGCGGCGTTGGCGTCAGCTGTTGTGTCGTTCCCGCTGATGGCCCGTGGCGTGATGACGGCCATTGAGGGTGTTGACGAGCGCCTGGAGCGTTCGGCCCGCAGTTTAGGGGCAGGGGCGCTTAGGGTAGCGTTCACCATCACTTTGCCCCTCGCGTATCGCGGGATTATGGCCGGCGTGCTGTTGGGGTTCGTCCGGGCGTTGAGCGAGTTCGGGGCGACGATTGTGGTGGCTGGCAACATACCTGGCCGGACTCAGACGTTGCCGTTGGCGATATTTGAAAAAGTCCAATTGGGCCGTGACGCCGATGCTCTTCGGCTTGTCGGAGTGTCAATCGCTCTGGCTGTGGCGACTATACTTGTCCACAACTGGCTTCTGTCCAAATCCAGAACTAAGGACTGACGAAGAATTATGGCAACAGAGAACTTCATCGAATTCAACATACGCAAGCGGTTTACAGGCTTCGATCTGGACTGCGAGGCTAGTTTTGGCCCCGGCGTGACTGCCATATTCGGCCCGTCGGGAACAGGCAAGACGACGTTGCTCAACTGTCTTGCAGGAATGACCAAGCCGGATGAGGGCAGCATATCGGTGGACGGGCGGACAGTATTCTCCTCTGAATCGAAGACGGACGTTCGTCCCGAAAAACGCCGTTTTGGCTACGTTTTCCAGGATTCGGTGCTTTTTCCTCACAAGAGCGTTCGCGACAATATCCAGTACGGATATAACCTGACGCCTGTTGGGTCGCGAGAGATCGACCTCGACCATTTAGTCGACATGCTTGGATTGTCGCCGCTGATGTCTCGGAACGTGAAGAATCTGTCGGGCGGCGAAAAGCAACGGGTCGCGCTGGCCCGAGCGCTGGCTATTTCACCGAAGCTCCTGCTGATGGATGAGCCTTTAGCCTCACTGGACGCTCGTTTCAAAGGCGCGATAATTTCATATCTGAAGCGGGTCGTGCGGGAATTGAAGATTCCGATGGTGTATGTGTCCCACTCCCTCTCAGAGGTCACGGCCTTGTCAGACGACACCCTGGCGATTGAGAGAGGAAGGACCGTTGCCTTTGGCCCGACTCGGTCTCTTCTGGGGAGTCCGGCGCTGGCCGCGGTCGCGGACTATGCGGCCCTGGAGAACATTCTCGAAGGCGAAGCGCTCCCGTCACAAGACGGCGCCAGCACGTCGAGGATTCGGGTTGGCGAAGCCGAATTGCTGATTCCTGCGATTGACGCTGCTCCCGGGGATGCCGTTATGGTGTCTGTCAGGGCAGGGGACATTATCCTCAGTCTGGAGGCGCCTCAGAAAATTAGCGCTCGAAATATCGTGAAGGCGGTCGTCCGGGAGATACACGATCTGGGTTCTCAGGTTCTCGTGTTCGCTGATGTTGGTGAACGTATCACGGTCGAGATAACGCCGGGAGCCCTCGCCGACCTGAGTCTTAGGGTAGGCTCGGACGTCTATCTGGTCATCAAGACGAACAGCATCACTGTGATGAGCTGACCTGAACATTGGATGTTCCAGATTCGCAGATATTCAGAATCGGACAACCCTCGCATTCGGGACTCTTTTTGCAAGCCACAACGGAGTGTCGAACGATCAACGCATGGAACTCGTTGAAATATTGTGCGTCTGAAGGCAGATTGTCCATGAACAACGCTTGGAGTTTGGGGTAATTCACACGCTCTTCGACGACGCCAATGCGGTGCATCAGTCGCCGGGTGTAAGTGTCGACAACGAATATGGGGTGTCCCAGGGCGTAAAGCAGGATGTCATCGGCAGTCTCATTGCCTATGCCGTAAACCCTCAGCAGTTCGATTCTAAGCTCCTGGGTCGGTCGGAAGGCCATCCTGTCGATGTCATCTTCACAGAAATCATGGAGAAACTTACACAACGCTTTGAGCTTGCGGGCCTTGGCGTTGTAGTAACCGCTGGGGTACACCAGCCTCGCCAATTCAGGCAGAGGCATATCGCGGATGGCTTGTGATGACAACGCATCGGCGTCCCTCAGATTCGCCAGCGCCTGTTCGACGTTGGTCCAAGATGCCGCTTGAGTCAGCACGGCGCCTACCATGACTTCAATGGGAGTATCGGCAGGCCACCAGTTCTGAGGGCCGTAGCGCTCCAGGAGGCGGTCGTATATCTCCGATAATCTGTCTCGCGTGTGCATCAGCGCCTAGTCCAGTAACACTGGCACAGGTTCGTTTATCCGAATTTCCGAACGAGAGACCCGACAGTTGTAAGCGTGCACCTCGACTCCCGCGGTGACAGCCCGCGTGAGGGCCTCGTGGAATGTGGGGTCTGAATCGGCGTCGGGACGGAGCGCGGAGGCGTCAGGTCGCTGGACGACGAAAACCGCCGCCGCTCGGTGGCCCTCAGAAGCCAAGGCTGTCAGAGTTCGGACGTGCTTTGCGCCTCTGACCGTGGGGGCGTCAGGGAAAATTGCAATTCTGTCCTCGACCAGAGTCACGGACTTGGCCTCGATGTAACAATCACCGTCTGGTCCGGCCAGTCGGAAGTCGAGGCGGCTATCGCGAATCGTCACTTCGCGTGTCATAGACTCATAGCCGTTGAATAATTCGAGACATCCCTCGAGCAAAGATTCGGCAAGCAGGGCGTTAGGCGTTCGGGCATCGGCGGACACCAGAACGTCGCCAATGCCCACCAGCGTCAAGTCGTAGGCGGTCTTCCGATTCGATGTTGGGTCTGCCGGAGTCAGGTACATCGTGTTGTCGGACGTCAACAACTCTCCAAGCCTGCCGGAGTTGGCAATGTGGACGAGCATCTGCTCTTTGTCAATCTCCATCACGGCCGCGAATCGGTTGAGACGTTCGACGAATTTAGCTTCGAGAAGCGGTTGGTATAATTTCATTCTTCGCATGTTCCAACGTTGTCGGCGACCAGGTTAACCGTTCAACGCTTGATTGGGGTAAGATGCGGCTGGCACAAACCTTACCTGAAATAACGGGAATCATCCACGCTCCGCACGCATGAATCCAAAGTGGGGGAAACACAATATGGCAAACTACGTACTGGTCCACGGTTCCTACCAGGGCGGCTGGATCTGGCAGCCCACGGCTGAAAAACTGAGGGCGGCAGGCCACAGGGTTTATGCGCCGACGCTGGACGGTTGTGGCGAGCGGGCGTCGCAGATTCGGCCCGGCATCACCATCGCGACTCAAGGGAAAGAGGTCGCTGACCTGATGTTCTACGAAGATTTGTCAGATGTCATTCTGGTAGGCACCAGCACCGGAGGCCTCGTGATTTGCAAGGCGGCTGAGTTGACCCGAGACCGCATCAGCCGCGTTGTGTTCGTGGACGCGCTGGCGCCGCAGCCGGGTGAACGGGTGGACGACATTGTCGTTCGCGACCCGAACAGGCCGCAGGTGACAACGGAATTGACTCGCGGCCCGTCCAGAGATGACCTGGAGAACCGATTGTTCGCGGATATGGAATCGGAACTCAGGGCATGGGCCGTTGACCGTGTCACGATGCACCCCATTGAGGCGACTGACGCTCCAGGCGAACTGGATGGTTTCTGGTCGCAGTCCTGGCCTGCAACGGTTGTACGGTGCAGCCTGAGCAGCAATCCATCCGAAGCTCACCAGCGTCGGACGGCAGACAAGCTCAAAGCTGAGTGGCATATCATGGAGGCGGGCCACTATCCCATGCTCACGCACCCGGACGAATTGGTCGGGCTTCTGTGATCTCAGCTAACGAACCGAGAACATGAATCAAACAGGGAGTGTTCAATATGGGCGATGTAGGACTTATGGGCTTCAGAACCCAGGGGATGTCTTGGCAGCAGATTCGCGAGACAGCCGTGTTGGCCGAAGAATTAGGATATAGCTGCATTACGATGGGGGAGGCGTGGGGCGAGGACGCGTTCACATCGCTGGCGCAATTGGCGGCTGTCACGTCCCGAATCCGAATTGGAACCAGCATCGTCCCGGTGTTCGCAAGGTCTCCGGCAAACCTAGCCATGACCGCGCTAAACATGGATGTAATGTCAGAAGGCCGGTTCTTTCTCGGCCTCGGAGCTAGCGGAAAGTTGGTTATCGAAGATTTCCACGGCGAGAAATTCCGAAAGCCGGTCACTCGAATGCGGGAGTACATCGACATCCTTCGCAAGGCGATGAAGGGTGAGCGTCTGGATCACGACGGCGAATTTTTTCAGACTCAGCGGTTCCGAATAAGGTTCCCGGCGTTCCGGCCCGATCTCCCGATCTACATCGCGTCACTCGGCGCTCCCAGCCTTCGCATGACTGGTGAACTCGCGGACGGATGGCTACCGATCTACCTGGCCCCCTCCAGGATGGATGCGGCAGTGGCTGAACTGAAGGCGGGAGCCGAAACGGTTGGACGCTCGTTGGATGACATCGCCATATCTCCGCAAGTGTCGATTTACGTCACCGACGACATCGACGCGGCGATGGAGCGAGAGCGGCCACACATCGCCTTTTATCTTGGCGGAATGGGCGTGTTCTATCACCAGTATTTCACACGTATCGGATTCGGAGAGGACGCCGACCGCGTGCGCCAAGCCTACCTTGCCCGTGAACGCGATCGAGCCGCCGAACTGGTCACGGACGAGATGATTCACGCCACAACGATCATCGGCAACCCTCAGCAATGCCGGGACCAGATGACGGAGTTTTTCGATGCGGGAGTGGATGAGATTCGACTTGTGTTCAACGAACCGGACCCAGATTCGTACCTGAAGGCGTTGAAAGCAGTCGGGCCGAACGCATAACGTGACTTCAAAAGCCAATCACGCGCTTGCCTCGTTTTGAGTCGGTGACTAAACTATATATCTGGGTCGCTCGGTAACCAAATTTATGAGGGGCTCGGAGCAGCGGTTGAGTAAATTCCTGGACCGGTTGAACCACATCTCTAGAAAGAATCAGAGCCTCGTGTGCGTTGGGCTTGACCCCGACCCGTCGCTGATGGCGGTGTCGGATGTGTTCGAGTTCAACAAAGCGATAATTGATGCTACCCATGATCTGGTGTGCGCGTTCAAGCCGAATTTGCCCTTCTACGAAGCCTTGGGAATCGACGGACTCAGGGCGCTTCATCGGACCGTCGACCACATCCGCTCGGTCGCGCCAGACATTATCGTTATCGGCGACGGAAAGCGTGGCGACATCGACTCTACGAACACGATGTATGCGAAAGCGTTGTTCGAGGTCTGGGGTTTCGATGCCGCCACGGTGAACGCTTATGGCGGTATGGACACTCTGGAGCCGTTTCTGGAGTATGAGGATCAGGCGTCCTTTATCTGGTGCAAATCGTCAAATCCGGGCGGGGCGGAATTTCAGGACATCAGGCTATCCGATCATCCTGGCGCGCCAGCATTGTACCAGTGGATGGCGGACAAGGCCCGACAGGCCAACACACGAGGCAACATCGGAATCGTGGTTGGAGCGACCTATCCAGATGAATTGGTGGAGGTGCGCCAGAGAGCAGGCGGAATGCCCGTCCTGATTCCGGGAATCGGCGCTCAGAGCGGCAACCTAAAAGCCAGCGTGGTCGCGGGCTTGGACACCGACGATTGCAACGTATTGATAAGTTCGTCCAGAGGCATCACCTACGCATCGCGAGACCCTGCAACTTA
>Ga0066860_10001508_pt1 | contig 10437 bp, 10 predicted proteins | sample ETN07SmetaG_FD_65601 | JGI IMG/M metagenome (GOLD analysis project Ga0066860, IMG submission 65601) | Marine microbial and viral communities from oxygen minimum zone, Eastern Pacific Ocean - ETNP2014F14-07SV275 | ecosystem: Environmental > Aquatic > Marine > Oceanic ... | reverse complement strand
TGAGGAGTCACACTAAGAACTAACCCAAATGTCCGAGTCAAAGAAAGAATGGCTGTATCACTCTTTGTTGTATTGCCTTGTGATATTCCTATCAATTGAATATTGGCCGTTTCAGTATCACCCCCCTGTGCTGGTTTAGCCCAGACCGTAACGTTAACTACATTATAATTATCACCTAAACGAGGAATTCCCTCTACAATAATTGAACCATCATTTAAATCGCCATATTCAAATTTTACTTCCCAGTCCGGTGGAACTCCTTGAGCAATCAATTGGGCTGAATCAGTATCTTGTCCTTGGTTTGCAATACTTAGTGAATATTGATTCCACTCTCCTGCAACACCAGTTGTACTAAGGCTTGAAACTGCCTGCCCAGATTCAGGATCGTCAAAGAATAGAGATAACTCATACTCAGCACCCACCGAGGTCTTAGTTTCCAAATCAAAATTAACGGGAGTAACTGAATTTTTTGACTGTCCTGTAAAAATAACAACTGTATTTTTGCCTACCATCTCTGTAGAATTTACCGCTGAAATTGTAAAAGTAATTACCTGTTCATCACCAGGCCCTAATGAGTTACTCGTCCATGTTTCTGGACTAACTATCCAATTATCTGAAGTCTCACTAGGCTCAACGGTAAAATCATCCATTTCATCACCTGAATTTAATACAAATATTTGGTATTCAACTTCACCACCAACCGCGACACTTTGTTGAGGCTCAGGAGTAGATAGATAAACGCCATAAGCATCCATCTGAACTTGCTTCTCTAAAGTGAATTTGTTTCCTTGCTGATCTATAGTTGCAACTTCTACTGTGTAAAGACCCTTGCCATTATGATTCTCTGAAAGCTCTGAAGGATCATTATAATTCCATACTATATCATCAAAGGTATTTGTCCCCGAATTTTGTTCAGGCTCGTCTACCTCTACTTCACCAAAAAAGAGTTCATTGTCATCAGAATCAAACACAGATACCTGAAAACGTATTATATCATAAGTCCCAAACGCATTTAATGCTTCACCTGAAACAAACATCTTAGAAATTTCTGAAGGTAAATTAGGATTAAAATTACTTGTAACTATTTTATCCTCTGAATCGGATGTTTCTAAGTTATAGGATTCTGAAGTCACTTCTATATCTCTAACAGGATTTGTGGTAGTTATAAGACGAGAAGGTGAGTCTCCACTCTTACCTGAGTCCATATCAAGATTAACTCCATTGTTACCATCATTCTCTAACTCAAGAACAATGAAATGTTCCATATCAAAATTATACTCAGGACCATAACCCTCTTCCCAAGGGATATCAACATGGACTTCGTCAGCAAAAGCTGCAGGAATGTTAATTTCGCCTAAGGCGATAATTTCACCATTTGTCATTGTTGTACCATCCCTTACAAAAATTTTCAGATGGCCTGCATTCCAATCGGTTGAACTTGCATAAAGATAGATATGAAATCCTATATTAGACCGATATGATTTAACAGGTAAATCTGCTTGTAAACTATAATTTAATGCAAAGAAAACGCTACTTCCCGGTTGAATAGTAACGTCCTCAGCATCTCCATGGCCTCCCGTCTCTTTAGTATGGAGTTTACCCACACCATTTTGACTATAAAGATAAAGTGATACATCTTGTTCCTGTCCCGTAACTTCTTCTGCATTGACTGGAGACCAAGAAATCAACACTCCAAAAAATGCCAGAGTCAAAATCACAGATAGGATTTGGTCGCGGTTCACACTTGATTGACCAATAAAAGGTCATAAATAGGTATCCCCTCACAAAAAAATGCCTAATTAGGGGCGAAACTGACCTATTTAGCTTTATTTTCCCACTTTCTTACTATTCCTTCTAAATCCCTAATAAATTCGAATAAACGAGTACGTGCATGCTGCGGAATATTAGTATCATTTATTTGTTCTTCAAGCACTGAAATAGTGGAGTATACTCTTAGATCTAAATCATCTTTTTTATTCATTAAATAAGTCTCTAATCCTGTAACTACATTAGACCTAACATTTCTTGGTACTGAAGTGTCTTCAGCAATTGAAACGCGAATGTCTTGTGATAGCGTGAATATCATCTCTTCGACCATAATTATACTCCTGTAATAAGGCTCAGTGGCGTCGCAGCTGGAGGGTATGTATAAGAGTTAGGTTAACTTACCTTCAGAATTAATCTCTTTATTTCTTATTCTACTACTACTTATCCTATTACCATCTTGTGCCCTAATCATAGGTACTACAACGATTTCTAATTCTGTTTTTCCATCAGCTGAACGAATTTTATTGATTTTTTGAGCCGTGGACTTAGTTTCATCTGAAACAATAATCGCCTCAAAATCCTCATCAATAACAGAAGGGCCCCAATCATTTTCCAGAGGAACTATCTGAAATTTATCCAAAGATTTCATTGATTTTAACAAATTCTGAAGATTCGCAAGGCGAATATTGTAAGGATTAATCGGGGTCTTGTTTCTATTCTTTAAGGCTCTTGCGTCTGTTGTCAATCCAATCAAAACAATATCACCTACTTCCAAAGCTCTCTGTAGTAAGGCTTTGTGACCTAAATGAAGAATGTCAAAGGTTCCACCCATACATACTCGACGAATCTGTTTCAAACGAGTTAACTATAATATAACCCTTTAACCAATTTGTGCTATAATATGGACCTCGAACGCGATTTTAAGCCTTTTTTAATATTCGGAATTGTATTCTCATTATGTTTGGTTATGGTAACATTAGGTGGTATCGAATTAGCAGGCGTGTGGATGGATGCAATGTATCCCATATTCTTTCTTTTTGCTGTAGCTGGCCTCTCTATAGGTTGGATTCGATGGAAAAATCTTAATAAAAAAAGTTAATAAACTACATGGCCTGAATTAGAATGGGATTAAAATGAAAAAAACATTCATTGTCGCACTGGTTTTTCTACTACCAACTGCAATTGCTGAAATGTCACACTCTCCTAAGGAATTAAATGCTGGTGAAGAATTTGCGGCATGGATTGATGCTGAAGATGACGTTAAGTCAATTACATTTTATGTATGTACTTTAGAAGAGCCTTATACGTGTTATAAACCTGAAAACGTTAATCGAAATGACACAGTTAATGGAAGATTTCAATTTACTTATGAAGTAAAGAATGATGATTATCCGGGTTATAAATATGAATTAGAAAAAGAGGACAATAGTACCGAAAAAATACCTGCAAGTGAATATATCTATTATGAAGGGTTGGAAGTAGAAAAAATGGGAGACTCTTATTATTTCAAAGTCGATATAAAATCGAATGCGGCTGAAAATGATTCACTTCTTCCGGCTCCAAGTATTATCACGATTTTGATTCTAATCACAACTGTAGCAATTAGTGGTCGAAGATGAATTTTGGTGAAATATTAATTTACCTAAATCCATTATTGGTTCTTTCGGCAATCTATTTTGGATATAAAAATATAAGGCATAATAATAATTCGAATAACAAGAACTTTGATACACTTCTTTATGTTATATTAGGTAATCACACTCTAATTTTAATTTTACTTACTTATTATTTTTTAAAAACGGATCTTAGATTTGAATATGTATCTAACTATTCTTCAGATGAACTTTCAATGGGTTACAAATTAGCCGGTGTATGGGCTGGAAGAGATGGAACTCTATTGATATGGACCTGGGCCACAACACTTACTTTAGTTCTTGAAAGATTTTTCCACAAAGTTAAAGGATTACAGAGAGATCTTACTTCAATAATTGGAACTATTCTTCTTCTATCTTTATGTGTGATCCAATTATACATAAATCCATTTGAAATGAATGAAATTGAACCTGATAATGGAAATAGTCTGAATATATTACTATTATCACCTTATATGATAATACATCCACCCATTGTTTTTGTTTCATATGGAATGATTGCATTACTTTATGCCTCTGCAATGGCTTTTCTAATAACTGAAGACAAAAACTGGAATGACACCATAAAAAGATGGGGAAGAGGATCTTGGATTGGAATGAGTCTCGCACTAGTTATTGGAGGTTATTGGGCATATGTAACTCTCGGTTGGGGTGGTTATTGGGCATGGGATCCTGTTGAAACCTCAGGTCTTTTGCCTTGGCTGACAATGACATCTCTACTTCACGCATCTGTAATGTCACGAAGAAAGAAAGATTATCGAATATTAGGGCCTCTTTTAGCTATGTTTACATTTGTTTTAGTTCTTCTAGAATCATTTGTTACAAGAGGCGGAATTTGGATTTCTTTCCATGCATTCTTGCCGTCACAATCTGATAGTATAACACAAAGATTTTTTGACGTTATGGAAGCTGACAAGTCCGTTATGAGTTTTTTCATACTTATGGTTCTATCTATAATTTTAACCCTTGCCATTGTTATTAAAAAATACCGCGAAATGAAAGATGAGGATAAGCAAATTGAATATGATAGCATTGAAAAGATTTTCAGTGAAGATAATACCTTTTTCGCAGCAATTTATACACAATTGCTGATACTAACTGTAACACTTGTTTTACTTCTAGTGAGTGCTAAGGGGCAATTAACACCCGAAACATATGAAACCAGACTTGCGCCCTTTGTGGTTATACTTGCCTCAATTTTTACAATACATACTCTGAGACCATTTTTTGAATTGAAAAATATCTTACTTGTTGTTGGATTAGCCACCATTTTTAGCATAATATATGCATTTATGATTGAAGGAAGTGGATGGATGGTGGGCGCCATGCTTCCGTGGGCTTTTGTTTGCGGATATTCTATTTTTAGATATATGTGGAAATATCGAACTAAAAAACTACTACCTATGCTTAGAGCATGGGGGCCTTATACTGCTCATTTAGGCATAATGCTAATTCTGATAGGATATTGCTTTTCATATGGGTTAGGTACTGATGACAGCGTTACCTTAGAAGAAGGTGAAGAGGCGGTTGTGGGAAATTTCATTCTCAAGCTTTCTGATATTAGTATAGAAAATAGTGGCACAGAAATACAAGTTAAGGCAAACATTCAACTAAAAGAAAAAGATGGTGAGAAACTTATTGTTTATGATCAAATTTCTAGAAGTATTCAAACTTTGACAGATGAAGAAACGACTAATATCTATCTTAAGCATGAATTACATCGCGATTTGTATATCACTCTTGATAAAGCCCCACTAGGAATTGAGGGGGAACGTACTGCCACAATTACAGTAAGAGAAATACCGGGTATAATTTTAGTTTGGACGGGTGCTTTCCTTACTATTTTAGGTATGATTATTACAATGTTTACTGAATGGAAACCAGGTCAGAAATGGTTGAGAAATATCAGTAAAAAAGTGCCAGACCACTGATGTTGTCGTCCTGACGGATTGTCAGACACCACATTCCTTCTCAACCCCGCGACCCACTCGAGCGTCGGAAGTCCACGGTGAGGCTGCTCCCTTCCGGGCCTGACCCGTTTTCCATGATGAAGATCCGAAATCCACCCTCCGGTAAATCTCTGCAATCACCTGCAACCCCGAGGGACAGGATATCTCAGTTGAAATGCGGATTAGACAGCCCACTGGGTGCGCCGCCACCAGTTGTCGCCCCCCCTAAAGGCGGTTGAGGGTTACAGGGTACGTCTAGCTCCCCGGCCAAGTCCAGCTCTACCTCTTCTTTGAGCTACTATTTGGAGGTTTGCATTCCAAAAATATGTTGTAGACCCTGGGCTGAACCTCGAAAAAGTTTCTCTGTCCAAGTTTCTCTTTCTGTACTAAATTGTCTTATGATTGCATTGCCATAAGGATTAATGGTTTCACTAACGACCCTTGCATAACCCTGCTCATGAATATCGGATAACGTATCTCTGTAATAACCCAATATGTTCTCGTATAACATCTTTCCTGCCACTTGTGGTACCGTAACTGCCACTCCTGCAGCTTTCTTAGCACGTGAAGTTGCTTGGAGAGTCATAACGCCTCCCAATTCTAAAATTGACTGTCCTTCTTCAGTTGCTGTATCCATAAATTCCTGCATTACACTCCCAATGTCTTCCGTAATATCTCCTGCAGCTTTGCCAGTACTATACCATAATTCGTTAATTGATTCTCTAATTTCATCTATATTACCTGATATTTCTTCCCGGGAAAGTGGAGGTGTGTCTATATTTTGAGCAAAACTGGTTGTAGTCCGTTCTAGACCTGCAAGCAATCCCTTCAAAGAAGCTAAAGTTTTCTCAGATTCTATGTACCCTTTATCTATTAATTCATCATGTAATCTATCCAAATAGGCTTGTCCACCCTTCACTGAATCTGCAAAAAAAGCAAATATCCAAAGAGGAGAGGCATGAACTGTTGCAATACCGATGCCCTCTATTGCATTACCAAGCACTTTACGGGTTGCATATTCACCTTCAAGAGTATCGTCATCATATAATCCCTCAACACCACCCACGTTCTCTACAGCAAAACGAAGGAGATTGCCAACAAAAATATTGTAACTAGTAGTATCTCTTACAAAATCAGGTAATACAATATCTGTAGTCTCTTTCAACATCCCTCCAGTAAGTGCTGTTAATCCGCGTAAATATCTCTCAGGAATTGAAAGAGTATAGAGTGAAACATTCCATAGTGCTTTTCCAGCTCGCTTAAGGGGTTCAGGCATCTATAACCTTACCACCAATAATAACCTTATCAACATGATTCATACCAAAATGATAGGTGAGATGGCGGTAATCAGGAATATCGCAAATTAAGAGATCTGCTCGCCAACCCTCTGCAATACAACCTCTGTCTGTTTTTCCTATAGCGAATGCTGCATTAATAGTAGAAGCAACAAGTGCTTCTGCCGGAGTCATAATCATTCTAAAAACGGCCAATTGTTGTACTAACTGCATTGACTCAGTATAGCAATTTGGATTACAATCTGTTGCTAACGCTATCGGAAGATTATTTGCTATCATCTTCCTAGCTGGTGCAAAATGATCTGAAAGTATAGCAAAAGGTGTACCTGGTAAAAGAACACCAATCGTTCCGGAATCTCGTAGTGCTTTGATTGTGTCCAAAGTTGATCCTGCTAAATGATCTGCGCTCACAACACCTAATTCAGCTGCAAGACGGCCGCCACCTGTATCGCCAAATTCATCCGCATGAATTTTCAATCCAAAACCATTTTCAGATGCCGATTGTAAGATAAATCGGGATTCTTCTTCCGTGAATGCTCCTTCTTCACAAAAAACATCACAGAAATCTGCGAGTTCCCGTATTTCAGGAAGCATACTACAAACAAATGAAATGTAAGAACGACGATCGGTACCTTCAGGTAATGCATGAGCACCCATAAATGTAACAACAGTTTCAGCCAATCCCAAATTTCCTAACCAGTTAGCAACTCTCAATTGCTTTAATTCTGTTTCTTCTTCGAGCCCATAACCTGACTTTATTTCAATAGTAGTACTACCGCTTCTAATAGCATTCTTGAAACGAATTAAGGACTCCTGTTGAAGTTCCTCCTCCCCTAAATTCCGTGTTTCTTTAACTGTGCGAAGGATTCCACCTCCATTTGATAAAATTTCCTGATACGTAAGACCCTGAAGTTTCCATTCAAGCTCATGCTCTCTTGAACCAGCCCATACTAAATGGGTATGTGGGTCTACAAATCCTGGTACTATTACTTTCCCACTGACATCAATGATTTCGGCAACCTCAGACTCGAGATTTTTACCAACTGCAACAATCTTATCATTCTCAATAAGAACATCTGCATTAGGATGTCTTTCAACTACACCCATAGCTTCCCCTGAAAGAGGTACGGATGTTGCTGATGGCGTGACAACTTCTATGGCTCCACGTAAAAGAAGCATGATTTGCAACAGAGCAAGTTCATAAAGACCTCGGTTCTCTGATAATTAATGCTTGAGATGAAAGTCTTTCGGGAAAAACCCGACGAAATTTTTGCTGATTTACAAAAGAGAAAACATTCAGAAGAAATTGCAAAAGATGTTATCAAATTAGATATAAAATGGAGAGAACTTATAGAAGAAGGAAATAAACTACGAGCACAAAGAAATAGTATTTCACGCGAAATTGGAGATTTAAAGAAAAAAGGTGAAGATGGTAAGACATTACTAGAGAAAATGTCTGGAATAAAGAGTAGTCTTACTGAAAATGAAAACGAAACAAAAAAAACCCTAGAAATACGTAATCAAGCAAGAATGAGAGTCCCAAATATATTAGAAAATGAGGTGCCAATTGGCAAGGATGATGGATTCAATAAAGAGATTGGTTTACATGGTCCAAAACCAAACAAATCTAAATCAAGATCACACCAAGAAATAATTGAAAGCATAAATGGAGCTGATTTGAAGAGAGCAGCCAAAATAGCTGGCCGAAGGTTTTACTTCCTTACAGGTGATTTGGCTAGGTTGGAAATGGCTCTGATAAATTATGCAATAGATATTCTTTACGAAAAAAAATATACGCTCACAATACCTCCTTTTTTCATGAATCGTGATGCCTATGAAGGTGTAGTAGATTTGAATGATTTTGAAGATGTAATGTACAAGATTGAAGATCAAGATTTCTATCTTATTGCTACATCAGAACATCCTTTAACTTCAAGATTTAAAGATGAAATACTTGAAATTAAGAATGAACCTTTACGCTATGCTGGCGTTTCAACCAATTTTAGAAAAGAAGTTGGTGCCCACGGACTAAGTGATAGAGGTATCTGGAGAGTGCATCAATTTGCAAAAGTAGAACAAGTTATAATTTGTAAGCCTGAAGATTCAAAAGAAATGCATAAAGAATTATTGAATAATGCAATAGAAATATTTGAGGGACTTGAAATACCATTTAGAGTTGTAGATATCTGTACTGGCGACATAGGTACTGTAGCTGCAAGAAAATACGATTTAGAGGCGTGGATGCCTGCATCACAACAATGGAAAGAAATAGTAAGCGCCAGTAATTGTACCTCATATCAAAGTGTTAGATTGAACATGAGATATAGAACACCTGAAGGAACCAATTATCCACATACCCTAAATGCAACGGCAATAGCTACAACTAGAGCTTTAGCTGCCATTATTGAGAATAATCAACAAAAAAATGGAAGCATTGTTATACCCAAAACATTGCGCAAGTGGATGGCAAATCAAGATGTCATCAAGTCTCAATGAAGAAAGGACTCGTACTAGGAAGATTTCAGCCTTTTCATTTAGGCCATTTGGAATTGATTAGATCAATTATAAGCAACGAAGTGAAACCATTAATTTGTATTGGATCTGCTCAATATTCACACACTCTCGATAATCCATTTACAGCAGAAGAACGAAATCAGATGATTACTGCTGTAATGAATACTCTTGATTGTCAATACGAAATTTTTGAAATACCCGATATAAACAATTATGATTTATATGTTTCACATCTAGAAACGTTTGTCTCTAATTTTGATTACATTTACAGTGGTAATTCAATCGTACAACGATTGTTTAGTAATGCAGGACGCAAAGTTGTGAAATTAGAACTGTTTAACCGCGAGGTCTGGGAGGGTTCAGCCATCCGTCTGGCGATGAAGGAGGAGGATGACTGGGAATCGGCAGTTCCAAGTCAAATTGTTGATATAATCCACCACATAGATGGGACTGAAAGATTGAAGAATTTATCATAGTGCAGACCCCCTCCCACCTATTCTTTAATCGACCTGAACCTTAGTTCCTTTTGGCTCATCAGATTCTTTCTTAGAAAGAACCAAATCTAATATTCCATTAGTATACGTGGCTTTAGAAGAATCAGTTTCAACAGGTGAATTCAAATCAATACTCTTGAAATATTTTCTAGATTCGGTCTTTACTTTTACTTCTACTTTTTCTTCCATTACATTAATATCAATATCTTCCTTAATGACCCCTGGAAGTTCAACGGTAATTGCAATTTGACTATCCGTTTCATTAATATCTGTCAAAGGCTCTCTTTGAGTATCGACTGTTGGCTTCTCACCTTGTTTACCAAATGGCCTTATTCGTGTATTACCAAAGTCTTCAAACACTGAAAAACCATCAGGTCCGGCCTTTACTGAGAAGCCGAAAACAAAAGGATTCTTATTTGCATTTTCAGGGATGTTGCCTTCTACAGCATCTCTCATTAAACTATCCATTTGCTTGCGCATTTTCTGAAATTCACCATCTAGATTACTAAATATATCCTCGATATTCCAATCTCCACCACGGAACCAATCGTCCGCCTCATCTCTATGTTTTCTGTTCATTATTACTCCAGTAGACAACCTTAAGTTGTAAACCTAGAGTTTAGTAGCCATATATAAAATTATTCGTCTTCTTGGACTGGTTCAATTGTAACAACTTGGGCAACTACGGGCTCTGCTACTACGGATTGGGCAACTACGGGCTCTGCTACTACGGGTTGGGCAACTACGGGCTCTGCTACTACGGGTT
>Ga0066860_10001507_pt1 | contig 10439 bp, 8 predicted proteins | sample ETN07SmetaG_FD_65601 | JGI IMG/M metagenome (GOLD analysis project Ga0066860, IMG submission 65601) | Marine microbial and viral communities from oxygen minimum zone, Eastern Pacific Ocean - ETNP2014F14-07SV275 | ecosystem: Environmental > Aquatic > Marine > Oceanic ... | reverse complement strand
CGAAGAAGCTCTCCACTGGAGATCTGTGGCACTCGGTATTTTTCAGCCATCAATTTAGCTTGGGTTCCCTTTCCGGAACCCGGCACACCCAACAGCACTATTCTCATTCTAGGGTCCTTGTTTTACCGGTGTTTCATCGGCGAACACAAGCCGAAAACTCAGCTATCCCTACTACCCGATCTCTCCCCGCGACGAAAAATCGGGGCGCCTACTATAGTTCCGTTTCTCCATCTGTCAATGTATCCGCAGCCTGCAATGGCTGGCGCTGACAATATAATGTTGAATGCCTAGCGTGGGCCGGCGATCAGATTGCGTTCCAGCAGGGTGAAAACCGATTGCCAGCACGGCAACATTACGTGTATGGCTATACTTGATTTTCGGCGGTCGTACTTGATACCCCGATTAATTTATTTAAGGAAGAGAGACCATGGCCCAAGGCAGAAACGCGTTTTATGCACAGTCCGGCGGTGTCACAGCTGTAATCAACGCTTCAGCCTGTGGTGTAATAGAAACCGCACGGAGCAATCGACAACAGATCGGTAAGGTCTATGCCGGTCGCAACGGTATCATCGGCGCTTTGAACGAGGACCTCATTGACACCAGCCGTGAATCGAAGACCACGATCACAGCACTGCGCCATACCCCCGCTGGCGCATTCGGTTCCTGTCGCTACAAACTCAAGAGCCTCGCTGAGAGCGCAGCCGAATATGAACGGCTCATCGAGGTCTTCAAGGCGCACAACATCGGTTATTTCTTCTACAACGGTGGAGGGGATTCTGCCGATACCTGCCTTAAGGTCTCACAACTAGCCAGAACAAAAGGCTATCCGATACAGGCCATCCACATTCCCAAGACCGTGGATAACGACCTGCCGATTACCGACAATTGTCCAGGATTCGGGTCTGTGGCCAAGTACATCGCCGTCTCCACACGAGAAGCCAGTTTTGACGTGGCCTCCATGGCCAAAACGTCAACCAAAGTTTTCATCGTTGAGGTCATGGGTCGGCACGCTGGTTGGATTGCCGCAGCGGGTGGGATGGCGTCGGACCGAAAAACCGAAATTCCGATACTCATCTTGTTTCCGGAAATCCCTTTTGAACGCAAACGCTTTGCTGCTGCGGTCACCCGCAAGATTAAGCGTTTTGGATACTGTTCTATCGTTGTCTCGGAAGGCGCGCGCGAAGCGAGTGGCCGATTCCTGGCCGACCAGGGCCTTAAAGATGCATTTGGCCACACGCAACTTGGTGGTGTGGCGCCAGTCGTCGCCGGAATGATTCGCGATGACCTCGGACTGAAGTACCACTGGGCAGTTGCCGACTATCTTCAGCGTGCTGCCCGTCACATCGCATCCAAAACCGACGTCGACCAGGCCTATGCCACTGGCCGGGCGGCGGTTGAATTTGCTCTAGCTGGCAAGAACGCCGTTATGCCAGCTATAGTGCGGTTGTCAGACTCTCCCTATCGCTGGACGATTGGCGAGGCGGACCTAAACCGGGTCGCAAACCGGGAAAAATTGATGCCCCGCAGTTTTATCAGTCGCGACGGCTATGGCATTACAGCCAGATGTCGACAGTACCTGATGCCGCTGATCACCGGGGAAGACTATCCACCGTACCATCAAGGCTTACCGCAGTATGCGCGATTGAAGAACACACCGGTAAAAAGAAAACTGGCAAAAACTTTCAACCTCTGATTGGACCGCTAGCATCTAGATGACATTACTGTACTCCAGCGCTGCCGAGGGTCCTGGTGGACTTGCCAGCCACCCCAGCTAGACTATGTTCTCCGGAACACCGGAATTCAACGATAGTCAGAACAGGGAATAACGAACAGCGCCACAGCATCATGAATCAGCCGATCGCACAGACAGAATTTATTGCGCAGGAACCGTTCTACGCGACTCAAGGGGAAGAAATACAGGTCTTTGAAGCCGCTTACAACAACTGTATCCCGATACTGCTCAAAGGACCCACCGGTTGTGGCAAAACCCGCTTTATGGAACATATGGCCTGGAGACTGAAACGCCCCCTGGTCACCGTATCGTGCCATGATGACCTAACTGCCTCGGACCTCGTCGGCCGTTATCTGATAATCGGCGGTGAAACACGTTGGATTGACGGGCCGCTGACACGCGCGGTACGACAGGGCGCACTGTGCTACCTTGATGAGATCGTCGAAGCCAGAAAGGATACGACCGTGGTCATTCATCCGCTGGCAGATGACCGGCGCATACTGCCGATTGAGAAGACAGGTGAAACAGTCAAGGCCCCCGGAGAATTCTGCCTTACTATTTCCTACAACCCAGGCTATCAGAGTGTCCTTAAGGACCTGAAACAAAGCACCCGACAGCGATTTGTGGCCATAGATTTTGACTACCCTGAAGCTGAAATGGAAACGAGCATCGTTGCCCATGAATCAGGCATCGATAAACAGACGGCACAACTGCTGGTTCGGTATGCTGCAATGACCCGTAATCTTAAAGGCAACGGACTGGAAGAAGGTGCCAGTACACGGTTGCTTGTCCATGCAGCCAAACTCATGCATAGCGGGGTCGAACCCCGCACAGCCTGCCGAGGTGCCATTGCAGCATCACTCACAGATGAGCCCGACATGCTGGCGGCGGTCAATGAACTGGGCACGACCTTGTTTTAGCTCACTGCCGGGCAAATGACCATGGCAGACATTCATCCGGCACCAGTGCTTGGCATCATTGGCGGCAGCGGTCTGTACGACCTTCAGGGACTGGAGAATATCCATTGGCAACAGGTTAAAAGTCCCTGGGGAGACCCATCGGACGAGTTACTTCGTGGACGACTCGACGGTGTGCAGATGGTTTTTCTGCCCCGGCATGGCCGTGGACATCGACTCAGCCCGAGCAGCATTAATTACCGAGCCAACATCGATGCACTCAAGCGAGCTGGTGTGACTGACATTATCTCCTTGTCAGCCGTAGGTTCTTTTCGCGACGAACTGGCGCCAGGGACCTTCGTGATTATCGATCAGTTCATAGACCGGACGTTTGCACGAGAAAAAAGTTTTTTCGGCACCGGTTTAGTCGCCCATGTATCTATGGCACATCCGGTCAACGCCCGGCTGGGTGACTGGTGCGAGGCCGCCTGCCGGGATTGCAATATTCCAGTTCAACGCGGCGGTATATACCTCGCCATGGAGGGCCCACAGTTTTCGACTCTGGCCGAATCAAATCTCTATCGACAATGGGGCTGTGATGTGATCGGAATGACCAATATGCCGGAGGCTAAGCTCGCCCGTGAGGCAGAAATACCTTACTGTACGGTGGCGATGGTGACCGATTACGACTGCTGGCACCCTGGCCACGACAACGTCAATGTCGAGACAATCATCGAGGTCCTTCTGGACAATGCTGACCGGGCCCGTTCACTGATCAAGACGGTCGCACCTCAAATGCGAAATCGACCGGCACGGTGTCCTTCAGGAGATGACCGGGCACTGGAGTCAGCGTTGATTACAGAACCCGACGCCCGAGACCCGGATGTCGTAAAAATGCTGGATGCGGTTGCCGGCCGATTGTTCGTCTGAAGGCAAAACGACAATGGACATCGAAACACTCATTCGGTCTATACCGGACTATCCAAAAGCTGGCGTTATATTCCGCGACATCACCACGTTGTTGCAGCACCCCACCGGTTTCCGTAAGACCGTCGACGATTTAGTTCAACCGTTCGCGGGTAATCAGATCGATGCTGTTGCCGGGATTGAAGCACGCGGATTTATTTTGGGCGGAGCAGTTGCGCACCAACTATCTGTTGGTTTTATCGCCGTACGCAAAAAGGGGAAACTGCCGTGGCAAACAATCGGCAAACGCTATGATCTCGAATACGGCAAGGATGAAGTTGAAATTCACACCGACAGCGCCCAGCCAGGAGACCGAATCCTGCTGGTTGATGACCTGATCGCCACCGGTGGGACAGCGTGCGCGACAGTCGCCCTGCTTCGTGATGCTGGTGCACTCGTTGTGGGTGCGAGTTTCGTGATCGATCTGCCTGACCTTGGGGGGAAAGAAAAACTCCAAGCGATGGATGTTCCCACGCGCACTTTGATCGCCTTCGAGGGCGACTAAGATCAGGGCAGATTGAGTGGCTCTGTTCCGGAGCGCTGCCGAATTCGGTCAATCGCCCTGCGTATCGACGGCCGCTTCACGATAGCCAATTCGAGCCTGTGTTTCCCTGGAAATTCGAGCAGGCTGATCCCAATCAGAATGGTCAGAATACCCTGCCCAGGCAATACCAGCATAGCCAGACCAAGCAATACCAGAAGCACACCGACCAGATTCTTAGTGACGCGAATCACCAGCCATAGGGCGGTGTACCGATAGCGCCAGTGGTCTCGACTCGCTTTAGAGCGCATAAAATAATCCGCATCCATGCGAGCGATAGCCATAAAGATCACTACGGCGTAAATCCCGGCCAGGAGCAACGACACGACCAGCGTACCCGTGACCACCAACGGGTGTGTCTGAACCCACAGTAGTACTGTACTTAATCCGCCCATTTTTACCCCTGATCTGCCGAGCGTGCACTGTAGCCTGACCCGGTTGCCTGCGGCAAACGGGCCCAACGCAAGCCAAACCGTGGCTTCTCGGTATACTTACTTGACTCATGAGGCTGTACAGCAGCACCGATTGCGTTGATGCCTGAACAAAAATCTTTTTCTTTTGAAGCACTTGAAGAACGTTTCGATGAAATGCTCGACGCGGTCCTGTCATCGAGGCGAACGGCCCGGGAACCCGCGCTGGCCCTGTCGGTCTGCACCAGAACACAGCAGGAGTTCGCTCTCCACTGGCTAGAGGTCATCATCCGCACCAACTCCGAGATGGGTTTTCAGTTCGTTCGTCACGCAGCGCGAGCTCTTGAGTTTATGGATCTGAGGCAGGTTGAGGACTGGATCATTAACGCCATGGATGTTTATGACCGCCAGGGTCTTTATCCCGGAAGTGAAGCCTTCGCCGCCGTTGATACTTTCGCTCGTGAAGAGAGTCTGCGCCCGGTTACCGTCCACCTCGACGATACCGTCGGTGTGCTTAATCACTACATCCGCGGTCTGGCAGGTCGGTCCTTACGCATTGAGTCCAGTAATGAAGTATTTACAGATACCGAAGTGCTCTTCCTGCCAGCTCTGCTCAACCGTTATGGTGACAAACAGAACAATTTCTCGCTGTACAAACTCATGACAACCTACCTTTGGGCACAAACGCGCTTCGGCACATTTCGAAAACAAACCCAGGACGATCCACCACTGTCAGCACGCCTGGCTGAATATTCAGAGCCTCAACGAGCGCTATCGCTATTTTTTGCACTTGAATCAATACGCCTTGAAGCTTGCATTAAACGAGAGTTACCCGGTTTGTGGCGCCAGATGAACACTCTGCTAGAAAATACTGGCGACAAACCTGCAGCTATCGAGTGGCAACATGCTACATCTGCACTCAAAGAACCAGCCTCGACCATCGAGACGACACTTGAACAACTTAAGCTGATTTATCCTCGCTCAGTCACCGCGCCCGCTCCCCAACCCTGGCAGGGAACTCTTCAACTCGAGCTCGCCGAACAGGTACTCGCCATACGAATGGAACGGGATCGCGAAGAACTCAAGGTCCGTCTAAGCGAACTGCTGCGCGATGATCAAACCTTGGATGATTCAGCAATACGACAAATTGAATTGCAGACGCCGGAAAACACAACCGGGGAGACAGAGTTGATGCTGGAGATAAACGGCAACCCTGTGGCTACTCCAGCCGATATCAAACGGATTCTGCAGTCGATGCTGCTGGACCTGGATGAAATCCCACCGGAATATCTCGTCGCGGCCGGCGCAGGAGATTACGACGCAGGTCCTAGAGAAGACAGCAGCGCCAAAGACATGTGGAAAGGATCCTACCGTGAGGAAGGCGCACTACACTACGATGAATGGGATTTCCGACGGCGTCACTACCGTAAAGGATGGTGCGTGCTGAGAGAAATCGATATGCGATCGGTAGACAAGCCGTTTGTGGCGGAAACGCTTGAAAAATACCATGGTCTAGTCACAGAAATTCGTCGGAGTTTTGAGGCACTTCGCGGTGGTGAACGACGCCTGAAACGACAGGCTTATGGGGACGATATCGACCTAGATGCCGCAATTGAAGCCAGAATCGAAGCCATTTCTGGCCGAGAGATGCCGGAAAACCTCTTCACCTGCCCGCAACGGCTGGAACGCGATATTGCTGTGATTTTTATGGTCGACGTCAGTGGCTCGACTAAGGGCTGGATTAACGACGCAGAAAGAGAAAGCCTGGTGCTACTGTGCGAAGCCCTGGAAATTTTGGGTGACCGTTATGCCATTTATGGCTTTTCGGGCATGACTCGAAAACGCTGTGAGCTTTATCGTATCAAGCGGATTGATGAAATTTATGGCCAGGAAGTCAAAGCGCGTATCGCCGGCATCCAACCGCAGGACTACACGCGTATGGGTGTAACGATCCGCCACCTTACTCACCTGTTTGAAAATATAGAGGCACGGACACGCCTCTTAATCACCTTGTCCGACGGTAAACCGGATGACTATGACGGCTACCGCGGTGAGTATGGCATCGAAGACACTCGGCAAGCACTAGTTGAAGCCAAGCGGGCGGGCATACATCCGTTCTGTATCACCATCGACCGCGAAGCACGAGACTACCTGCCACACATGTACGGGGCAGTCAACTACACCGTGGTCGACGATGTACACCAACTGCCGGTCAAGGTGTCAGAGATCTACCGGCGTCTGACCACCTGACCGCCTATAGACCGAAGCCCTTTTTTAGGGCATTTTTTGCGCACCCTTGAAAAAAGTTGACCGGCACAATATGTTGGGCGTATGCTCTGCTCAATGCCACAACATATAGTGTTATTGGTCAGACCTACCCAAACAAAGTGGCGTTTTCAGATTCGTAAATAGTAAGTGGTGAATAACCGGCTACCCCTTTAATTTTGAGGGCGCAGCCTGCCGGGTCTTTTACCCCACTCAAGGAATAACAACAAATGACAAAGGCATCACTGGAACAGCGCAAGACCGACGCCTCGGGGGTTGAGTTACAACCTGCGTCCATTGATATCTGGGACAAGAAGTACCGGCTCAAAGCAAAGTCGGGCCATGTGATTGACCGCACCATCGATGACACCTTCAAGCGGGTCGCAAGTGCGTTGGCTGCGGTTGAACAGACCAGTGAAAAACAAGATCACTGGTATAAAGAATTTTTGTGGGCGCTTAGAAACGGCGCCATCCCAGCAGGCCGAATCATTTCTAATGCGGGTGCTCGCGAACACAAACCAGCGACCAGTACGATCAACTGTACCGTGTCTGGCACCATCCCTGATTCAATGAAAGGCATACTGACTGAAGTTCATGATGCCGGTCTGACACTGAAAGCCGGTTGTGGCATTGGTTACGAGTTCTCTACGTTGCGGCCAAAAGGCGCTTTTGTGAGCGGCGCGGGCGCTTACACCTCCGGACCGCTGTCTTTTATGGATATTTTTGACGCCATGTGTTTCACGGTGTCTTCTGCGGGTGGCCGTCGCGGCGCACAAATGGGCACTTTTGACATCGCCCACCCGGATATCGTTGATTTTATTCAGTCTAAGCGGGAAAACGGCCGACTCCGGCAGTTCAATCTATCGTGTTTGGTTACCGATGGGTTCATGCAAGCAGTACAAAATGATGCCGACTGGGAACTGCTATTCCCTGCTCTGGTAACAGAAATTGATGATCCTGAGAGCAAGATCACCTGGCGCCACTGGCCCAGTCGCGAGGGCTATGTCACCAACGATAAAGGCGAGGTCGCCTGCAAAGTCTTTCGCACGTTGCCAGCTCGCCGGTTGTGGAACTTGATTATGTCCTCAACCTACGACTACGCTGAACCGGGATTTATTCTGATTGATCGAATCAACGAGATGAACAATAACTGGTTCTGTGAAGAGATTCGAGCGACCAATCCGTGTGGCGAGCAACCTTTGCCGCCTTATGGCAGTTGTTTGCTGGGCTCGATCAATCTAACCCGCTTTGTGGAACAACCGTTTTCAGTGAGCGTGCGTTTTAATTGGGAACGGTTCCATCGCGTCGTCAGTATATTCTCCCGCATGCTAGACAACGTGGTTGATATTCACGGCTTGCCTCTTGGTCAGCAAGTACACGAGATCGAATATAAACGGCGTCACGGTATGGGCTTTCTGGGTCTGGGTTCTGTATTGGTAATGATGCAGATGAAGTATGGCAGTGAAGATTCACTGGCTTTCACTGAACGCGTTTCACGTGAAATGGCTGAGGTCGGTTGGCAGACCGCTGTTGAGCTCGCTATAGAAAAGGGACCCGCCCCGATTATGCAGGACGAGTTTACAGTCGATAAAGAAATTCTGACCAAACGACCTGAAATGGAAGCCGATGGTTATCAGAATGGTGACCGTGTTAGAGGGTCTGTCTTGATGGCGAAATACAGTCGTTATATGCAACAGTTTCCTGATGAACTTACCGATAAGATTGCTGAGCACGGTGCACGCTACAGTCACCATACTTCTATCGCGCCAACCGGCACCATCAGTTTGTCCCTGGCGAACAACGCGAGCAACGGCATTGAACCGTCTTTTGCCCATTTGTACAGCCGAAACGTCATACGCGAAGGTCGAAAAACCAAGGAAAAAATCGATGTCATGTCGTTTGAGTTACTGGAATATCGGCGCTTGGTCAACCCGGCGGCGGCGCCAGACGACGATAACAATATGCTACCGGATTATTTTATCAGCGCCGACACCATCACTCCCAAACAGCATGTCGACGTACAGGCCGCTGCACAAAAATGGATAGATTCGTCGATTTCCAAAACTGCCAATGTGCCCACGGACATCCCGTTTGAGGATTTCGAAGATATCTACATGTACGCCTACGAAAAAGGCCTCAAAGGCTGCACGACTTTCCGTTTCAATCCGGATGCCTTCCAGGGCGTGCTGGTCAAAGAAGAAGACCTGGAAAACACCACGTATCGCTTCACTCTGGAAAACGGGGAGGTGATCGAAGCCAAGGGCAACGAAGAAATCGAATACGATGGCGAAACTCATACGGCCGCCAACCTGTTTGATGCCCTAAAAGAAGGTTACTACGGCAAATTTTAGAGTGGAAAATGGTTATTAAGATCGACAACCCCATCGCCGACTTCGAGGTCATCAGTACCGAGGGTGACCCGCCGAAGATCGCTGAGATGGCACCGGAAAACGAAGTCATCGCAGGCGTTGAGGGTTCTGCTACCAACGTCATTCAGATGCATGAGAAGCTCGAACGGCCGGAAATGCTGATCGGCAGCACCTACAAAATCAAGACTCCACTGTCTGAGCATGCGCTTTACGTCACCATCAATGACATCGTACTAAATCCTGAAACGCCTTACGAAAAACGACGCCCATTCGAGATATTTATCAACTCTAAGAACATGGACCATTTTCAGTGGATCGTTGCTCTGACTCGAATTATCTCGGCTGTTTTCCGCAAGGGTGGCGATGCCACCTTTCTGGTCGAAGAACTGCGCAGTGTATTCGATCCTCAAGGTGGCTATTTCAAACGGGGCGGAAAGTACACACCGTCATTGGTTGCTGAGATAGGAGATGCGATCGAAGCACACATGAAAATGATTGGTATGATCCGAGAAGATGATCTCGACGACCATCAGCAAAAACTGGTCGATGACAAGCGCCAGGAATATGAAACCAGAAAACAGCCCTCCCCTGAGGGCGGTTCGGCCACTGGATTTCCCGCTGAAGCCAGACTGTGCAGCAAATGCCAAACCAAGGCTGTGGTTCTTCTCGATGGCTGTATGACCTGTCTCAACTGCGGCGACTCTAAATGCGGTTGAACGGTTTTCCGCGACACCGCTGAGCGAAGTTCATGACCGGGTCTCGAACGACCCTTTCTAGGCGCTAGTACCATTACCGCTTGAACCCCTGCCCTTGCTATGCGTCTGCCCATCCTGTGTCTGTGCGCAAATGAGGGAAGGCCTAGGGTCTCAAAACCAATAAACCCCTCGGGGTAGAGAACTGTTAGACGGATCGCTGCATCTGCTGTTTAATTCAATAGACTAGCCACTACGTTGCAAACACAGGCATTCAAGATGATGCCTATTCCTTTGTGACCCAGTTAAAGTTAAACCAACTTACATAGACACCCGTTTCGGAGAACGAGATGACTACACCGAAAACGTTTGGTTTTGACACCCTGACCCTGCACGCGGGACAACAACCCGACCCGACAACGGGTGCGCGTGCTACACCGATCTACCAAACAGCATCTTATGTTTTCAAAAGCCCCGATCATGCAGCAGCACTTTTCAACGCCGAACGTGCCGGTCACGTCTATTCCAGAATCACCAATCCGACTACTGCAGTCCTGGAAGAAAGAAT
>Ga0066860_10001503_pt1 | contig 10454 bp, 10 predicted proteins | sample ETN07SmetaG_FD_65601 | JGI IMG/M metagenome (GOLD analysis project Ga0066860, IMG submission 65601) | Marine microbial and viral communities from oxygen minimum zone, Eastern Pacific Ocean - ETNP2014F14-07SV275 | ecosystem: Environmental > Aquatic > Marine > Oceanic ... | reverse complement strand
ATTTGAATAATCATCTTAATTAAATAATTGGTAGTAGGAATTAGTATCGCAATTAGAGCTATAGGTAAACCCAGGGAAAGAGGTTGGCTCAGTTATTTGCGCTGTCAAGTTTGATCTTGTGTTTAAACTATTGCCTCTATCTGCTATTGAGATAAATAAATAAATTACTGGCTCGCCAGATGCTGCAGAGGCCTCTACTGTGGTGATATGAGAATCTCCTTATTCAAGGGATCAATCTGCTCCTTAGGGTGAGATCAGTTTTCGACAGATACGCTTTCACTGCAGGAGGGCTGATGGACAACAGTTTTTTCAACCAGTCCCTGGATGAGGATTTGATACGTCGCAGGATTAGGGAACTGGAAAGCGGCTGTGTTGGTTTCTACAGTGTTGGGCTATATCCGGCTTCCCTGGCATACAACTGTGCCATGCAGACCGATGGAGTGAGCCTGCTGCTTGCGCCACGTCCGGGGCGCCAATTGCTTGGAGCATTTCCTGAGGATTCCTTGGATGGGATGGATGATACGCATGTTGCCTCGGTGGTGAAGATGGGCACCCATATAAAAGGTGGAACTCGTGTTAGCAATACTCTTGCTGATCTGATACAGCGCTGTGAACTTGTTGTGCTTAGTTCTAACAGTAACCATGTAGAGGAAGATTTAGATGAGGCTTGCAGATTAAGAGAGGAACTCAACCGTGAGCAGGTTGTATTGGCATGCCTTGCAGGATCCTTTTGTCACGACAAAATTGATAATGAGTCATATGTTTTATGTGAGAAACAGCCAAATCTTGCCTTCTTCTCAGGTTTTCATCGCCATGGCGCATTGCGTAATCCGTTTGATAGTTTCACGGCAAATTTCTGTCATCCCAATGCTTTGACAGCAATGCTTGGTGCTCGAATGTTGGATCGTTTGTCCCCAAACATCCAAGTGTCATCCGGTGTTCATAATGTTGAGGGACAATATATCAAAGCAGCAAAGAATATGTCGTCCATATTTGCCGGTTTTGGTTATACATATCATAGTGATAATCCTGGTGTTCTACCTACTCTACTGACTTTACTTTTGGACCAATGTCTCGATCAGGCTGCAACCGTTTCGATGTGTAGACCAGATCGTCAAAGACTATACAATCGACAGCCATTTGCGTTGACAGAATTGGGTTACGGAGTTCAGCGCATTGAAGCTGCTTTGGCGCGAGATGGTGATATGGAAAAGGTAAGAGATCACACCTTTACACAGCTCACAGCCATGGTTGCAGATGTTAGGGGCAGCATGATGTTGCCAGTAACTGGCAAGCCCACCCGTAACTTTCAGGCGGGACAGGTGCTTGCTAATAAAATGCGAGAAGAACAACGATGCCCATATGAAATGGAGGAATTTGAACAATGGTGTAAATCTAAAGGCCTGCAAAAAGGTGGATTAGAAGGCTTAAAGTCTTTAATGTATTGGCCTCAGATTGTTCGTAATTACTCGATCCCTCTTCATGATGCCTCAATGGTTAATCTTCTATATATGTCCATTTATGGCAACCCGGCTACCAAGGATATTGCATTTTCAGTCATGACAGAAAGTCGTGAGCTTACCAATTATTGTCAGGAATCTGTACGACCTACCCATAGCAGGCGATATGCCGAGGCGCTACAACATCTTGATGTACCAGAGGCCATGAACCTACTTGTTAATGCTGTAATTGCTGATAATGCTCGCCGCGCTAATCGTGATGATTCTTTCGTTGATGATTCTCAGTCAGTAGATAATACACCTGCTTACCTCAAGGCAATGAATGTAATCGAAACTACGCTATAAATCTGATCAACCATTTTGCAAACTCTTTATTTGAGATAATAATAATACAATTGATTTAAGCTTCTTTGCATTCACGAAGATTGCGGTTTGGTTAGCTTCTATGGGCAGGGTGGGTCTAACTTAGTCATCGACTCAGCGCTGTTCGTAATTTTCTGATAACACCTTAGCGTTAATGGCCAGTCAGATTTGGTCATAGTTCGCGGCAGAGTTTGTCAGATTTACAGCACAACAACTCCGCAGCATGGTGCTGCAACCCCTTGGTGAGCGATTTGGAATCTTTAACCCCACGAGAGCGCTTTGTACTTCGTCTGGTTTGTGATGGTTTCACTAATCGCGAGATAGGCGAAGAGATGTTTATTGCTGAAACAACTGCCCGCGGGTATGTCAAATCTATTCTTCAGAAATTACACGTCCGTAATCGGGCAGCGGCTGCAGCAGAAGGTATACGGCGACATTGGGTTGCTTGATCAACTTATTTAACGCAAAGTTCAGTTCTGATAGCTAGCCGAGGCCAGATTGGTAGGGGTGGTTTGGATCTTAAGCGTTGAATTGTTCACTAGATGAAGTCATGCAGAACCGACCCCGCTCCATCTCAAGATGACCTTCATCGCATAGGCTTCGTAGTGCCCGGGAAAGGGTTTCTGGTGTTGTACTGAGCTCGTTAGCTAGGTCCTTCTTGGATTGGTCAAGAACAAAGCAGCAATTTTTATGAAGACTAGCTTGAGCTTGTAGATATTCAAATAATCTCACCCTCAAGGTTTTTACACCTTGGGAACGCAAGCGTTGCTGCAACATTCGACATTTTCCGGCCAGCATTTGCAGGAAAAAACTCGACAACTCTGGTGTTTGAGTTATTCGCACCCATGCTGGTTTGCGTGGAAACCAGAGAAGCTTGCTATTGCGCAAAGCCTCAATGTGATGAGGGAAGGGAACATCAGCAAAAGCCAGCGCTGCTGCAACAATCTCACCATCTCGGAAGCGACCAAGTTCGTGTAGGCGGCCTTCGAGGCTGATCTGGTGGATCCCCACCATGCCGCTTAGAACCCACCAGAAGCCTTCGGCGTTTTCTCCTTCCATCGCCAATGTTGTGCCTTTCTCTATCTGTTTGGGCTGACCCAGGTCGCGGAGAAGGTCAAGTGCCTCTGCATTCTTGATCGACATCAAGGAAATCCTCCGCGAAGTGTTCCATTTTTGATTCATGCGGTCTGTTACTAGCAAGACCACGTCGTTTCAACGAGCTTAAGGATGTCAATGTTTTGTTTTCAGTGTCAAGAAGCAGCAGGAGGAGAAGGCTGCACAGTCGTTGGTTCTTGTGGAAAAACTGCTCGTACGGCTGCTTTGCAAGATGCATTGATGCACGTTGCTCGTGGTGTGGCGATCTATGCGGATCCTATTCAACATCAACCTTCTGCTTTTGATTCTATTCAAAGCGCTGTTCACGCTTGGTTGCGATTAGCGCTATTCACGACGATAACAAATGCCAATTTCGAAGATGAGGCTATCGAAGCACGAATTAGAAGTGGACTTGATTTGCGATTTGATCTACAGAAACGATGCAAAGATGAACAACTTAATGTACCTCTTGCGGCTAGTCATGCGGCCACATGGAATCCTTGTGGTTCCCTAGAAATTTTTCCAGACATTCAGGCGGAAATTGGAGTCAAGCCCACCTGGAATTCTGATGAGAGCTCATTAAGTGAACTGCTGACTTATGGCCTTAAAGGATTGTCGGCCTACCTTCATCATGCGGCTGAACTTGGATGGACGGATTCTTCACTCAATGCCTTTCTGGTACGTGCCTTGGTTGCCACTATCAATCCCCAAGATGATGTCAGCACTTTGACAGCCTTGGTAATGGAGGCCGGAGAGAACGGTGTTAAAGCGATGGCCCTGCTTGATAGTGCCAATACTGGGCGTTATGGCCATCCCGAGCAAACTCAGGTCTCAATCGGGGTTGGATTACGTCCTGGAATTTTGGTTTCAGGTCATGATCTTGCCGACTTAGAGGCGCTACTTGTGCAGAGTGAGGATGCTGGAATCGATATCTATACCCACTGCGAGATGTTGCCGGCACATAGCTACCCCGGCTTTAAGAAATACCGCCATCTTTATGGTAATTATGGCAATGCGTGGTGGCAGCAGCATAAGGAATTCACTAGCTTTCGCGGCCCAATTTTGTTTACTACTAATTGCATTGTTCCACCACCTAAACATGCATCGTATGCCGACAAGGTATTTACCACCGGTGCGACCGGTTTCCCTGGTTACCGTTACATTGATCGAGGGCCTGATGGAGAGAAGGACTTTTCAGAACTCATTGCCATGGCGCAATGTTCTGAACCTCCGGTGCCACTTGAATCAGGGACAATTACTTGTGGCTTTGCTCATAACCAAGTTGCTGAACTTGCCACTCCAATCTTGGAAGCTATTGAAAGTGGTGCCGTAAAACGCTTTGTCGTCATGGCAGGCTGCGATGGTCGCCACGCACAGCGCGACTATTACAGAAACTTTGCCGAGAAGCTATCTAATGACACTGTTATCCTTACTGCCGGCTGTGCCAAGTACCGTTACAACAAACTTGATTTAGGTTTTATTGAAACCCCTGGCGGCAATACGATTCCGCGAATACTCGATGCTGGTCAGTGCAATGACTCTTATAGCCTTGCCTTGACTGCTCTCACACTTAAAGATGCACTTGGCCTTGACGATATCAACTCATTGCCTATTGAATACAACATAGCCTGGTATGAACAAAAGGCTGTGATTGTCCTTTTAGCCTTACTATATCTTGGAGTTAAGGATATACAGCTAGGTCCTACCTTGCCGGCCTTTCTCTCTTCTGGTGTTACCAGCTTGCTTGTTGAACAGTTTGGTATTCATGGTATCCCTACTCCGGAGAAGGTGGTCGCATGAATATCATTCACTATATTTATATAGCATCACAAGGACAAAGCAAATTATGCTTCTGTTATTTAGTTGATAGCCCATTTCTAATGGTGTAAAAGATGGACCTTATCTCGGAGAATGTAATTCTGGCAGAGCTTGTCGATCAGTACCCTCTTGCATCGAAAGTTATGCTTAAGCATGGCCTTGATTTTTGTTGCGGTGGCCAAAGTTCACTAGCAGATGCATGTGAATCTTTGAAGATAGATATCAACATGGTAATTGATGAACTCAGGCCATGTCTTGTTCAGGCCCCCACGCAATCATGGTCGACTGCACCTACTGAAGAGCTTGTTACTCATATTCTTGATTGTTACCACGCCTCACTATATGAAAACTTACCCCATTTAGAGGAATTGATTAACCGTGTTGTGGAAGCTCATGGAGAAAAAGATAATCAAAGTCTCCATGCTCTTAAAAAGTTGTTATTTGATGTTTCAGGTGAATTAATCGAGCATATGGAAAAAGAAGAGCAGATCCTTTTCCCCTGGATTCTTAGTAATCGACAGCCACGACCTATAGAGCCAATTCAGTGCATGTTGATTGATCACAAGAGGGTCAGTTCCTTTTTGACTGAGATTGCTAAGCTTACTGATAATTTCCAGCCACCTAATGAGGCCTGTGCAACCTGGCGTAACCTCTATGCATGCCTTCAATCATTGGATTATCAACTCCGCATTCACATTCATCTAGAGAATAATATCCTATTTCCACGCACGTCTCGATGAGCTCTAAATTTTTCATTTGTTGACTCTAAATGCTCAGCTAAGTTTTATTAGGGGGTTAAGGAGAGGCCCATCGTTTCTGACTTAATAAGACCATGGTCAGTTGATTACCGCTTGCTTTAGTGCACACTAGTCTCTGGCAAAACTCCCTGATGACATCATCGTTGCCTGTTGAGACGCATGCGAAAGGTCTTGACTCAAGCAAAACTGCTCTCTAAGGACGATCTGACGGCTATTGCTGCTTATTTTTATCCTGCAGAATTAATTTCATCGATTGATGTGTTGGGTTCTGGAAATGTAAACGATACTTTTTTAGTGACCCTTAAAGGAGTAGACCCTCTTGAGCGTTTTGTGATGCAACGCCTTAATAGACAGGTGTTTGATCGCCCTGATTTGGTGATGAGCAACATGCTTACGCTTATTAATCATGTGGAAAGCAAGTTGGCACTTGATCAACCAGGACTACGTGGACGGAGATGGGAGATTCCCAAGGTTCTAAAAACCCAAGGCTTAGATGCACATTGGATTGAGAATGATGGGAACTTCTGGCGTTGTATTACTCACATCAACTATGCCAGTACATTTGATGTAATCGGAGACTCCAAGTGCGCTAGGGAAGTTGGATACGCATTAGGTATGTTTCATTATCTGATCAGTGACCTCCCTAACGAGGACTTAGCAGACACCCTAGAGAATTTTCATGTTACACCTAATTATTTGCTTCAGTACGATCTAGCTATAACTACTTTAAGCAACACAGGTTTGCTATCTACTGACAATGATGCTCGCCTTGATTCAGTGATGAAGTTTGTAGAGTCAAGGCGCAGTGGTGTTGATGTACTTGAAGCTGCACTTAATCGAGGCGAGCTAAGCAAACGCCCGATTCATGGAGATCCAAAGATTAATAATGTCATGATTGATAATGACACTTGTCAAGCTGTGGGTTTAATTGATCTCGATACTGTGAAGCCTGGTCTTGTTCACTATGATATTGGTGATTGCCTACGTTCTAGTTGTAATCCAGCAGGAGAAGAAGCTGTCGATTTGAGCCAGGTGAGGTTTGATCTCTCATTATGTGAATCGATTCTTGATGGATATCTCTCCGTAGCAAGTGGCTTTTTAAGTGATAGAGATTATCACTACATTCCTTACTGCATCAGATTGATACCATTTGAACTTGGCCTGCGTTTTCTAACTGATCATCTCAACGGCAATACCTATTTCAAAACAAACCGTCCAGATCAAAATCTCGATCGTGCGGAGGTCCAGTTTCAACTCACAGCAAGCATTGAGTCCCAGTGGACCTCTATTGTTGAATTGATTGGTCGTTTGAGGAGCCAAAGCTGAGATGGCTCGCCATGCGGTAATGACACGCCAGGTATGTCCTCTGGTACCCATTAAGCCCAGCGATAGTCCAAATCTATTGGTCAGCGCTGAATTCGTCTGGCGGGAAGGTGGGATCCTGGAGCTCAGTTATGGGTTCCGCAGTCGCAGCGAAACCGGGCTTGATGACGTTCAGTTGCCTCCCACTGCACTCACTCCCCAGCGATGCGATGAACTCTGGACTAATACATGTTTAGAGGCGTTTCTCGCTCAACCAGGTCAAGAGAACTACTGGGAGCTCAACGTTTCACCTAGTGGTGATTGGAACCTGTATGCCTTTAATGGTTACCGCAGCGGTCTTCAACCAGAGCTTGATGTACAACCTCCAACCATTAACAGCCATGTAGGTCTGAGGGATTTTCGCTGTGATGTGCTGCTAAATCTGAGTCCTTGGCTGCCAGGTGTTACCTGCCCTGAGCTATCACTCACCACAGTGATGAAGCACTCCGATGCAAGCTTCAGTTATTGGGCTATACGTCACGCAGGCAAGGCTGCTGATTTTCATGATCGGCGCAGTTTTGTGCAACCATAAATCTTTAAATCTCAATACCATAAGAATAATGTATACGAAATAATAGATAGTTTTCTCTTAGTCTTATTAGTTACAGAAGACCAATTTGAATATTTTATAGAGGTATTTGTATTACCTTCTTGGCTGCTCTATATAAGAGCGATCTCATTTTCTGATTTGCATATATCTAAAAACTGCCGTAAATAAAGAATGCATATTTTCATCAAATCCACCTCCATGCTCTCTTGCTGCTTGTACTGCCTTTGGCACAAATAGAAGCCATGTTTAAGCACGAGAGCGGGCATGTCAGATTATCAAATAATTCTTAAAAGCCTCTCTTGTAATTTATGGGGGCCTACGCAGCAATGATTAGGGGCTTAAGCCATCGTCAATACAATCGTTATTGAGCTGCTTTTATAATCTCTCCTGCTAGCTATTCCTCAAGTGAAAATTAGCTTTTTGAGAGCCTATCTGTCTCTTGTGTGGGTGGAACTAGTACAGGTATGACTTGATGAGAGAGAGTAGTTGAATATATCTATTTTCTGTTGGGCTCGATTTTTAGGCTAATCATTTGTGTTAATTGTCGCTAGATATTGTAGTTCATTTTTTATAAATATAATTAACGAATGATCCTTGGCTAACTATATGGTTTGTGGTGGATCCCAAATTCAGGTCACTGAATCACGTCAATACTGACCATCTATCTTTTAAGCTATAAATCATGACTAAAGATCTCTCATTACAGCCTCCAAAGCAGCGGATCATGCTTACCGGAGCGAGTTCTGGTATTGGTTACCAAGCTGCTGTTCGTTTGCACCGCGCCGGGCATTGTCTGATTCTTCCTTGTCGAGATTATCCAACAGCAACGGCCACACTCAATAGGCTCGAAGAAGACACCGGCCAAGCTTGCAGTGGAGATAACACAATTTCAGCTCCGATTATGGATCTATCCGATCTGAGTAGTGTTAAACATTGCTCAGATCAGCTGCTAAGTAATGGCAAGCCGATTGACACATTGATACTCAATGCGGGTCTTCAATACACCGGAGATGCGAAGGCAAAGAGATCAGCCCAGGGATATGAGCTTACGATTGCGGTGAATCATCTTGGCCATCAGGCCTTGACTCAGCGCTTACTACCCCTGCTTGAAGCAGGAACACATCCTAGAGTTGTTGTGACAGCCTCTGAGGTACATAATTCACAATCCCCTGGAGGTCGATTTGGTAAGCCAGCTGGCCTAGGTGTTTTGGCAGGGCTCAAAACCGGAGCCGGCTTTGAAATGGTTGATGGCATTGCACCTTTTAATGCCGACAAGGCCTACAAGGACAGCAAGCTTTGCAATGTTCTATTTGCCCGTGAACTTGCCAGACGCCTGAGCTTGCGCGCCAGCGATATATCTGTACTTGCCTGGGCGCCTGGTCTTGTGATTCCTCGTAGCAAGGGAGGCTTCTTTCGCTATAGCCGAGTTAATAATGAATGGGGCCAGCGTCTTTTTGCGCTGGTCGTACGTGATTTGCTGCGCTTAAGCGAAAGCGTCGATAATGCAGGGTATCTACTGATGAGACTTGCTACTGAGCAGGCTTTTAACTCAGCTCGCTTCAGCTACCACAGCAATAGTCTCAATGGTCCAGGACACCACCTCTTTGAAGAGGCAAATGTCAGCATGGAAGCCCAAGATAATTCTCTTGCTATGTCCTTGTGGGAGCAGAGTGCCGCTCTGATTGGGCTACCTGCTGAGCTGCCACCTGACTCAGTATCACAATGCTAAGCTTTGGTTTAAATATGCTTGCTGAGTGCATAAATAGACGCTGATTAGCAAAAATCGAATCGAAAACATGCAGCGTTTCTATCAAAGGCATATGTCAAGTTTGACAGCTCTTCTTATTGACCAGCTGATACAAGAATCTGCTGCCACAATGATAATACTGTAATGCCAAAACTTCCCCCTGAACATAAGTTTTGGGACCTATCAGATTACGCTCGTCCTGGTGCAATATGGCTTGTTAGGCGCTTGCTGCCAACATCCGTAGGTGCAATAACAATAACGTGGCTATTCACTATAGTTGGTCTTATCAGTGTAGTTCTAATTTATAACCGATATGCACTTGTATTGGCTGGAGGATTGCTGATATTAAAAAGTTTGCTTGATGCTGCTGATGGTGAAATGGCACGTGCTCGGAATTGTCCCTCACATACTGGTCGATATTTGGATTCCATCAATGATTTAATCTTAAATGGCCTTGTGTTATTTGCAATTGGGATACCGCTCATGGTTCCCATTTGGCAGATCCTATTGACATGGTTTTCATTTCAGCTACAAGGTACAATATTTAATTATTTTTATGTAGTCAAAAGACATCAGGCTTCTGGAGATATAACGAGTCGGATATCAGAATTCTCGCCACCAATCCCTTATCCCCAGGAAAACCCTGCGATTTTATCTGTACTGCATAAAATATATATTATATGTTACGGATGGCAGGATTGGCTGATAAATATGCTTTTCAAGGATAATCAAATAGTTTGTGCTAGATCGAGCCCGATCTCTAATTGGATCATGAGCCTGATATCAATTTTTGGCTTAGGGTTTCAGCTTCTCATTTTAGCAGTACTCCTTTGTTTTGATAATTTAAGCCTCACCTTTCCCATCTTTCTGATTCTATATAATCTCCTCGCAGTAGCCGTGTTAGCCAGTGTTTATGTTTTAGGTAGAAAAAAATAACGAAAATATTGGCATCTCACCGCTAGTTCAGTGGTTTCCCTTTGATAGTATTTATTCATAGTTTGCAGAATGTCTATATTTCGCTGATCAGCATCTTTTTGTGCATTCTCTTGTAACTTGGCCATGTGTCGGATGCGCTCAGATAGGCTTTGAATAAAGAATTGCAATGTTATTCCAGTTGGTTTTGATTGCCAAGGAAAATGTTTTTTGCTAGCAGCATAGATCGTTATTTTGCTTTACTTGCAGGAAACTGTTTTAGGTATGAGGAGGCTGGAATTGGTTTGCTTTGATTGTATCCAACAGGCAGCCATAAATCTCCCATTTCGCTTGCAAAGTGAATCTCCCAATAGTAAAGACCAGTTAAT
>Ga0066860_10001502_pt1 | contig 10457 bp, 8 predicted proteins | sample ETN07SmetaG_FD_65601 | JGI IMG/M metagenome (GOLD analysis project Ga0066860, IMG submission 65601) | Marine microbial and viral communities from oxygen minimum zone, Eastern Pacific Ocean - ETNP2014F14-07SV275 | ecosystem: Environmental > Aquatic > Marine > Oceanic ... | reverse complement strand
CCCGGCCTCGAGCCGCAGCCAGCAGACGACTACTGGGCAAGGCTCGTGCCGTCAGAGGAGAACCCCGGGTGGCTCTGGGACCCTGTTGAGGAGGAGTGGATTGCGGACCCAAACAATCCACCTGGGGGCGATGAGTGATGATTGGCGCAGCGACCTTCCATGCGGCTATGGCCGGGATAGTCGTGGGCACCCTGATGCTGGCCACTCTATGCGCCATAGGCTGCACCGTGGCCAGCCTGTTCCCAGGGATGGCTGGCAGGCTCGCTACCAAGCACATGATGGAGACGATGGACAAGGCAGCCTTGGTCGGGGCCTCGCTCGGCCTGGCTTTCCTGCCGATCGCGATCCTCAGCGGCTCTTTCGCCGCAGACAACGTGGTGACTAACGCCCTGCTGTACAACAAGTTCGTCTACAGCGGCCTAGCACTGGGGTTCTGGGCCGCTTACGTCATCGGCAGGGTGCGATTCGGTCCGGATGTCTGGCAGGTCCGCCCGCTCAGCGCGCTCCAAGGGGTAACAGCAGTTATGGCCTTCCTGATGACCACGATGGCCTCATCGATAGGTGGCAAGCTGGTCCGTGACGAGTCGTTGTTCGACCTCCTGCCGATATGGCTGCCTTCAGACTCTGCGACAGTGCTCAACCCGATGATCTCAGCCGTGCTTATGCTCATCGGCATAGCTGCTCTGGTCGTCGTGTTCCGGCTCGGCCCCAAGGTCGAGCGCATCTCGCTTGACTAGTCCCGGGGCTCGTTCTCTTCGTCGTCGTCCCAGTCCTCATCGTCAGAGTCCACCTCATCGGTTTCCTCGTCTTCTTCGTCCCAGTCTCCGCGGTCCCAGTCATCATCCCAGTCTCCGCGGTCAGCGCACCGCTCTCGGATCATCTGGCGGATGCGGTTTCGCCTGTCGTCCTCGTCCTCGCGGTCGATCTCGTCGCTCTCCCGCTCATCATCCTCATCGGTGTCGCGGGAGTCTCTGGGCTCATCCTCGTCCCAGTCGATTCGATCACAGTCGATCCTGTGGCGGTCGTGGCCTCGGCGGTCGTCTCTGTCCATTCCGCGATCCATCTTCTCCATCTTCATGTCAGCACAGGAGTCGACGAGAGCGTCTAGCCCGGAAGTTATCTGCCACATCGCATCGTGGGGGAGGAACCAGCCCTCCTCGTTGCCCGCATCGTCGTATATGGTAATCTCAAAGCCGGAACCGTCCTCCAATTCGAGGACGTCTCCAGTGTTCTCCCAGAAAGTCCCGAAGACGTGGTCATGGCACCACGTGTATGCCATTTCCCGCTGGACCTCGGGGTCAATCCGATTTTCCTCCCAGTCGCGGTCGTCCCTGACCATCTCCCAGTCGTCCCTATTCCGGTCGAGTTCCGTGTTCATCTCCAAGTCTACGCGGTCATTCGCGTCATCGCGGTCCTCGTCCGTATCGCCGCCCGAGGCGTTCAGTTGACGGTCGTCTCCGAGGGCTCCCGAGCCGAGTATGACTGATGCGAAAAGCAGCAGCCCCATGGTCATGGCGATCTGGGTTGAGCGGTCTCCGGTCGTTTCTCTGCGACTGTCGTCCATGAAATACCGTCTTATGTGCCTCATTTCAAGGATTCCACAACATGATTCATAGAATCATGCACTCAAAGGGAGTCCAGAATCGCGGCTAGGCGGCTGCAGTGGGCTTCTGGGCTGAGATCAAGTTCCGCTATCCTGGAGCGGCCCGCCTCGGCCCAGCGGGCACGGGTCTGTGCATCCGCGGCCTGTTCGAGAGCGGAGTGCCAGGCCGCTTGGTCGCCTCGCTCCAGGAGGCGGCCGTTCGCGCCGTCGATCACGGTGTCGCGGAAGCCGCCCTCGTCGACGAAGAGGGCTGGCGTACCGACGGAGAAAGCTTCGACCGGCGTGAGTCCGAAAGGCTCACCGTGAGCCATGCTCACAACAGCTCTGGCGCCGCGCATCAGCGATGCCAACTCAGGAGAGCTGAGGCGTGGGGCGACCCACAGCCCGACCCCGCAAGAACTGGCGTGATCCGCAAGGCGGGCTAGGTCGTCAGCCTCCCCGCCTCCGATGTGAGCCAGAGAAACTCCGCTGCCGGCCAACATCGAGACTGCCCCCCAGGTTCCCTTGACCCAACTGGCCCGGCCCACGCTGACGGCGTACGGCCTTGGCATATCGCCCACTGCAACTGGCTCGTCCGAGCCAGCCTCGGAGGGGAACTCGTCAGCGACTACACTGGGGAGAAGGACGCCGGCCTCGACGCCGTAGACCTCGCCGATGCGTCCTGCAGTGTAACTCGAGTTTCCGCTGATTGCAGAGCGCGGCCTGTCGGTGAGTCCACGAATGAACTCGATGTCACGGCGCCTCGCCCTCGACAGTAGCGCGCTGGTCAGACCGAGGTTCCGCTTCGGCGAGCCGTCGACCTTGCGGTGCAGCACGTCCTCGTGCAGCCCCCGGTGCGGTTCGAGCAGGTGGAGGTGTACAGCCATCGACTCGGGCACGTGCTCCAGCAGAGCTAGGCTGCCGTCGCCGCTGACGAGGTGGACGACGTCAGAGTCAGAGATTGCATCGTGCAAACCAGAGCATCCCGCCCAGGCTCGCGAGGCGCTGTCCATCCCCGCGTCGAGAACGGCGGAGAGTGCACCGGTGGGTGGTTCCCACGGTTTCTCGGGGCTGATGAGACTAATTCCGAGCTCCGAGCAAAGAGCCTCCAGTTCGGGTACCGGATGGAGCGTGGCGACACTCACTGCGAATCTCCGAGCGAGCGCGGGCAGGTTGCGCATCAAGTCGCGCTCAGCACCTCCCATCGCCGCGAAACTACCCTTCGCCACGACGAGTCCGGTCGCCGCACGATCCCGCTCGCCATTACTCGTCATATCTGACCCATCACCCGCCCTCGTTTAAGTCCGATACGCCTTGGTGGCCACATGGTCAAGCGGGTTGTGCTGGCTCGTGGAGCCGCCCTTCCATCGAGCACGGGCTTGGGGCGCGCACACCACGCAATCGAGTCACTGCTCCAGAGTGCACTTGTGCCCGGCTGGTCGAAGGTCACTACTCTTGAGCACAGCATCTTGCATTTCGCACCCAGCAGGCTGCTGACCAGATGGCGCAAGCACCCAGATTTCGTCTCCGTCGCTATGGAAGGTTCTGAAGCCGACCTCCTGCACATCACCGACCAGGAGCAGGCCCACCTAGTTCCCGAGGATTGCGAGGTGCCCGTGGTGGTCACCGTCCACGATCTCTTCCACCTCAGACCTCGCGAGATCAAGGCCGGCGACATCAGGGTCCCTGTGGGCAATCAGAGGCCAGGCCTGTTCCGCCGTCGCGACCTCAAGCGCCTCAAGGCCGGGCTAGAGCGGGCGGACCTCCTGATATGCATCTCGGAGATGACGAAGAGGGACGTCGAGCGCATGTTCCCTGGAAAGCCCACTGCGCTCGTTCGCCACCAGATCGACCTCGACTACTGGGACCCGGAGGGGAACCCGCGCTCACGCGACTTGCTCACCGAGCACGACGACGACTCGAAGTGCCTGCTGATTACCGTCGGGAGCGACGAGCCGCGCAAACGACTCGACTTCGTGCGCGACGTCATCGCCAGCCTGCCCGAGGAGGTGGCGCAGGACATTCACATGCTGCACATCGGCAGCGAGGTGGAGTTGTCTGACGAACAACTCGTAACTGCCTTGCAACATGCAGAGGCCCTGCTGTTCCCGAGCATCTCCGAGGGATTCGGCTACCCTCCGGCAGAGGCTATGGCCGCCGGATGCCCTGTCATCGCAGCCAATCTTCCCGCGCACAACGAGGTAATACCGGAGCGGTGCCTTCTGCCAGCGACCGATGTCATGGCATGGGTGGACGAGGTTGTGAAGGTGCACGCGGCTTGGAAGCGAGCAGGTGGAGTCCCCAGAAATCCCGATGATTCCCTAATCGATTACGTGAGAGATTCATTGAGCCCAGAAGCGCAGGGCGAGGCTCTGTCGAGAGCATATGAAACAGCGTGCCGTTGAACAGTTCCGCACTTCAATACAAAATCGCTTAAACGGCGTTTGCAACTGGCAGATATGTGCTTCAAGTCTCCGACTTGCGCAAGGGTTTCGATTCCGGCCGCCGAAGGCTAGAGGTCCTCAAGGGGATAGACCTCGAAATCCAGCCCGGAGAACTCGTGGCCATGATGGGCCCGTCGGGTTGTGGCAAGTCGACCCTGCTCAACATAATCGGCGGGTTGCTCGAGGCGGACTCGGGCTCGATTTCTCTCGGTGAGTTCAGTTACGGCACGAAGCCGCCGAGCCGCGTAGTCAATGTTCGCAGGCGAGGCGTCGGCTGGATCTTCCAGGACTACCACCTTATCGACAGGCTTTCCGCGTTAGACAATGTTATCTTCGCGCTAGAGCTCTCAGGAGTCCCCACTCCTCAGGCCGAGGAGCAGGCTCGCGAGGCCTTGGATAGGGTCGGTCTCGCAGACCGAATGGAATTCATCCCGGACCAGCTCTCCGGCGGACAGAGGCAGAGAGTCGCTATAGCCAGGGCAATTGCAGGTTCGCGTCCTCTACTTCTGGCCGACGAGCCTACAGGAAACCTCGACGTGAAGAGCGGCCAGGAAATCATCGACCTGTTCAAGCAACTATGCAAAGAGGATGGAATATCAGTCCTGATGGTTACCCACGACCCCACACTGGCATCGATGGCCGATAGGATGCTGCTTCTCAAGAACGGTGTCACTGCTGCTTCGGACATTCGCTCGGCGTGGGGCGCAGACGCGGGGGTGGGCCAATGAACCGAAGAGAGTTGAGATTCCCCTTGAGGGTACGATTGCTCTCCCTGCCCGACAATATGGTGATGGCTGCAAAAAGTTCCTGGAGGGGCCGCGAGAGGGTTCTCGCGGTATTCGCCGGGGTCTTCCTCGCATCTCTGGTTATCTCGACGGTGCTGGCATATGGTGTCGGGCTCTCGCAAGCCTTCTTGCAGTACTCACTTCAGGAGGAAATATTCGATGCAAAGGTCGACTTCGCGGAGGACCCTGACGGGGACGCCGACGGCCGCACCAACGACTCTTCGCTGTGGGAATCGATGTGTGACGAGTTCACCGCAATGGAGGAGTTCTCCGACTGCGGTCTGGTCTACGGTCGTCAAGGCGTCAGAGTGGACGGCTTCTTCGATGAGGACTTCCTCAGGCCCCAGCCCCTCAACGTCATCGCCGTCGAAGGTCCGACGGGCGACTGGTCCAATGTCAGTTGGGACTATCCGGAGGCTTTGAACGGACCACCGATCAATGGCGACAGGACAATCCGGTTCTACGGCGAAGGCATATGGGACGGTGAGCTCGGCGAACGGCACTCGACGCGAGGCCAGGACTCACGCATCATCTACGGCAGTTGGCCTGCCAGCGCCGCTGATGCGGCGGCAAACCGGTCGATTGTGCTGCCCTCAGAGGTAGCGAGCAGCGCCGGAGTTGCGGTAAATGACACAATCTCATCCCTCACTTTCACTTACGTGACTGGCTACCTAGGCTACCAGAACATCGCCGACGGATTCGAGGACTGCCAGGGCGAGGAGGACTTCAACGCCCAGTCGGGATACATGTACTGCAGAGTGAACCTGACTGTCCACAACCTGACGGTGGCAGCCGTATACCAAGAGGGAGGAGCGGGCAATCCCACTCTCCTGTTCAATCCGGTGATGGTATCGGACGCTGTGCTCAGCGATTTTCAGAGAACAATCCTGATGGACAACGACCACGGATACCTAGGACTGTCAGTAGACAGGAACCAGTTGCCCACGACATCCACTGCAGACGCGACTGAGTGGCTTGATGCTCTGAAGGAAGATGTCGAAGCCGGCAACTACACCAGCGCCGGTATTCTCGTAGAGTACAACGATCTCATATCAGGCACTATCACGTTCCTCAATATCTTCCTCGGAATCATCCAGGTCTTCGACTACATCCTGATGATACCCATTGTGATACTATCCTTCTCGGTGCTTATCTACGGGCTGGTTCTGTCGTTAGAGCAGCGCAAGAGGGAGGTCTCGATTCACCGCGTTATCGGTGGCACAGAGGGCACACTATCGAGCATGATTCTGCTCGAACTCGCGGTAATCAGCCTGTTCGCGTGGTTCGCAGGATACACGCTAGCCGTGCTCTCGGTCCCCTTGGTTCTCGATGCGGTCGGATTCATGTCTTTCAGATCCGGGGGAATCGAAATCAACCCCTCGTTGAGCCTGGGCTCTACTCTTTTCATAATCGCCCTGACCGTGGGGATAGCCCTTCTGTTCGGAAGGGCACGAACTAGGGAGTTCCTCAGGATAGAGATCGACGAGGGTGTCAGAAGGGTCGCCGAGAAGCGAGAGCCCAAAACCTGGCTCCACATGATTGTGTTCGCCGTCGGGCTGCTCTCATATCTTGAGAGTTGGATTCAGAGCAACGGCGGTTGGGGGTCAGTTGGAACCGATGGCCTGGTGTCTAACTTCATCTTGAACGCGCTGCTGCTGCTGCTTGGGCCGTTTTGCCTGTGGATTGGAGGAGCTCTTGTGCTCGGCAGGATAGGCGCCGCTGGACCAAACATCCTGACCGCGCTACTGTCATGGTCACCAGCGATTTCAGACATCCGGCGCGGACTGCGCGGTTCGGGCTCTAGCGAGTCAGTGAATCGCCTCGCAGTCATCATGCTGCTCACTCTATCAATCGTCACTCTAGCTGCCGTTCAGGGGTACACCGGCACAATCGTAGACGAACGTACGACCTCAGCTCAAACGGGTGCAGACATACAAGTCCAGTTCGACTCGCCTGTCACCGAGCAGCAGGCCAGAGACGAGGTAATGCTCGCCATCCAACGGGCTGGCGACAGCGACATCATCGACATCGATTCGATGACATCGGTGGCCGACCTCTTCGCAAACCCTGAAGGAAAGTCCGCACTGCTTCGAACATGGGTACTGTTTGACGGACACGAGGACACGCTGATATGGGACACGCAGGCGATTCCTGGGGATGACATCGACGCGATAGTTTCTGGCTGGTCAGGCGGCGGATTCACTGCAGGTGAGGCAGCCAGTGACGTACTGGATGACCTCGAAACCGGTTCAGAGCAGACCTTCGAGTACACGAAGTACGACTTTCAACTGGGCCCGGACTTTGAGTTGGTCGTGACGACCACCGTTACCGAATCCACAGTAACATACCAGGGGAGGCACAGTTGGGTTCCAGGCCTGTCCTCTTCTGAGGCAGAACAGGCCATAGTGATTGGCGAATCGACCTACCGAGAACTCGTTGGCAACGCCACTGCAGACTCCTACGCATCCACACGCTGGTTCTTCGAGCTGTGCGACCAGAGCGACGAGGACTGCGCAGACGCGCTCAGAACCGTCAGTGTCGAGATAGGCAACGGAAACGGTGTCACGGCGGCCTCGGACTGGTCGACGGCTCACAGGGACAACGAGCGCAACGGTGGACTGATCTTCGGTACCCCGGGACTGCTCAGCCTGCAATTCGTTGTGGCATCGCTGGCCTCGGTGGCCTCCGCCTTCGTATTCCTCTCGCTGGTGCTGACCCAGCGCAAGCGCGAGCTGGCCATACTGCAGGCGATAGGGGCTAGTCCCAACCAGGTCATTCGCCTAGTCCTCTTTGAGATTCTCGCTATCCTGCTTGTGAGCATGGGACTGGGGGTCATACTCGGTCTAGCCCTCGCTGAGTCTTTCAACGGCTTCTTCGGCATTTTTGGATTCATATTCCAGTTGTTCCTCGGCCAGAGCTCGCCGATAAGCAGGGAACTCGTCTGGCCTTGGCTAGACCTCGCATTGGTCAACGCGTCCGTGCTGATTGCTGTGATGGTGGCACTGCTCTACACCACTCGCAGGGCACTGCAGGCGGATTTGGCTGTGGTCTTGAAGGGGGAGTAGCATGCAGAACGGACACAAGGAGATTCTCAAGGCCGACGGACTCTATCATGTCTACGAGTCGAAGGCGGAGGACGGCAACGTCGTCGCTCTTCGCGGTCTGCACGTGACTGTTTACGAGGGGGAGGCCGTGGCAATCATCGGTCCGTCCGGTTCGGGCAAGTCGACTCTGCTGAAGTGCCTTGGCGGTTTGATGAAACCCTCGGCCGGAGGGGTGGAATTGGCAGGTAGCAGGATGACTAGGCTGACTGGGACGGAACTCGTGAAACTGCGCCAGAAAACAGTCTCTTTCATCTTTCAGGACTCGAATCTTCTGCCACATATGAACGCTCTAGACAACGTCGCCCAGCCCCTTCGTCACCAAGGAGTCTTGCCGGGAGATGCCAGAGCCAAGGCGCAGGCACTTCTGGATCGCCTTGGGATGGGAGAAAGATCCCGTGGGATGCCCGAGGAACTCTCCGGTGGCGAACAACAGAGAGTGGCAATAGCACGAGCCCTAATCACTGAACCAAAACTAATCCTAGCAGACGAGCCAACCGGCGCTCTTGACCCAATTACGAGCAGAGAGGTGCTGGAACTCTTCGCGAAGCTGCACAGGGAGGAAGATGTCGCATTCTTCCTAGTCACCCACAACAGGGAGGTCGCTGCTTTCTGCGAACGCTCGCTCGAACTCAGAGATGGACGATTCGTCGCCCAGCACGGCACCGATGTCGACATCGCCGACCTCTCTGGCAGCCGGGAACTCATCATAGACGATACCGGGACGGTCACCCTCCCCCCGGACGTGCTCGCGAAGATCGGCGGACCGGGGCGATTCGAGCTGCCCGACATTGCTCGTGACTCCCTTAATCTCGAGCGGGTCGACTCGGAGCGGTTAGATGTCGACGGCAAAACAGGCCTGATCCTAGCAGAGACCTGCCCCGCGTGCCTTCATGTCTATGGTGAGAGCGAGGAGCAGCGCTGTCCCGACTGCGGCTCCAGTAGACCTATGGTTCAGGCTTGAGGCAGCACATACTGCTGCGGCTTGGCGATTCCGAGGTCCTTGGGTAGTTCGCGCACCTTCTCCGGTAGGGTGATTGGAATCATCTCCCTGCCAATCAGAGCAACGCGACTCTCCCTGCGGTCTGAGAGCACCTCACGACCCACAAGTGGAGCTAGGCGGTTGGAGAAGTCGAGAATATCCTGGTGATACGGCATGTTCTCGATGACCAGGTTGTTGCGGCTGTTGCCGACGTACACGTACCCCTTGGCCTCGATGAAGTCCGGGTCGGCGATGTTGTCGAGGCGCGCGTAGTCCTCGTGGTGGCCTAGCGATTCGCCCTTGATGAGCGTATGACGGCACACGGTGCGGGTGTCGAGGCTCGGGAGCAGTTCCAGAGTCTGCTCCAGTTTGTGGAACGCGGCCTTGTCGAACTTCGGTTTGCAAAGCCGGTCGAAGATCTCCTTGTTGGGCGCATCCACGCTGACGTAGAGCTGGGTGGGCAGAGGGTCGAGTCTCTCGATGACCTTGGGCAGGCTGCCGTTGGTGACGAGGAAGGTGGAGACTCCGTGCTGGTGACAGATGTCGAGGAACTCGCCCAGGCGAGAGTAGAGCGTGGGCTCGCCGTTGAGTGAGATGGCGACATGCTTGGGGTTCTGCGCCTCGCGAAACTTCTCGGGGTCGGCCTTCGGATTGCCCCCGTATCCAGTGATGAGGCGACGGTGGCCGCGGACCGACTCGAGGAACAGCTCGTACGGGTCGTCGTCGATCTTGTGCAGCGTGTCCGAGTGAGGCTCCCTCCAGCAGTATGTGCAGGCGAGGTTGCAGGTGTCCACGTTGGGCGCCATCTGCATGCAGCCATGGCTCTCGATGCCGTAGAAGGTGCCCTTGTAGCACGAGCGGTCGTTGATCAGGCTCTGCTTGGTCCAGTGGCAGACCTTGACGCCACCGTGCTCACCGACGAGCTGGTACTTCTGCTTGGACAGACGCGCCGCTATCTTCGGCTCTATGCGCGTTATCGGGCTCTGCATGTCCTCACCTCCGACTCCGCACCCCCCAGAGGGGCCGTGTCAGGGCAGGGTCGCGTAGGGACATTCGGTCTTGAAACTGCCCTGTCCGACTCAACTGATATACAGCCAGCGCCAATCCGCAGACGATGCCTCGTATCGCAGCGCTCTGCATCGCCCTCGTCATCCTAGCCACTCCCCTTTCCGGATGCTACTCCTTCGAGGGGGAATCCTCGATACGCTCCGAGGACCTCAGCATATCTCCGGAGGTGCTGCTGGGCGCGCACTTCCAGTCAGTCGAGTTCAGCTCTTCCAGCTCTATGAGCGTCCACGTCCCCTACCTCGTCATCGACGCCGAATCGGGATACGTCGTCAACGGGACGACGCTCGACTTCGATGGGGCGGGAACGACCACCATCGAGATGCTGGCGCCGTCGAATCTGGCTTCGGCACACTTCCTGCTCGGCGAGCTCGGCCGCGACGGCTGGCCGCTGCGAGCGACCAACCAGAGTTGGTCCGAGTGGTTCAACTCGAGCGAGTTCGATGACTCGGCGTACCCCTACCTAGAGCACCCGGTGCTGAGGGAGAACGAGTCGGG
>Ga0066860_10001501_pt1 | contig 10457 bp, 10 predicted proteins | sample ETN07SmetaG_FD_65601 | JGI IMG/M metagenome (GOLD analysis project Ga0066860, IMG submission 65601) | Marine microbial and viral communities from oxygen minimum zone, Eastern Pacific Ocean - ETNP2014F14-07SV275 | ecosystem: Environmental > Aquatic > Marine > Oceanic ... | reverse complement strand
GGGGAAACTCCGAGCGTCTGGGCGATGTCTTCGTAATCTTTGGCCACCGACTGGAAGCCCAGTTTGGCGGCGCGGATGAAGAACGGCGAGGCCACGAATATCTGGGCGAACACTACAGCGGTGGTGGTGAAGGGGATGGTTATCCCGATGTTCTCCAAGCCCGGCCCGATGAGCCCGTTCCGTCCAAACGCCATCAACATGGCGACTCCAGCCACCACCGGCGGCAGTACCAGAGGCAGTTCCACCATGCTGTCGACCACCCTGGCCCACGTGCTGTCACTCCGGGCCAATAGGTAGGCGAAAGGCGTGCCCAAAACCACCACAACCGCCATGCTGATAACGCTGGTCAGCAGCGACAGGCGAAGCGCCGTTAGGGCGGCGTCTCCGGTCACGGCGTCCAGGAAGTCACTCTGTTGGGCGGCCTGCACCAGCAACGCGACCACCGGCAGGCCGATGAACAGTACATAGAGGACCGCGCCGCCTCCGCCTAATATGCCGGCAGGGTGGTTCCTAAGCCGGCCCAGCGAATTTATCGTTGCCAATCTGCCCACTCTAGGTTCCGAGTCATGGTGAGCTGAATCCGTGCGCGCCGAAAATGCGCTGGCCGGCTTCAGAAAAAACGAACTCTACGAACGCATGAGCCAACTCCGGTTCAGACGCATCTCCCAACACAGCGATGGAGTACCTGATGCTCACGTTTGCCGCTGCTGGGATAGGTATGAAGATCACGCCCTTGGCTCCCGTTTCAGAGGCGGCGATAATTTCTGTCTCGTAGACGATGCCGGCGTCCACTTCTCCCAGAGCAACCTTCTGGAAAGCGAAGCTGACATTTGGTTCCCCAGACACCAGGTTTGCCAAGACATCGACTTTGAATCCACTTCCCAGGCCTAGACCGGCCTCACGGGAGAGGTTCTCCAGCACTTGCCGGGAATACGCGCCCACCGGAACGCTCTCCTGGCCTAACACCAACCTGATTCCGGGTTTACCTAGGTCCGATATGGTCGTTACGGGACCGTTCGACATGGCAACCACGACCAGAGCATTCGAGGCGAAATCGGCGGGTATCCCAGAAACCAGGCCCGCCGCGACCAACACATCCATTTGAACTGAGTCAGCCGAAGCGAAGACGCCGGCCTTGGCCCCGAAACCCAATTGGGTGCGCAACCGCTGGCTGCCGCCGAAGTCCAGCTCCAATTCCACTCCGGGGTTCTCAACCTCGAAGGCCACGGCTAATTCCTTGAACGCCTCGGTCAGCGAAGATGCCGCAAACACCCGCAAGCTCGCTCCACCGTCTCCACCACAGGAAACAATCAGGAAGACAAGGGGTATGAATAAGGCTTTGAACTGCCTGGCAGGCAGGGTTGGGATCATTAAGAGGGCCATTCCTTGGAGTTGACTGATTGTAAAGTAAACTTGATATTATATCAAGATTAATGTACTTTTAAGACATGCCTCGTAGCAGTAACAGCCTTCAGAACAACCTGAAACAGGCTCGCACCAGGATTGGCCTCACCCAGAGCGAACTGGCCGGCCAGGCGGGTATCAGCCGTCAGGCCTACTCGTCTCTGGAGTCGGGCAGCGCCAATCCTTCGACCGAGGTTGCCCTTCGGCTGGCGCGGGCTCTCGAAGAGAGAGTCGAGTCGCTGTTTTACATCCCCGAACAAACCCCGGCTGGCATCGATGCAGAACTCGTAACCGATTTTTCTTCCGAGTCAGTGCCAAGCGGTTCCTCTCAAAGAGCCAGGCTTTTCCGCGTGGGCCAAAAGATGTTGGCCCGACCGTTGACCGGGGCCGGGAACAGCCGTCATGCTGTGGTCGCCGCCGAAGGTCTAATTATTTCTGCCGGGGAATCAAAGGGACGGGTTACCGTGCAGCCTTTCGACCCTGAAGAAGTCGATTCGCCGACACTGGCCATGCTGGGCTGCGATCCGGCGGTGGGATTGTTGGAGTCGGGCCTCCGCTCTCGGGGGGTGGCCCTGGTGGCGGGCGAGGAGAGCAGTAGCCAGGCTCTGATGGGGCTGGCTAGAGGGGAAGCTCATGTGGCCGGCTGCCACCTGCTGGACGACTCCACTGGCACCTATAACATTTCTTGGGTTGAACGGCTTGTGCCTTTTCCCTGCGTGCTGGTGACCTTCGCATCCTGGCAGCAGGGCCTGATCCTGGCCTACGGAAACCCCAAGCAAGTAAGGGGAGTGGACGACCTGGCCAACCCGGGTGTCAGACTGGTCAACCGGCAGGCCGGCTCGGGAAGTAGGGCCCTGTTGGACCGTGCGTTGGCCGCGGCGGGAATCTTGTCCGGCCAGGTTCCCGGCTACGAAAGAGAAGAGTGGGGCCACCTGGCAGTTGCCGCCGCCGTGGCATCGGGCAGCGCGGACGTGGGCATCGGGGTGAAGGCTGCCGCAGTGGCGATGGGACTGGATTTTCTCCCTCTCGAAGAGGAACGGTACGACCTGGTGATCCCCGAGCACTTCCTTTCCGAGGGGCCGGTCCAGGTGTTGTTGGACCTGCTCCGCCGCCCCGTGCTGCACCGGCGGGTGGAGAGTCTCGGCGGCTATGACACTTCTAACATGGGTATTCAATCTTCGGTTGGCTAACTCTTCACGCTTGACGGAGTCGTGCGGCTGGGTTGTAATGGGTCGGCAGAATGGCGGATGCTATCCGACCGCGAACTGGAGGTTAATCATGGCAATGGTACGATGTGTCACCGAGATGGGAATGGGCGTGGATGTCCACGGTCTGGACTACACAAAGGCGGCCACCCGCGCCGTATTCGATGCTATTCACCACAGCAGCCTGGGATTTCAGAGGATGATCGGGAAGACCGCCGACGACATGACCGTCGACGTCACCATCGGTGTTTCCAAGCCGGACCAGGTGGACACCAAAGCGGTCCAAGCGTCGCTACCCCACGGCAACGGAAAAGGTAGCTGCAAAGCCGTTCAAGGCGGCCTGGAGATACCCAGCGTGGACGGCAATGACGGACTGCTCATCGCCAACGCAGTCATCATCGTCAGCTTCGACGACGGCAAATAAACTCCGCCAAGGCGATCGATTCGACTCGGTTGGAGAGACTAATGCCATTCGTCATGAAAGGAGATGCCCAGGGCGGCACTTCAACGTCGGGCACTCAGGCCACTACTTTGGTGGGCAAGGACACGGGTGGAAAGAACCTGACGGTGGTTAACGCCGGCATTGACCCTGGCGCCGGTCTGGCCCTGCACATCCATCCGAACTACGAGGAAGCCACGTTGGTGTTGGAAGGTAACATCGAGGCGGTGTTGGAGGGCGAGACCCGGACCCTGGGGCCGGGAGACTTGCTTCTAGCTCCGGCCGGGGCCAAACACACCATCACCAACCAGTCAGACAAAACGGCGAAAGTGCTGGCCATCTACCCGACCACCACCCCCGAAAGGGTGTTCGCCTAGTCTGGCGCGGAGCCATAGCGTCATTCTGGCGAAGGCCAGAATCCAGAATGGTTGCTGCGTTCAACTATCATACCTGAGATCATCCTGGATTCCAGCTTTCGCTGGAATGACGGTTTGGAAAGTCCCAAGAGAAAAGGTCCAGTCCTTCCGCGGAAAGACTGGACCTTTTCTTGTTTCTGTTGCCAACCGGCGGCTGCCGGTTAAGAGGTGAACTACCCGTTGTGGGTTCTGGTCGTTGCTAAGATGTTGTACTTCATGATACCGGGGTCAACCTGATGGACAGATGTCAGGTGCTCACTCATGTCTTGGACGACAGCATCGTCGTTATCACCTTTGGCGACATAGCGGCAACCCTTACCGGAAGTGTCCAGAGCCAAAGAAAGTAGGGCGTTGCAACGTGCGAATCTAACCATTGTTCAATCTCCTCCCGTTGTTGGCCTGACCGTAAGATCGGGCCCCAACCTGGCGAATTTTATGTGCAATCCTGCGGCAGTCCGGGTATATGAATACCAAGACCTAGCCAAGCCGCTCTACTGCAACCGGCCCTAGTTTACTCGACAGAACCCGGCTCGTCCACAGTTATTGGCATCTGACTTGATCAACCGCCAGATTTCTCGCGGGCCAGCCGTGCGAATGCCCAGATCATTTCATCCCCGCCGTTCCCGCTCACAGTCAGCCGTACCAGGGCGCGCCCCTCCACGAAGAACACGGTTGACGCATCTTCCCCGTTCAACTGCTCGCTCATAACCCCGGAGTTGTCTTCAAAGCCCGCCACGGGCTCGGCCGTCACTCCCTGAGCGACCTGGTCCTGCTTGATGCCGGCCAAGATGCTCCTGGCGATGTCGTCATTCTCAAATAGCACCAGACTCTCAAGAAGGTTGAATTCGGGACTGCTCAATACCACCTGCACGGCGGGTTCGTCCAGGTTGGTCGATCCATCTTCGCTGCTGGTCTCGGTGACCGTGGTATCCGGGAAGTCCTCGGCCTCGAGCAGCAAGTCGCGGAGCGGGGTTGCGTCACCGGAGCAGGCTGCCAGTACCACGGCAAACAGTCCGACCAACGCCAATTGGATGAGTCGTTTAGCGGTCACCGTGAATCCTTTTCGCCCTCGGGTGCGCCCCAGCCGCCGGCGCCGGGGGTCCGGATGCTGATGACGTCACCTGCCACGACATCTATCAATTCCTTGCCGGCCAGGGTGATCTCCTCGTACCCGCCCCGCAACAACACGTTCTCGCCTGGTTCTCCGTGATGGCCGCCGTGATAGCCGGGGGGAGGCAATTTACGCCGCTCCGACATCAGAGTGACTCTGGCGGGGGCGAGGAATTCCACTTCCCGGATGACGCCGTCTCCGCCTTTGAACTTGCCGTCGCCGCCGGAACCACGCCGCACTGCGTACCGCTTGAGACGCAGGGGGAAGGCAAACTCCAAGGCCTCGACCGGCGTGTTCATCGTGTTGGTCATGTGGGTGTGGATGGCCGAGATGCCGTCCTTATCGGGCCTGCCGCCCATACCGCCGGCGATGGTCTCGTAGTAGACAAATGGCTTGTTCCGCACCGGGTCATGGCCGCCGATGATCATGTTGTTCATGGTGCCTTGGCTGGCGGCAGGGATAACATCTGGCAGCGCCTGAGCCAACGCGCCGAGTAACACATCGGTGATTCGCTGGGAGGTCTCCACGTTACCGGCGGCCACTCCGTGCTGGGGTTCAGGATTAACCAGAGTGCCCAGTGGCGTGATGATGTTCAGCGGGCGGAAGCAGCCCTGGTTGGCCGGGGCCTGTTCGTCCAGCAGACACCGCACCACGTACAAGCAGGCTGAGGCAGTGACCGCAACAGGCGCGTTGATGCAGCCGGGCCGTTGGGGCGACGTGCCGGTGAAATCGATCGTCATCTCATCGCCAGAGACCGTGATGGCTACGGTGATGGGCACCAGCTCTTGGGTCAGACCATCGTCGTCCATGTAGTCGGTCACTTCGTAGCGGCCGTCGGGGATCTTGGATATGGCCCGCCGAGTAACTCGCTCTGAGTAGTCCAGCAAAGCCGCCATATGTTCCAGGGTGTCGGTCAGGCCGTAGCGCTCCGTGACCTCCCGCATGCGCTGTTCGCCGACCTTGATGGCGGCGGTCTGGGCGGCCAGGTCGCCCTTGCGCTCGTCGGGAGTCCTGGAGTTACGGCAGATCAATTGGATGACTTCCTGGTTCAACCGACCGCGCCGGGCCAGCTTGATGGGCGGGATGATCGTCCCCTCTTGATACAGTTCAGTGGACAGTGGGAGGGAGCCAGGAGTCATGCCGCCTACATCGGCGTGGTGGCCCCGGTTGGCCACGAACCCGGCCAGCTCTTTCTTGCCGTCCCGCTCGGCGTAGATGGGCGCGACCATGGTGATGTCGGGCAGGTGGCTGCCGCCCATATAGGGGTCGTTGAGCATCACGATGTCGCCGGGGTTCAGGGAACCGGGGAATACCTCTAGGGCGGCCTTCACGGAGGCTGGCATCGCTCCCAAGTGCACGGGAATGTCGGCCGCCTGGGCAATCATGTCACCCTGAGGATTGAAGACGGCACATGAGAAGTCGCGGCGTTCTTTGATGTTGGGCGAGTAGGAGGTTCGCTGCAGGGCGACGCCCATCTCCTCGGCGACCGACTCAAACTTGCTCTTGAAAACTTGCAGGCTTATGGGGTCAACGGGCATTTGCTACCTCTTGGACTTTGGCCGGAATTGCTCTGGCTGATCCTGGTCAACTTAGGCCAGTTTCGCCAGGATATCTTCTTGGGCTTCGCCGTTGGTTGGTTGGACCAGATAGAAATACTCGGTGCTCATCCAGGCGGTCAAGGTGTCTGGCGCCATCGCGCCGAACGGGCCGTTGGGGTCGAGCTGGGTCCGGTGGCAGCTCAGCGACTCCTTTTTTATGTCGACGTAAGCCGATACATCTCGCACCGTGGTCAAGTAGTCGTCGGGAGAACCGATATTGTCTAAATCCTCTTTGGCGAATGGAGGCGTGATTCCGGCATCGGTCATATCTTGCCACAACTTTATAAAGTTTCTCTTAGGGAAACACACGTGATACACATGGGGCTGCCTCCCGGTCACGGCATTGATCGCCGCTGTGGTGCGTTGGGACACCGTAACGTGGTCCGGGTGGCCGTAGCCGCCGGTAGGGTCGTGGGTGAACACGATGTCCGGCTTCAATTCATCCAGCAAAGCGGCTATCTCAGCCTCCACCTTAGCTGGGTCGACTTGGAACAGGCTGGCTGGGTTGTCATTGTCTGGGGTGCCGTCCATCCCCGAATCCCGGTAGCCGAGAAACCGCACGTCCGGGATGCCAGTCACCTTCATGGCTGCCCGCAGTTCTTCCTGACGCACCTGCCACAGGTTCTCGGGTGTGGCCAATGACGGGTCGCTGATCTCTCCTACGTCGCCGTTGGTGGCGCAGACCGTGGTCATTTTGTGGCCCTTCCTTACCAACTCAGCCAGCGTCCCCCCGGAACCGAAGGCTTCGTCGTCGGGATGGGCAAATATGCTTAAGACCGTAAGTTTGGGTTTATCCTGAGACCCTTGGGTCATCTTGGCACTCCGCTAGATACGTTTAGACACGTTTGTTTGGCGTTTATTCTGGTTCTAGCAGCAGGTTGCCGAATGGATCGACCGCTCCGCCCCAGCCGGGGGGCACAACGGTGGTGGCGTCCATCTGGACCACCAATGCCGGGCCTGATATGCGGTTGCCGCAGACCAACTCTTCCCTTTGATATAGAGGCGAGTTCAGCGCGCCCTCTTGGAAAACTACCTCTGCCTCGCCGATCAGCGCAGCCTTGGGGTCTGCTGCGCCCGGGCTCTGCGGCTCGATTGACGGTTTCTCCATCGCCACGTCCAGCTTGAGACGAAGGTTCACGACTTCTACTGGCTCGTTCTTGTCTGCATAACCGAACCGCCGCAGATGAGCCTTGTAGAACGCGTTCCCGATCACCTTGGTCAATTCGGTCTTGGAGGGGCGGGATGGATAATCGACTGTTAGTTCAAACGACTGGCCCACGTACCGCACATCCAGGAAGCGGCGGGTGACCATCGTATCCACTGCCAGACCCTCGCCGGACATCTCTGTCCTGGCTAGGCCCTCCATGCCCTGGAACTCCTCGTCAACGCGCGCCCGGTCCAGGTCGGCACCCCGGAGCATCACAGTACGGGAATAATCCTTGACGATGTCGGCGATGGCCACTCCCAAGGCTGAGAGTATGCCGGGGCGGGACGGGACCAAGACCCTCGGTATCCCCAGTTCTTGCGCCAGTTCGCAGGCGTGCATCGGTCCGGCGCCGCCGAAAGGCACCAGGGTGAACAGCCTTGGGTCGTAGCCTCGCTCCAGGGAGATTTTGCGGATGGCCCGCTCCATGTTGGCGTTGACCACCCGGTTGATCCCCAAAGCCGTCTGGGCTGCGTCGGCGTTTATCTGGTCGGCCAATTCTTGCATCAACCCATCGATACGGCTCCGGTCCAGGGTCATGCGCCCACCCAAGAAGCGGTCGGGCAACAGGCGTCCCAGCAGCAGATTGGCATCGGTGACTGTGAGTTGGTCGCCTTTTCCATAGGAGGCCGGACCGGGTTCTGCGCCCGCCGACTCCGGGCCGACGACCAACGCACCGCCTGAGTCGACGCGGGCGATGGAACCGCCGCCGGCCCCAACGGTGTGGATGTCGATCATGGGCACGCCGATGGGGTAGCCGCCCACGTTGGCGGAGGTGGTCTCTTTGATCTCGCCGGGGCAGAGAGACACGTCCGTGGATGTACCGCCCATGTCTACTGTGATGATGTCGGGAAAGCCAGCCTGCATCGCCGTATAAAACGCGCCGACCACGCCGCCGGCCGGGCCGCTCAAAATGGTGCGCACCGGCTGCTCGGAGGCCAACCGAGCCGTGATGCTGCCACCGGACGACTGCATGATCCGCAGTCCTTTGCCCAGAGGGCCTTCCAGTTCTCCCAGGTACCGGCTCATCACCTGGCCGACGTAGGCGTTGACCACCACGGTGCTGGACCGTTCGTACTCCCTGAATTCGGGCAGCACTCGCGAAGAGATCGATATGTACGGCGGGTTTTTCATCTTCCGCAATGCGTTCAAGACCATGTCTTCGTGGGCCGTGTTCAGGAACGAGAACAGGAATGACACGGCCACCGCTTCGGCTTTGCTGTCTTCAAGCAGACCGATCAGAGTCTCGATGGCCTCAGATGTTAGGTCTTCGACGATGGTGCCGGTGTGGTCGACCCGCTCCGGCAGTCCAAAGCGCAGTTCCCAGGGCACCAGGGCCGGGGCCCGATCCATCTCAAAGTTGTAGAGTTCGGCGCGGCTTTGGCGGCCAATCTCCAGCACGTCTTCAAACCCCATGGTGGTGACCAAGGCGGTGCGGGCGCCTTTGCCCTCGAGCAAAGCGTTGGTGGCGACGGTGGAGCCGTGGACGAATTCCGCGGAGGTGACCCCGGCCTCCTTCACGCCTCGCAGTATTCCCTGGGAGGGGTCGGACGGTGTGGAGGGTAGCTTGTGGACCGTCAGTTTGCCGTCTTCCAAGACGGCGATGTCGGTGAAGGTGCCGCCCACATCGATCCCCACAACTCGGCGGTGCACGATTGGGTCAGTAGCGGGGTTGTTGGGCATTGAAAAGTACGCCTCCGGGGGGAGATTGCTTGGCTTGCGGTAGGTAGCTGAGAAGAGTTCTAGCCTTTGATCATTCCTCTAAGGCAATCCTGATCCGCTTGTTGATGCGGCCCTTGCTCTCGTGGCCGACCACCTTGATGACGCCGACCTCGCGAGTGTTGGCCACGTGGGTGCCGCCGTCGGCTTGCAGGTCCAGTCCGTGGATGTCGATGGTTCGTATCTCTTGGATGTTCGGCGGCAGCAGGTTGATCTTAGTGCGTATCAGGTCCGGCACCTTGTCGGCCTCTTCGCGGGTGAGGTTATTGGCGCTGATGTCGCGGTCCTTGGCGACCTCGGCGTTGACCTTCGCCTCCAATTCCTCGACGAACTCGGCGGAGAAATTCTCAAATTCAAAGTCCATGCGGCCTTCACCGGGCTTCATGTCGCCACCGGTCACGGGCGCACCGTAGTCACGCCAGACGACGCCGCAGAGGATATGGAGGGCAGTATGGGTGCGCATGAGTAGATAGCGGCGGTCCCAGTCGATCTTGCCTTGCACCTTTGCGCCGCTAGCGGGAAGGTCACCGTTAATCTGGTGGACCAGTTTGCCATCGGCCCGTTTGATGCCAGTCACCTGGTACTCTTGGCCGTCGGAAGTCAGTGTGCCGGTATCGGAGGGCTGGCCGCCGCCGCCGGTGTAGAAGGCGGTTCGGTCCAGGACAACGCCGCCGTCGACCACATCGGTTACGGTGGCCTCGAATTCTTTAAGGTAACTTTCAGAGTGGAAAAGCAGTTCGGTCATCTGGACTTCCGACATAGGGTTTGTGGGCTCGAATCCGGGTGCGCGAGCGGCGAAAAACCGCTCTGTTTTCAGCGCGGGCCTATTATAGCAGACAGGGTTGTCTGGAAAATCGCCGGTCATTTGCCCGGCGGATGGTAGTAAACGAGTCCAAAAGCCGGGAATACCTCGTTAATATAATTGTTGATTCAGTTGTTTTTCCCCAGGTGGAATGACATAATACGCGTGCTTCTTGGGAGCGGCATCCCCAGCGGACGCCGCTTAACTTTCCAATCAGGACTACAAGCAGACTACCAGGTGGGTGGAAGATGAAGATATCGTGTTTGCAAGAGAACCTCAGCAGAGGACTGGCCGTGGTCGGCCGGGCGGTGGCTAGCAGGGCTACCCTGCCGGTGACCCAGAACGTACTGCTCAGCGTCGATCAATCGATGCTGAAGCTGTCGGCCACCAATCTGGAGATCGCCATGACAACGTGGGTCGGGGCGATGATCGAAGAGGAAGGCTCAATCACGGTGCCGGCCCGTTTGCTCACCGAGTTCGTGAACTCCCTGCCCAACGATAAGATCGACCTGGAGTTGGACGAAGGCTCAGGTCTGCTACACATATCTTCCGGCAATTC
>Ga0066860_10001498_pt1 | contig 10479 bp, 8 predicted proteins | sample ETN07SmetaG_FD_65601 | JGI IMG/M metagenome (GOLD analysis project Ga0066860, IMG submission 65601) | Marine microbial and viral communities from oxygen minimum zone, Eastern Pacific Ocean - ETNP2014F14-07SV275 | ecosystem: Environmental > Aquatic > Marine > Oceanic ... | reverse complement strand
AGAATCGGCGCCCAGTTCGCCTGGTATTCGCTGAGGAAATGCCGACGCGGCAGGATGCCATAGCCAGGGAAAGACAGATCAAAGGTTGGTCCAGAGCGAAGAAAGAGGCGCTGATTACCCGAGATTGGGACCGGTTAATTACGCTGGCGCAGAGATCATCCAAAAACCAGATACAGCCTAGCCCGTTTGCTCTGGCGGACCATGACTGCTGCGTAGAGGACCTTCGACGGGCTCAGGACGAACGGTTCTTGCGAAACCGGTAGGGCTACTCTTCCCAGGGCATCCTGCCGTCGCCGGAGCGGGGGCGGCTTGGGCCGTCTGGTCCTCCGCCGGTCAAGGCTGGCTCGGATCGTTCGGCAGTGCCGATGCTGCCGTCGCTGAAGATCACCCCGTCTTCGCAGTAGGCCTCTATGCGCCCGCCGCCGAACTGGTCCTGATAGAGGTTGGCGTACAACCCACCTTTGGCCAGCAGTTCATCATGCGGTCCGTGCTCTACAATCCGGCCCCGGTCCACCACGTAGATAACATCCGCCGCGATGATGGTCGACAGCCGGTGGGCGATCACCATGGTCGTGCGGTCGCGCATCAGGGGCTGTAAGGCCGACTGAACGTAGCGCTCGCTGGCCGTGTCCAACGCCGACGTTGCCTCATCCAGTATCAACACTCGGGGCTGGTGGAGGATCACCCTGGCGATGGACAACCGCTGGCGCTCGCCGCCGGACAGCCGGAACCCTCGTTCTCCCACCACCGTGTCGTAACCCTCCGGCATCTCCATGATGCGGTCGTGGATGTAGGCCGCCTTGGCCGCCGCGATCATCTCGTCCCTGGTGGCGTCAGGGCGGGCATAGAGCAGGTTCTTCTCCATAGTGTCGTGGAACAGGTAGCTATCCTGGGTTACGAAACCGATGACTGTCGCCAGGTCCACCTGTCTGATGTTCCTGACATCCGTGCCGTCGATGGACACCGAGCCCTCGGTCACGTCGTAAAGCCGGGGCACCAGGTAGGCCAAAGTCGTTTTGCCTGCACCGCTGGGGCCCACGAACGCGGCCAATTGGCCCGGCGGGATGTTCAGGCTGACTCCATCCAGAGCCCACATCCGGGACTCTGCTTCCGTCTCTTTTTCGTCGGACTCGTCGTCTGCCTCGCCATAGGACCGGGCGTAATTCACCCGCACCGCGTCAAAGGTGATCCCGCCGGAAACCCGCCCCAGGTCCAAGGGGGCCGCGTCGGGGGAATCAACGATGTCCTGCTTCAGGTCGAGGTAGCCGTAGATGCGCTCAAACAAGGCCATGGACGACTGAAGCTCAACCGACACCTGTAGCAGCCTGCCCACTGGGAAGTACAGCCGGCTCTGGAGGGTGGTGAAGGCGATGATGGTGCCCGGGGACACCGCAGAAGACCCGTCTCCCGCCAGCAGGACTCCCGCCAGCAGGTAGATGAACGCCGGCGATATCGACAGAAAAGTCATCACCACAGCAAAGAATGTATGGCCAATCATCTGCTGCCGCACCGCTAGGTCGGATAGCTCCTGGTTGTGGCGGTGGAAATTGTCCGTCTCCTGGCTCTGCCGGCCGAACAGCTTGGCCAACATGATGCCAGAGACTGACAGCGTCTCCTGGGTGATCGCGGTAACTTCGGCCATCGACCGTTGGGCCTCGGAGGTGACCGCCCGCCGTTTCTTCCCTACGAACCTGGTCAGTGCAAAAAAGAAGGGCACCGTCGCCACGGCCACGATGGTCAATTGCCAGGACAGTATCAACATGGCGACCAAGGTGCTTAGGAAAATAACGGTGTTCGAGAGTGTGTCGGTCAGGGTGCTGGTCACCACCGACTGGATACCGCCCACGTCATTGGAGATACGTGACTGAATCTCTCCGGTGCGGGTGCTGGTGAAGAACCCCAAGGACATGCCCTGGAGGTGCGCATAGACCCTATCTCTCAGGTCGCGCATGACACTCTGGCCTACGCTGTTGGTCATGTAGGTCTGGAGCACGCCCATGAGGCCGTTGGCGATGGCGATGGAGGTCATGATCGCCGCCAGGATCCAAAGGAGTTCCATGTCCGGGCCGCCCGATTCCGGGAAGAGGCCAGAGTCGAAAACCGTTCTGATGAGCAATGGGTTTATGACGCCGATGCTGGCGGTGAGCAGTATCAGGACGGCCACCGAGATCACATAGATCCGGTAGGGCCGGAATAGCCGGATCGTCCGGCCCAACATGGGGCTAGACGGAAGAGGAAGGCCTTCGGTGTTTCTCTTGTCCACTGGCGGTTCCGGCACGACGCGGTGCAACATTTGGTCCACCTATCGTTTCAAGCGGCGCGGGTGGGCCGCGAGTTTTCTTTAATTTGGCCCGGCCTAGGCGCGGGCGAACGGTAAGCCTATTTTATCATTCGACAGCGAAACTTCGTGCTGAACAGGCCTCAACTGGGCATGACACTTCGCTACCGGCAGGTATCAACCGAGGCTGTGCCTCCCTACCAGTCCTTGATAATTGGCAGCACCTCTTTGCCGAACAGTCCAATGTTGGCCATGGTGGCTTCGTGGTCCATCTTAGACTCCTGACCGTACATGATCAGGTGCTCCATTCCCAACCGGCCGTGGATGTGCTGCAACTTCTCAAGGACCGTGTCCGGGGTGCCGCAGACTATGTGGTAGTTTTCTTTCAGTTCCTCGAAACTCTGTTGGGCCAGAGGCACCGCGTTCCGGCGTCCCGCCACTGCTGTAGCCGCCGCCGAGCGGTAGCCAACCGGGTTCATGTACTCCCTGGGACCCCGGGTAGTGGCGCCCATGCGCCAGAGGAAGTGCTTGGCCTGTTCGTCGGCCTTCTCCTGGGTATCGGCCACGTAACAGCACAGCAGGTAACCGAAATTGTCCTTGGTCGGCGTGTGGCCGGCGGCGACTGACGCTTGCCGGTACATATCGAACAACTCAATGGTGACGTCGAGGGCGGTCAAGAACGCCACGTAGGTGTACCCATGCGATCCGGCCCACTCGGCGGTCTCAGGGCTGGACGTGCCCGGCACCCAGATGGGCGGGTGGGGCTTTTGCACTGGCATCATCCACGGGTTCACCACCCGGTAGTTGTAGTGTTTACCCTCCCAGCGGAACGGGCCCGGGGTGGTCCAGGTCTTGATCAGCAGATCGTGGCACTCCTCGAACCGCTCCCGGTTCTCGGTGGGGTTGATGTTGGTTGAGACCGTCTCCACGCCCGTGCCCCGGACCATGCCCGAGATGACCCGGCCACCGGAGATGACATCGATCATGGCGATCTCTTCGGCCAGACGCACCGGATTCTCGTGGATGGGCAGGATGTTGCCCAACAGCAGAATCTTGGCTTGCTTGGTTATCCGGGCCAGGACTGCGGCTGTCAGGTTGCACGATGCGTTCATGCACGACGGTGTGGTGTGGTGCTCATTGACCATGATGCCGTGATAGCCAAGCTCGTCGGCGTACTGGCATTCGTCGAAGTACCGCTTGAACAGGTCGGTGGCTGTATTAGGGTCGAACATGCTGTTGGGGAAAGTAAGCCGTAGAGAAGGATACTTTTCCGCTTCTTCGTCAGGATACTCGTGATAGGGAAATTCGCTGAAGTAGTAGACCTTCATGGGATTTGGTAATGGCTCCTAAAATTGGTTTGTGGCCGAGGGTGGAAATCCCCCTTAGTCCCCAGTCCCTCTTTTCGAAAGGGGGAGACACCGCTCGATTCTCAAGCTCCGCAAGTAAAACAAACCGTGCCTATCGGAAGATAAAAGCCCCACTTTCGTAAAAGGAGGTTGGGGGATTTCGCCCCTACTCCTCCAACGTCGTGATATCCCCTGGGTCAAGCCCCAGCTCATTGGCTTTCAGTAGGCGGCGCATGATCTTGCCAGAGCGGGTCTTGGGCAGGACCGGCATGAAGTCGATCTCGGCGGGGACGGCGATGGGGCCCAATTCTTCGCGCACATGCAGTTTCAAGGCCGCCACCATCTCTTCGGACGGGTCTTGGCCCATGCGCAGGGTTACGAAGGCCTTGATGACCTCTCCCCGCAGCTCATCAGGTATGCCGATGACCGCCGCCTCCGCCACTGCGGGATTAGAGACCAGAGCGCTTTCCACTTCGGCTGAGCCGATGCGGTGCCCGGCTACGTTCAGCACGTCGTCGGCCCGGCCCACCACCATGTAGTAGCCGTCGGCGTCGCGCAGGGCCACGTCTCCGGTCAGATAGACGCCGGGGATGGTGTTCCAGTCTTTGGCTTGACGCTCCGGGTCGCCGAATACGGTCCGGTAGAAGTGGGGGAAGGGCTTGGTAATCACCAAGAAGCCGCCCTTGTCCGGCTCCGTGATGGGCACTCCCTCTCGGTCCACGATGTCCAACTCAGCCCCGGGCATCGCAACACCCACCCGGCCTGGCCTGACGGGGATGGTGGCAGGGGTGCCCAGGCAGGGACCGCCGGTCTCGGTTTGCCACCAGTTGTCGACGATATGCCCCCACTCGCCATTTCCGCAGATGAACTCATAGGTCCACTTCAGCGCCTCGGGGTTCAGGGGCTCGCCGGCGCAGGTCAAGAACCGCAGCGACGTCAAGTCATACTTCTTGGGATATTCCTCGCCGTAGCGCATCAGCATGCGCAGGAGCGTGGGGGCGGTGAACATCACGTTCACGCCGTACTTCTCGATGATCTCGTAGAAGACCCCGGGGTCCGGGTGGTCGATAGCCCCCTCGCGGAAGACCGTGGTGGCCCCTGAGACCAGGGGCGCATAGACGATGTAGCTGTGGCCCACGACCCAGCCGATGTCCGAAGTGCACCAGAAGACGTCGTCGTCTTTCACATCCCAGAAAGTCTTGAAGTGATAGTAGGTGCCCACCATGTAGCCGCCGTGGACGTGCAAAACGCCCTTGGGGGTGCCGGTGGTGCCGCTGGTATAGAGGATGTACAGTGGGTCCTCGGAGTCCATCTCCTCCGCCGGACAGTGGATGCTGCTCTCAGCCATCAGTTGGTCGAAGTCGACATCCCTGGGTTGGGGGTTTTCCGGCGGCCCCTTGCGGCTCCAGACAACCACGTGTTCAACCAGGTCCATACCCTCGACCGTCTGGTCGCAGATGCCCTTCAGATCGACCTCGTTGCCCCGGCGGTAGCCGACGTCGGCAGTGATCACTACTTTGGCCTGGGCGTCCTGGATCCGTCCCCGCAGCGAGCCAACGCTGAAACCGGCGTAGACCACGCTGTGCACGGCCCCGATGCGGGCACAGGCCAGCATGGCGATGGCGCCCTCGGGAGAGAGGGGCATGTAGATGACCAACCGATCCCCCTTCTTCACGCCCAGCGATTTCAGGCCGTTGGCAAACCGGTTGACCATCTGGGCCAGACGTCCGTAGGTGAAAACCCGTTCCGAGCCGTCCTCGCCTAGAAAGATGAATGCGGCCTTGTTCTTGTTGCCGTTGGTCAGGTGCCGGTCCAGGGCGTTGTAGGTGATGTTGCACTTGCCGCCCAGGAACCACTTGAAGGTGGGGTAGGTCCATTCGAAGACCTGGTCCCAAGGCTTGAACCAGTCCAGTTCTTTCGCCACACCTTCCCAGAAGGCCTCGGGGTTCTCCACCGAGACCTTGTAGGCCGCGGCGTGGTCTTGGAGGAAAGCTTGTTGCACCAGGGCCGGAGGCGGCATGATCTGGCCGGTCTCCTGAAGTAAATGGTCGATCTGTCCTTGTTGGACCATGGTTGGCTCCTTAGCTGTCAGCTTATAGCTACCTGAACTTGGGCATTACCTCTTCGGCGAATAGTTTCATCGACCGCATGACTTTGTCGTGCTCCATGCTGCCGTAGGAGAAGTGTGCGGTGTAGTACTGGACGTTGTGTCGGTCGCGCAGGTCTTCGATGCGTTCCACCACGTGCTCAGGCGTCCCGAAATAGGCGGTGGACTTCAACCTGGACTCATAACTGGGCGGGTCTTCTGGCCGGGTCTTTATCCAGTTATCCAGGTCGGCGTAGATCTCGCTGCCCCCCTTGAGAGTGCGACGGTATCCGTTGAGGTCTGCGACCCAGTTCATGGCCTCTTGGGGATCTTTCTCAGCCGTTTTCTGGTCTTCTGCGACGTAGGTAACCCGGAAGAACGGCATGTTGGCCCACTGGGGTTCTACGCCGGCCTCAGCGCACCTGGCGGCGTACAGGTCGCGCAGACCGAGCACGTCCTCGTCGGGGGTGTTGGCGCTGGTCAGCATGGGCAGGCCCCGGGACACGGCATCGTCGATGGTGCCTGGAGTCCTGGAGACGGCCAGGTACAGGGGCGGATGGGGTTTCTGGATGGGTGTGGGCGCGATGGTCAGGTCGTCAACCTGATAGTGTTCGCCATGGTAGGTGAACCCAGGGGTGCTCCATAGGCCCAAGATGATGTCTATGATCTCGTTGAACCGCTGAGTCCTGGTCTCGTAGTCCACTTTGAAGTTGGCGTACTCGTAGACCACCTGGCCCCGGCCGATGCCAAAGTCCAGGCGGCCGTCGCTCAGCAGGTCCATCATGGCCGTTTCTTCCGCCATGAAAACCGGGTCATGGAAGTTGAGCACGCTCACCCCGGTGCCGATGCGGATCTTCTTGGTTTGCCCGGCCACAAATGTGGCCAGCGGCAGCGCTGAAGGGACGATTCCGAAGCGGGTGAAGTGGTGTTCAGCCAACCAGACGGACTCGAATCCCAACTCCTCGGCATACTGGATCTGTTCGATCATCTCATGATAAAGCCGGCCCTGGTGGGATGGGTCCCGCTGGGGCCAGGAAGGAAGCACAAACATACCGAATTTCATGGATCGCTGCGGCTCCGGTGTGGCAGACAGCACGGGTCTGCTGTTGTTGAATCTGGGTCACCATATTCTAACTGCCCCTTAGTATCACGGCAAGGCGGGTTTAGCCTCGTGAATGGCCTTTGCGCCCACGCCTAACCAGTATTGACCGGCCACACTACATAACCTACAATTTGCAAGCCAAATTACGCGGCCTCAACTGCCCGGCCGAAGGGGCCCAGGAGGAACAATGGCGACTGAGGGATACACACGGTCTGAATTATTGGTGGACGCCGCCTGGGTTGACGCCCACAAAGGCGACGCCAACGTGGTGATCGTCGACTGCGAAGTCGATGCCGCCTTTGCCCGGGGCCACATACCCGGCGCGGTCCTGGTGCCCGACAACTACGAGAAAGACCCCGACTCAGGCCGGCTGTTTTTGATGCGGCCGGAGCAGTTCAAGGCCATGTGCGAGGGCCTGGGCATCGGCGACGATACGACCGTCATCGCTTACGACCACTCCCGCAGCCTAACAGCCGCGCGCCTCTGGTGGGCCCTGAACACCTACGGCCACACCGACGTCAAGATACTGAACGGTGGATGGCGGGCCTGGATCGCCTACGGCGGCACTGTCGACTTCGGCCCGGCCGCAACAAAGTCGGTCACCTTCACGCCCAAACGGGACGACTCCAAGCTGGCGACGGTCGACGACTTGAAACAGGCCTGCCAGGTCGGCGATTCCGTGATCTGGGACGTGCGCAGCGACGGCGAATGGGACGGCAGCATGAGCCGTGGCAACAAGCGCGTCGGGCACGTTCCCGGCGCCGTTCATCTGGAGTGGTTCAACCTCATGGACTCGGAGACCAATGAGTTCAAACCAGCGGCCGAGATTCGCCGCATACTGACAGAGCACGGTATAACTCCAGACAAGAATGTCTACACTTATTGACAGGGCGGAATCAGAGCGGCGAACAGTCTGTTCGTCATGCAATTGGTCGGCTACACCAACACCAAGAACTACGACGGGTCCATGGGCGAGTGGGCCAACCTAGAAGACACACCCTTAGAGGTATAAAAACATGGCGGGCTACATTATCGGCCAAATCAAAGAGCTCAATAACACAGATGCATTCGGAGCCTACCAGGGGGCCGCAGGGCCAATAGTGGCCCAATATGGCGGCAAGTTGGTCGTCAATAGCACCAAGATCGACGCCAGAGACGGCGGCTGGTCCCCCGTGGGAATGGTGGTGCTTGAATTCGAGAGCGTCGAACAAGCCCGCAAGTTTTACAACTCTCCCGAATACCAGGCAGTGATCGGACAGCGCTTCGATTCGGCCGATAGCGCGTTGATCATCGTCGACGGCGACTAGTATCCAGCACACTCATAAGCAACCAAACAAACTCAAGCGGGAAGGAGAAAACCTGCCAGGTTATTTCATTGGAGTAGTCAACGGAGTCAAAGACGAAGCGGCCTTCGGGGCATACCAAGGTGTCGCGATGCCGACGATTGAGAAATATGGCGGAAAGATGCTCTGGGTTAGCACCGGCATCGAAGTGGCCGACGGAAGTTGGGCGCCTCAAGGCATGATTTTGTTCGAGTCTGAAAGCAGCGAACAAGCCCGGAAATGGTACAACTCTCCGGAGTATCAAGCGGTGGTCGGACAACGGATCTCCTCCACCGATAGCGCCACAGCTTTCGTCGACGTTTAGCTGTCGGAAGTCCCAAAAAAGAGTGCGTTCCGATAAATCGGAACGCACTCTTTTTATTACGTTTACGCCAACTCGCCCGTAATATTTTTAATACCCTGCTCCGGGCTTGCGCCGACATCAACCCGCACAGACCGGCGTCCGGCGGCCCGTAATGCCTGCAGGTCTCCCACGGCCTGAGCGTCGACCAGGACGCCGAACGTGAACGGGGTGCCCGGAATATTCAAGTCTCTACTGTGTTCCGCCGTGATCTGGAGGAACAAACCGGGGCCGGGGCCGCCTTTGTGTAGCTGCCCGGTGGAATGCAGAAACCGGGGGCCGTAGCCTATGGTCGTCGCGATTCCGTATGTCTCAGTCACACGACGTCGCAGTGCGTCCAAGGCCAGATCGACCTCGGGCGTTTGCGGTATGTAGGCCATAATCACCAAGTAATCACCGGGCACCGCATTCTTCAGTAACGTACCGGCTGATGCTGGATCCTCCATGGCCGGGAGCCTCCCCGAAGCTTCAAACTGCCCCAGCACGCTTTCGGTCATGTCCTTTGCTGCCTGCACGTTGGGCTGGTCAAAGGGGTTTATCCCAAATATAGACCCGGCAACAGCGGTCGCCATCTCCCAGCGGAAGAACTCCGCGCCGATGTCGTACACATCCGACAGATCAAGGCGCACCACCGGCTGTCCCGACGCCTCTATCTCCGCGATGGCTGCGTCATTCCGAGCGTTGTCGTCTCCGTCCAGTCGCAGGTAAACGAATAGCCGGTCATCTCCGTAGTTGCCGGGAGACACCAGCGGCTCTCCGGCCACCGGTACGATACCGAGCCCTTCCTTGCCGGTGCTCTCCGCGATGAGCTGCTCCGCCCACAGACCAAAGCCGCTGATGGCGGGAGACGTGACCATGGTTAGCTTGTCCCGTCCATTTCGAGAGAAGACGCCCATGACCGTCCCCAGCCACGCGCCGGGGTTATCGGCCGCCGAAACTTCCGGCTTGGTCGTAGCTCGCATCCGGTCGGCCCGGTCAATGAGTTTCAAAACGTCCAGCCCGATGACCGCCGCCGGGACCAGTCCGAAATAGGACAGAACTGAGTAGCGCCCTCCCAGGTCGGTCGGGTTCAGAAATACCCGCCGGAACCCCTTTTCCGTTCCTAATCTTGCCAGGGAAGAGCCGGGGTCGGTTACGGCGATGAAGTGCCGACCGGCATTTTCGTTGCCGACGGCCCGCTCCACCAAGCCCCGGAAGTAGGCGTAAAACATGTTGGGCTCAGTAGTTGAGCCGGACTTTGACGAGACCAGAAAAAGGGTTTGCGCCGGGTCTATAGCATCCACAACCGACTGCACCCACGCAGGCACGGTCGAGTCCAGCACGATGAGCTCAGGGTAGCCGGGGGCGCTGCCGAAGGTTTGGCGCAGCACTTCCGGCCCCAAGCTGCTGCCGCCCATGCCCAACAGGACGAAATGCTTGAAACCCTCGCCTTTGACTTCTTTGGCGAAGGCCCCCAGGTCTGCGGCCTGTTCACGCATGAAGTCGGTGACCGTCAGCCATTCCAGACGGTCCGTGATCTCGGTGGGGTCCGGCTTCCAAACGGTGTGATCACCGCTCCAGATCCTGGAGACAACCTGCCTCTGCTCGAGGTCAGCCAATGCTGATGCCACGTCCGGGTCGTTCAACATATCGGTCCTCCTCTACCAGCGCTTGCTTGGTTCTCAAGCGCGACTTCTTCGATGCCTGTCAGCATGTTGGGATGCCGACCCGCTCCGTCAGAATGCGAAATTAATCGGCCCCGCCAAGAACCGCCAAACAAACTCCCATTTGCCCACCGGAATCACGTTGTCCTCCGTGAAGAACCACATCAATGTGAAGAAAAGCCACAATCCCTACCCAGGAAACCCAAGGCAACAACCGAATTTCTTCTTTACGGAACCCATATCTATTCCCTCAGCAACTGGCGGGCGATGGTCTGACGTTGTATCTCTGATGTCCCTTCGTAGATGGTCAAGGCCCGGACCTCGCGGTAAAGCCGTTCCAC
>Ga0066860_10001493_pt1 | contig 10487 bp, 9 predicted proteins | sample ETN07SmetaG_FD_65601 | JGI IMG/M metagenome (GOLD analysis project Ga0066860, IMG submission 65601) | Marine microbial and viral communities from oxygen minimum zone, Eastern Pacific Ocean - ETNP2014F14-07SV275 | ecosystem: Environmental > Aquatic > Marine > Oceanic ... | reverse complement strand
GTGTGTGGTGTTTGGGTTTCTTAGCAATGCCGCTGGAGGAGGGCCGACGCTTTTTGGGCCCAGGATTTTCTTGCCAACCGCCAGAGTCTGTCCTAAGACTTGGGGTACCACCTAGGGTAAGAGCCCAACACCCGCAGCATGCTTGTGGGTTGAGAAAGCGCCGCCAACGCGTCTTTCATCGGTGACTCTTCCCGGTGCCCGGCGCAATCCATAAGAAAGATGTACTGGCCCAAGTATTGTTTGGTTGGCCGCGATTCAATCTTGTAAAGATTAATGTCTCTGGTCCCAAATTCTCTTAAGGCCCTGTAGAGCGACCCAGGCGTATCCACCTCAAACGTGAAGGCCATCGAGGTCTTATCATGCCCGGTAGGGGCGTGGTCCGCGAGGGATAATACCGCGAACCTGGTCACATTGGACGCCACATCTTGGATTCCGATATCGAGGACGTCTACCTCGTTCAGCTCAGATGCCCGCCTTGGCGCTATCGCAGCAGCCGGCACAGGGCTGGCGAACGAGTCTGATACCGCCAAAACCGTGCTCAACGAAGCCATCTGCTCGGCCTGAGGATAGTTCTTCTCCAGATATTGCCGGCATTGGGCTAGGGCTTGGGGGTGGGAGTAGATGACTTTGACCTCAGAGGCCACCGTGCCTGGTTTAGCCATCAGGTAATGTATGATCGGCACCACGACTTCGCCCTTGATGAAAAGGTTCGGCTGGCTGATCAATAGGTCCAGAGTGAAGGTTACTGAGCCTTCCAGGCTGTTTTCAATGGGCACCACACCCTCTACTAAATCCCCGCTCGCAACTGCCTCGCCAACGGCGGTAATGGTTGGGTACGGGCGTAACTCAGCCGTAGGATCGTAGAGGATACAGGCTTCTTCCGTATAAGTGCCCGAAGGGCCCAAAAATCCTAAAGTGAGGGCCATGCTTAAACCCCGGTTAGGATGTCATAGAGGACCTGCTCGTCGCCTGCGGGAGTGACGGCCACCAACTCATCATTCGGCTCCACTACAGATCGCCCAGTGGGCAATGTTGCGCCGTCCTTCTTGATCATCAAGCAGATGAAGCTGTTGGGCGGGAGCTCGATCTCGCTCAGCCTTTTGCCGATGATGTTGGAGTCCTCCGGTATCGATACGCTGACCAGTTCCATGCCTGGAACACGCAGGTTCATAAGATGCACCAACGGTCTTCCCGGCACGCCTTCTTCCAGGCTAGCCAACACCAGGTGAGTGGAGTTTACGACTACGTCAACGCCGATCTGATGGAAGATGGGTTCGTTCTTTGGGTCTTTGATCAGGGCCATGGTTCGTGGCACTTGGAAAATATGCTTGGTCATCTGGGAGATGACAAGATTGGTGGCGTCGTTCCCGGTTAAGCTCACCACTACGTCAGCCCGGGCGATGCCGGCCCGTTTCAGAGTCGCCTCGTCAGTGCCGTCGCCCAGAAGAGCTACGCTCCCCAATTCCTCGGTCAGAAGTTGAAAGCGGTCGGGGTTCTTATCGACGACTACCACTTCATGTCCTCCGGCGATCAACGCCTTGGACAGGTGGTATCCGGATTCGCTGCAGCCAACGATAACGACGTACATCTGGCCCCTTGAGCTATTTTTCGATGGCCTGTCGGACATCCTGCAGCAGGCCGAATGAGTAGCCTACCACGTCCAGGCCCAAGGCTGCATACATGGCCTGCAATTGAGGGCTCGCAAGATGGCAGACCACCTTTGGGACATTGAAGATGTGCTTGGCGATCTGGGCAACCAGGAGGTTTTGATGGTCGTCTGAGGACATCGCCAGAAAGACGTCGGCGTGATCGATGCCGCCTTCTTGTAGATAGTCTTGCATCATGGGTTCCGCGGTTAGGACCACGCGGACACCCAGATGTGAGGCGACGCTTTCGAGGCAGTCTCGTTCGCCACTCAGCACGGTGATCTGGTTGCCTTCTCCGGCGAGGTCAGCCACAAGGCTACTGCTTAGACGGTTACACCCGAATATCAGGACCCTCATGGTTCTAGTCCCTTGGGAAGATGGGAGACGGGGCCTGTTCCCGCCAGAACATCACCTGGCACGAGGCGTTGTTGAATATGTAGGAGGCTGTGGTGCCCAGGTTGCAAGACCCAAACCGGCGATTGTATGGAATCCCCACGATCAGCAGGTCCATGAAACGGTCTTCTGATTCCACCACCAACGCTGGGCCAGCTTGTCTGGCCCGTAAAAACCGGGCTTGGAGGCCTTTGTATTTCTCTTCGGAGGCTATCGCTTCGATCCGGGCCAGGATTTCTTCGCCCTTGTTGATGTCCTCAGGCCTCTCAGATTCCAGCGATAATTCCAGTGGGACTTCGATGACGTAGACCGCGTGCAGTTCAGTTTTGGACTCCTGCGCCATCTGGCACGCCAACCTAAAAGTACGCTCACTATAGGGCTTGCCGTTCACCGGAACCAAGAGCCGTTTTGCGTCTAATCGCATAACCGAGCACCGTCCAGAATTGGTGGCCTAGGCTCAACCACAGTGGATTTTCCAATACCGTGGCTAATAATCAATGGCAGATTATACGAGCAGTGTCCACTCAATACAATAAGATTGTTGTGAATCTAGGACGGCGTTGGAATCAGGCACTTTTATACTCTGCTTCCGGCCGCGAGGTGTGGTCTGGAACGGGTCCCTGAAGCGGTTCTCCCAGACGAATTACAACTTTCACACAGTTTGGACAAGTGGGGCATTTGGGTCAAGCCGAAAACGCATTAGTATCGATCGAATTAGACCGAAAACTTGGCAAGGCGAATCATCGTGGGGTTCGACCGGAATCAGGCCCCGTTTCGGTGGCTGTGTGGCTCGGATGTAGCCGGTTCGAGGTGACGGGCTATCTCCGATATCTTGCCCAGATGCTCATTGGTAGCGGCCACGATCAGAATGTCCCCGGCTTTGATCTCTTCATCTTTAGCTGGATGGAGGAATGAAGTCCGGCCCCTGCGTATGGCCAGAACTGATATGCCGTGGCGGTCGGCTGAACCTGCCAGGCCCGCTTCCTCCAGAGTGTGTCCCAGCATCTCTTCAGGAGGCCGCAGTTTACTGATGCCGAAGTCGGGGACGATGGGCATGTAATCGATGACCCCGGTCTCAAATCCCACGTGGGCGGTGCGCCTGGCGCTCTCGGCTTCGGGATAGACCACGCGGTCGACGCCGATCCGTTCCAGGGTGGAGCCGTGAAGCTCATTGGCGGCGCGGGCGATGATGAACGGCACGCCCATGCTTTTTAGGAGCACGGAGACCAGGATGCTGGACTGGATGTTTTCGCTGCCCAGAGACACGACGCAGACGTCGTACTCGGCCACGTCCAACTCTTTCAGTATCGATTCATTGGTGGCGTCGGCACGTACCGCGTAGGTGGACCGGTCCAGTTGGTTCTGGACTTTAGCCTCGTCAACGTCGATGGCCAGAACGTCATGACCGCTCCGGAACAGTTCATGGGCCAGCGTAGAGCCGAAGCGCCCCAGTCCGATAACGCAAACTTGTTTTTTCACGGCATCAAATTCCTTTTTAAATGCGTCAACCTATTTTAACGCTTTCTTGTGCAAAGCGGTATACCTCGGTATCGTCTTCCGTTGCCAATGCAAGGGCCAAGGCCACCGGGCCCAATCGGCCTACGTACATAAGCGCCATGAAAAGAATCTTCGCGGCGAGTCCTGTGTCCGCGATTATCCCGGTCGATGCTCCTGTGGTGCCGAATGCGGATACAGTATCAAAAATGATGTCTTGGAATGGGATACCCGGCTCAAGAGTGGTCAACACTGTCGCTGAGACCGCGATGAATGCGAACCCTAGTACCGCCACGGTGAGTGCGCGGTGCAACTGAGACTGATGGATCTCCCGGCCAAAGGCCTCGGCATGGGGGCGGCCCTTCAAAGAGGAGATCACGGCGGCCATCAACACCGCGAAGGTGGCCACCTTGATGCCGCCTGCCACCGAACCGGCTGCGCCTCCGATGAACATCAGCCCGGAGAACGTCGATTTCGTGACGTCCTTTACCTCCCCGAAGTCCATTATCGAGAACCCGGCCGTGCGTCCGCTAACCGAGCTGAAGATGGCGCCGAAGATCTTGTCGAACCAACTGAAATCGCCCATCGTTGCCGAGTTGTTGAATTCCGCTAAGTACAGAACGAACGCGCCCAGCACCCAAAGGACGATGCTGGTCACAAGCACCAGTTTGGTTTCCAACGAGAACCGGGAGATTCGTCGCTTGCGGAATACATCAACCACCAAGACCCAACCCAGACCTCCCAGGATCATCAAAACAGTCATTGTGATCAATAATCCGGGGTCTGAGAAGAAGCGGGTTAGGCTGCTGCCGCCGGGCACCTCCGGAATGATGTTGAAGCCAGCGTTATTGAACGATGAGACCGAAAGGAATATCGAATGCCACACTGACCGCAGGTTGCCCACACCGTCGATTCCATTGATCTGCAGGAAGATGACCACGGCCCCGATCGCGTACAGCAAGAACACAACCCCGATCACCGCACGGCCGAGATGGCGCAATCCGCCCATCTGGTCAACACCCACGGTGTCGCGCATCAGATCGCGGGTCAGAAGCCGCTCTTGCAGGGTTGACCGCTGGCCGATCAACAACAGGATGAACGTGCTGATGACCATGAATCCCAAGCCACCGACCATCATCAACATAAATATGACTGCCTGGCCGAATGTGGACCAATAGGTACTAGTGTCCACCACGGTGTGACCGGTTACTGTCACTGCCGAGACAGAGGTGAAAAATGCGGTCTCAAATGCGGTGAACCCAGTGCCGTTTTGGGCGATAGGCAGAGTTAGCAACCCTCCGCCAGCCGCGATCAGAAGGGCAAATCCTAGGAGGAGGAGGATGGTGGTCCCGAACAGAGGCTTGTTCTGCTTGGGCGGCTCTACCTCGGCGACAGTGGGAGAAAGCTCGCGCCGTCTTCGTAGCCGGACTATGTTGTCGATCGGCCTCCGCCGGGGTCTAAATGCCATGTTCAGGACCTATCGGCAGGGTTGCCAACCGTACGCCGTCACCTATCGGGGCGGAGAATGGGAATCGGCAATCTGAAAAGGCGATCGGCATCTGACTAAAGTGGGGAATCCATTAAAAGACGTGTGAAAGACGCGCAGGAAGACGTGAGGGGAATGGCCTTTGACCACAAAAATTTACGGACAGGGCCGCATCCTGAACTGCAATTTCTAGAAGAATTTATGGAGCAGTTAGAATTTTAGGATTCGCCAATTCTTGTGTCAATGAACCAAGTGGGTCTATTCCGCTGAAAACCGTATTCCGGTTTCATTTGTTTTCGTGACTAGAACAGCTTGTATGCTAATATGATTGGCACGAGAAACGTCGGCGCAAAGATGGAATCCGCCGACGCTTGGACTTGAGGTGACTCTACATGACCAGCAGCCCCCGGCAGGTCGAACTTGCTTTCGACCCCGCTGCGATCGACCGCAAATGGCAAGCGCGTTGGGAAAAAGACGACCTGCATAAAGTATCCGACGACGATCCCCGTCCCAAATGGTACGAAATGACCATGTACCCGTACCCCTCGGGCGATCTTCACATAGGCCACTGGTACGCCATGGCCCCGGCCGACAGCCACGCCCGTTTCCGGCGGATGCAGGGCTACAACGTGCTTCATCCCATCGGCTTCGACGCCTTTGGCCTGCCTGCCGAGAACGCCGCCATCAGCCGTGGCATCCATCCTTATGAATGGACCATCAGCAACATCGAGAACATGCGCCGCCAGCTTCGTTCACTGGGCGCCATCTACGACTGGGAACGGGAGGTGATCACCTGCCAGCCGGAGTACTACCGCTGGAACCAGTGGTTCTTCCTGAAATTCTTCGAAAAAGGCCTGGCTTACCGGGCTAAAGCGCCCGTCGTCTGGTGCCCGTCCTGTCAGACGGTCCTGGCCAATGAGCAGGTCATAAACGGCGCCTGTGAGCGTTGCGGCACGGAGATCACCCGCCGAGACCTGGAACAATGGTTCTTCAAGATCACCGAGTACGCCGACCGGCTCCTCGATTTCGGCGGACTAGAAGAATGGCCAGACAAGATCCTGACCATGCAAGAGAACTGGATCGGCCGCAGCGAAGGTGTTCAGATTTCTTTCGATGTCTCCGAAGCCGGTCTGGATGAGAAAGAGATTAGCACCTTCACTACGCGCATCGACACCATATTCGGTGTGACTTTCATCGTCTTGGCTCCCGAGCATCCATTGGTGCCCGGGTTGACCACAGACCAGAACCGGCAAGCCGTGGATGAATACATCGCTCAGGCCCGCCGGACCTCTGAGATCGACCGGCTCTCGGTCGAAAAAGAGAAGACTGGAGTATTCACCGGCAGTTATGCGGTCAACCGTCTGAACGGCGAACGGGTGCCGGTCTACATCGGCGACTACGTGCTCATGACTTACGGCACAGGCGCTGTGATGGGCGTTCCGGCCCATGACTCCCGCGACTACATCTTCGCCAGGAAATACAAACTGCCCATCCGCACGGTCATCGCTCCCATCGAATGGGACGGCAAAGACCTACCCGACGCCTACCTGGGCGACGGTTTCATGACCAATTCCGGCGCCTACGACGGCATGACCAACGAAGAAGGAAAGACGGCAATCGCCGTTGACATAGAGAAGAAAGGTTGGGGAAGCAGGACCGTCTCTTACCGCATGCGTGACTGGCTGATCTCACGACAACGGTATTGGGGTACACCCATCCCCATGGTCTACTGCGACGCCTGTGGAGTGGTGCCCGTTCCTGAAGCTGACTTGCCCGTACTTCTACCCCAGGATGCCGACTTCACTCCCACCGGTGAGTCGCCGTTAGCGGCCAACGCTGAATTTCTGAATACCAAGTGTCCCAAGTGCGGCGCGGATGCCCGCCGGGAGACCGACACCATGGATACGTTCATGGACTCCTCTTGGTACATGATGCGCTACCTGGACCCCCACAACGACGACGACCCGGCCGATCCACAACTGCTCAAACGGTGGATGACGGTCGACCAGTACACCGGCGGGGCCGAGCATGCAGTCATGCACCTGCTTTACTCCCGGTTCTTCACCAAGGGCATGTTCGACATGGGCCTGGTGGAATATGACGAGCCGTTCTTGAGGCTCTTCAACCAGGGCGTCATCCTGGGTGGAGACCACGAGAAGATGAGCAAGAGCCGGGGCAACGTGGTCAATCCCGACGACTTCGTTGGCACGCTCGGGGCCGATGCGGTGCGTTGTTTCCTGATGTTCATCGGTCCGTGGGACCAGGGTGGTCCCTGGAGTGATGTGGGTATCAACGGGACCGCCCGTTGGCTGAACCGCGTCTGGGACATCGCTGTCCGCGATGCAAATAAACTGGGCACGGCATCGGTGAATGCGGATATTGTACGGGACACCATACGCCTGCTGAATCAGACGATTCGCAAGTGCCACAACGACCTGGACAAATTCAAATTCAACACGGCCATAGCCTCTCTAATGGAGTTGACCAATCACCTGAACCGTGTGTGGGCGGATGCCAGCATCGACGCCAAAACGTGGCGGGCATGCACCCGAACATTGCTGCTTCTGCTGGCCCCCATGGCTCCGCACATGACCGAGGAACTCTGGGAAATGAACGGCCATCCATATAGCATCCACCAACAGGACTTCCCCACTTGGGACGATGACCTGGCGGCCGAAGACGTGATCACGTTGATCGTGCAGGTCAACGGCAAGGTGCGGGACAAGATCGAAGTAGCCGTGGGTATCAACGAAGCTGAGGCCCAAGCGCTGGCCCTGGCCAGCCCACGGGTGCAGAGCCAGGTGGAAGGCAAGTCGGTGGCCAAGACGGTCTACGTTCCTGGCCGGTTGGTCAACGTGGTGGTCAACTAAGGGCCTGATCTATTCCGTGTTCCGCCCTAGCAGCTCCTGAATCATTACTGGCCGGTGCGTTCATGAACGTCGAAGAAATCTATCGCCGGTTCACAGACGGCTCCAGAGAAGGGGCCGTTAGGGCAGGTTGGGTCGAGCGTTACCTCGAATCGCCTGTGACTTTCTGGTGCACACAGCATGCTCCGGCCGACGCGAGAGACCCGATGAACGACCAGATGCGGCACATCTTCGACATCGGGAATAACCACCAAGACCGGGTCAACGATCGGCTCTTTTCCGGCGGAGCCCAAGAGGTCTTCAAGACCGAAGAAGAGGGCTTCCGAAAATCCCTTGAGAACATGTTCGCGGGCGCAACGGCCATCATGGACATGCCCCTGGTCTGCTGGCCCGACGGTCTAACCGGCCGGCCGGATGTGCTGGAACGGGTCGACGGCGTCCCGTCAGTTTTTGGCGATTACAGCTACCGGGTGATCGAGATCAAGTCGTCTCGCCGACTGAGGGAGTCTCAGATACTGCAAGGCGCGCTCTACAACCGGTTACTGGGAATTGTTCAGGGCTACCAGCCTCCGGGGTTCCAGATGATCAACGGCGATACCGAGATCATTGAAGTGATGATGTCCGACGTCGACCATCGGCTGGATGAGGTACTGGCAGAAGTCAGAGAGATCATGGCGGGGAAGTCGGTTGAGTTCTGTTACGGAGTCGCCAGGTGGCCGTGGACCTCTTACGTGGACAGCCGGGCGATCGAAGCCAACGACGTGTCGTTGATCACAGGCGTCGGCTCTTCGGTGCGCACGAACCTGGTGGCTGCCGGCTACGCGACCCTGGAGAGCATCGCCGCCGCTAATGAAACCGAGCTGGTCAGCGTTAAGCGGGTCGGTTCTGCCTCAGCGAGGAAGATGATGGTCTCGGCCCAAGCGCTACAGAGAATGAAGCCACTGAGGCGGGAAGAACTTGAAGAACTCCGCCATGGCAAGACCGAGGTGTTCTTCGACTTTGAAGGCGCTCAAGAGTCCGATGAGAACGACGGCCTTGAATTGGTCAACTACCTGATTGGAGCGGTCTCTCGAACGCCGGGCCAGGAAGCGCAATACACCGCATTCTTCGCCGACGCCTTTGAGCAAGAAGATGAGAACCTGACGCATTTCCTGGAGTGGGCGAATTCCCTGGAGGACCCGGTCTTCTACCACTGGCACCACTATGAAAAAAACCATCTTACGAAGATGGTCGAGCGGTACGGCGTTGACCCGGAATTGGCGGCAGTCGTCTTAGACCGCCTGGAAGACCTATCCCCTTGGGCCACCAAGGGGTACGCTTTCCCCGCTTACGGGGAAGGGCTCAAGGCAATCGCCAAAAGTCTGGGGTTCAAGTGGCAGCAGGACGACGTGTCCGGTGTGGGTTCCATGGGCCTCTACTTGAGATATATCGAGTCGGGCGGCACGGACGAGGTCTCCAAAGAGAAGATCATCGTCTACAACGAGGACGATTGTTTTGCTACCATGCATATCTACGATTGGGTTATGGCCCAAGAACGGTGACCTGCCCGGTCTATACATCGCATAGCCACGCGGCAACGCAGTGTTGAGTTACGAATAAATGACAACCAGCGGCGAAAATAACAGAACAGGAAGCCTCTACGGTGTAGGGGTTGGCCCCGGCGACCCGGAACTATTGACCATCAAGGCGCAGAAGACGCTGCAGAAGGTGGCGGTTATCTCCTTCACCCAATTGGACGACGGCAAAGAGAGCTACGCTCTCAGCGTGGTCCGGGGCGTGCTTGAGACGGCGAAACCCGAGTTTCTGGCCATCACGATCCCGTCCGATGATGAAACCCCCGTCAGCCCGCAGACGTGGACCGATGCGGCCGCAGAGATCGCCGGGCACTTGAGTCAGGGCAAAGATGTAGCTTTCATCACTGAAGGTGACCCCATGCTCTACAGTGAATTCTTCCAGGTGCTCGGGAGCGTCCAATCGGTGGTCCCAGACCTAGAATTTGAGGTCATTCCCGGTGTCTCATCAGTGATGGCGGCGGCGGCCAGCTCCGGCATGCCCCTGGTCACCCACGGACAGCGGCTGACGATTCTACCCAAGGTTTACGGCATCGACGACCTGCGTGAGGCAATCACCAACTCCGACACCACCGTGCTGATGGAAGTGGACCGTGATCTACTGCAGGCCTTGGCAAATCTGGAAAAACTGGGTCTCGCCGGCAAGGCTACCTACGTTCGTCAGGCAAGCACGTCACGGGAAAACGTGGTGGAAGATATCTCAAAATTGGAAGCCGAAGACCTAGACTACTTCTCTTTGCTGATCATCAGGCGTTAGTCCAATCGATTGTCATCTTTCGGCCAATTGACGAGAAGGCTATGGACGAGAAGGAAACTTCGTCCAACCAGGCCCCAGACCAAAGCAGGCATGGTGACGCCGCCTTTGTCGGTCGACGCCGCGAACTGGAGACACTGACTTCGGCCCTGGAAGATGCGGCAGCAGGGCGGGGCCGAGTGCTGATGCTGGCGGGAGCACCTGGAATCGGCAAAACCCGTACCGCCCGCGAATTTGCAGACCTGGCCGACGCCCGAGGCCTCAAAGTGATGTGGG
>Ga0066860_10001479_pt1 | contig 10552 bp, 6 predicted proteins | sample ETN07SmetaG_FD_65601 | JGI IMG/M metagenome (GOLD analysis project Ga0066860, IMG submission 65601) | Marine microbial and viral communities from oxygen minimum zone, Eastern Pacific Ocean - ETNP2014F14-07SV275 | ecosystem: Environmental > Aquatic > Marine > Oceanic ... | reverse complement strand
TTGTTGGTGGTACCATTCCCGGATTTTTTAAGGATTCTTGGGGTTGGGATGGTGTTTTTACATTAATGGCAGGATCGGTATTGATTGCAGGTATCCTTATGATTACAAAATGGAATGCGCTTCCTAATAAAGATACTATAGTTGATAATAAATGAGAAAGAATTCGAGTTCTAAAATGAATACGCCAGGTAAACTATTGTATTATTGGCCGCATGAAGGTCTGGATGATTCATTGAAATTCAATGATATATCGCAATTGGGTGAAAACCCATATGATATCGCCATAATTGGTGCTGGTATAGTTGGATGCTCATTAGCTTATAAATTGTCAATGTATAAGTTAAAAATCCTCTTGCTTGACAAAAACTATGATGTTGGCGAAGCAACCAGTAAAGGAAGTAGTGCGATAATTCATACAGGGTTTGATGCGCCTGTAGATTCCCTTGAATCGACACTTGTTACCAAAGCATCCAGGGAGTGGCCTGAGTTAGCAAAAAAACTAAAAATACCTTTTGAAGAATGCGGCGCATTGTTAATTGCCATCAATGATGAGCAGAAAAAACAATTAAAAAATGTTTATGATAAAGCTGTAAAAAATGGTGTTACCGATATTCAATTATTGGGTGCAAAACAAGTACGAGAACTTGAGCCGCAAATTACCGATGATGTTTTAGGCGGTATCCTAATTCCAAGGGAATCGATTATTGACCCATTTTCAGCTTCAATTGCTTATTCAGAAATCGCCTTATCCAATGGTGTCGATATTCTATTTGGCACAGAAATAATTGAAATTGAAAATGCAAACGAAAATATAAAAAAACTTATTACCGGATCTGGTATCAAGATTAATGCTAAAATTATTGTAAACGTAGCTGGACTTGGTAGTGAACAATTAGCAAAACTTTACAACGGCGAACCTTTTGATACAAACCCCAGGCGCGGACAATTCCTAATATTTGATAAAAATAGCCGATTGAACATAAATCACATTTTACTCCCCGTTCCTACGAAAGAAACAAAAGGTATCCTGGTTATTCCAACCATTTTTGGTAACCTGATGGCAGGCCCGACAGCAGAAGATTTTTTACATGGTGACAATTCAATAACCGACACGACCATTGAAAAACTTCAGTCATTATTAGATGAGGCATCAAAATTATATCCGGGTCTAAAAAAGCAACCTGTAATTAGTACATTCGCCGGCGTGCGTTGTAATTGTAGTCAAGGAAGCTATTGGATTCGTTGTCATGATGGGCATCCTGGTATTATGACCGTTGCCGGAATCCGTTCCACTGGCATTACGTCATCACCAATTTTATCTGAATACTTGGTCGAAGAATTGAGTAATAAATGTGGTTTAAATCTTGAAATAAATACAAATGCTACAGACAGTCGACCGAAGAGCAGTTGGCCTGGCTGGTGGAAACGACCGTTTGCTAACGGTGAATTATTCAAAAAATGTCCGGATTATGGCATGATTGTATGCTACTGTGAACAAATTTCGCGAGGTGAAATTATTGATCATTTGGATTCGCAATTGAAACCTGTAACACTTGATGCAATCAAACGTAGAACTCGCGCACAAATGGGACGATGCCAAGGCTTTGATTGTCAAATCAATTTAGCGGAAATTATTTCAGAACATAGTGGCATCCCTCTTAACAAGATTACAAAACGTGGACCTGGGAGTGAATTAATTCCTGATACTAAAACTATGAAAAACAAAGGAATGGATGGACTCAACAAATCATTTTAGAGTTGTCATCATTGGCGCTGGGCCTGCAGGCATAGGGGCTGCAATTGCATTATCTAAACACGGAATCAAATCTATAGCTTTGATTGAACGAAGTGATAAAATAGGTGGTGTACCTTCCTTATACAAAAAAAAGAAGGGTGGAGTACGCACTTTCATTAGATGGTCACGTGGAGGTATTCCGGTTTTTGGTGAAGAATATGCAAATTCTCTTAAAAGAAAGTTAGTAAAAACCGATGTGAAAGTTTGGCTGCAAACCCAGGTTATTGAGATTGAAACCAAAGAAAGGAAGTTATCTATAATAAATCCCATTGAAGGGAAAATTAGCTTAACTGCGGATGCGGTTATAATGGCTTGCGGCTCACGAGAAAAGACAATGTCGGAGCGCGGGTGGTTGACTGGTGCCAGACCTATACGAGTGTTTTTCACCAAACAATTGCTACAACTCATAGATGGCAACGATCTATTACCCATGCGCAATCCTGTTATCATTGGATCCGACTTAATTGGCTACGCTGCCGCTGCGAAATTAAAGGTTGCCGGTGCTGCAGATGCGATTATCATGGATAAGTGCCGCCGCCCGAAATGTTCATATGTTGAACGGCTCTACTTCCGGCGATGGAGCCAACCGAATTTCCGGGGAGTGGATGTAAAAGCGGTTGAAGTAGTTGGTTCCAAAACAGCTTCGGGTATAAGATTATCAAAGGATGGCGATTTTATACCCTGCGATGGCATAGTGGTTTGTGGAGAGCTTGTTCCCAATAGCGAACTGGCTCTGCTAGGGCAATTGAAAGTCGAACTGCCTTCCAGAAAACCTGTCGTGGGACGGAATTATCAAATGTCCGAATCAGGGTGGTTTTCAGCGGGCAACATGCTCGGTGGCTTTCGTGGCGCTGAATGGTGCTATTATAATGGTCGGCGTGTTGCCCGAGCGGTGGTGAATTATCTTTCACAACCTTTGTAATCGAGTGGATCAGTTTTCATACGTTTCGGTATTCAAAATTTTAAAATTTAATTGTCGAATCTCGCACAGACATAATGAATCTGGAGTTTAAGAATGAAAAAAGGTGGTACATACAGTGAAGATGTAAAAATCCTAGAAGCATTCAACTATATACAGGAATTGAAACGAAGCCTGAAATTATTCAGTTCTTTTGCTGTTGCCTTCTCATTTATTTCGATTACTACTGGTATTTTCACAAATTATAAGTTTGTTATCCAAACCGGTGGGCCTGCAGGAATATGGTCATGGGCAATTGCTGTTGTCGGACAATTATTGGTTGCATTAATTTTTGCTGAACTTGCAGGAATTATTCCTGTCAGTGGTTATTCTTACCAATGGATCAAAAGATTATCCACTCCCTTTGTTAGTTGGATTACCGGATGGATCTCATTTTGTTTTCTTATTTTGGTCATTCCGGCTGTTGATTGGGGGCTTGCTCCGGTTTTAGCAGGATTATTAAATATTCCAATCTCAGATCAAAATATCATGATTATTGTTATGTGTACCATTCTGCTGCAGGCCGCTTTGAATATAATTGGTGTAAATTTAGCCACTTTTATTAATAATGGCGCCGTATTTACCGAAACAATCGGAATGATTGGTTTAACAATTTTTTTAATTGTTGCTGCATTTAATAGAAATGCAGATCCATCCATCTTGTTAAGTACTGGAAATGCGGCAACAGGCACATCTTATATCGGACCTTTCATATTGACGATGTTGATGGGGTCTTTCACACTGGTAGGATTTGAAGCATCCGCAAATTTGAGCGAAGAAACCGTAAACGCGCATAAAACTGTCCCCAAAGCGATTATCGCTTCAGTTGTCTTGAGTGGCATATTCGGTATGTTTTTTTTAATTGCCTCAACCTTGGCAATTCCCAATCTTGGAGATGTGTTGAATTCAAATAACCCGCTACCATATATCATAGAATCAACACTTGGTGATGTTCTTGGCAAATTATTTTTAGTATTAGTTTGTATTTCAATTTTTGCCTGTGGCATGGTGATTACGACTTCTGCAGGACGATTAATATATGCGATGTCACGGGACAATGCATTTTTCTTCAGTCAATATTTTAAAAAAATCTCACCCAAAACAAATTCGCCAATTGCAGCGACACTCCTGATTCTTATTTTATGTTTAATTTCCACCTATTTTGCTGAATCACTTACATTACTCGTTGGTGCGACGGCCGTATTGCCTGCATTAATTTATCTTATTACAATTGTCTCTTATAGCCGTGCCAGAAAAAATGTAGAGTTTAGAACAGGTAGTTTTACCCTCGGTAAATTTGCAAAACCAGTATTTTTCTTTGCTGTATTATGGCTCATCCTCGAAATTGGCATTCTCACAATACCGAGAGATTTTCACAAAACCGCAATTATTTCAGTATTTATCGTGATTGTAGGTGTTATCGTTTATTTTATATTTTTTAGAAATAAGCTTCGAATAAACGGAAGTATAAAACAATGAAATATTACTTAGGTGTTGATCAGGGAACAACTAGGACAACAGCGTTAATATTTAACGAAGAATGGAATATATGTGGCAAGGGTTACACAGAACATACCCAATATTATCCGAAGCCGGGATGGGTTGAGCATAATCCAATAGAAATATGGCAGAAGACAAAAGAATCTGTAGCAATGGCTTTGGACATAGCAGGGATAAGAGCGCGCGACTTGAGGGTGATGGGACTTTGTAATCAGGGTGAAACCTGTATGGTTTGGGACAAAAATACCAGCCAACCCATTTACAATGCGATTGTTTGGCAAGACAGAAGAACAGCCGGGATGTCGGATGAATTGAAAGGTGCGTGGGGCGATATTATTACTCAAAAAACCGGTGTTCGGGTGGATGCTTATTTTTCAGCCTTAAAAATTAAATGGATATTGGACAACGTAGAAAATGCCTGGATTAAAGCTGAAAAAGGTGAGTTACTGGTAGGCACTTTGGATACTTGGTTACTTTGGAAAATGACCGGAGGAGATATATATATCACTGATCCATCTACTGCGTCTAGGACCATGTTATTCAATCTGCACACACATCAATGGGATGATGAAATTCTGAAAATTATTGGAATCCCCAAGTCTATTTTGCCGGAAATCAGGGAGAGTGTTGATATCTATGGATACACTTGCACCGATTTTCTCGAAGATAGGATTCCAATTGCAGGTGGTGTCGTTGATCAGGCAGCAGCTCTATTTGGACAGGCATGCTTCCGAAGGGGTTCCATAAAAACCACCTATGGCACCGGTAGCTTTATGCTGATGAATACAGGGGAAAAACCTATTCAGTCTCAGAATGGTCTTATTACAACAGCAGTGTGGAGTATAGATAAAAATATTACCTTTGCGTTGGAAGGCGGAGTATATATTGCTGGTGCTGCTATTCAATGGCTTAGAGATGGGCTCAAGATTATTGATGAAGCTGCTGACACCGAAGCTTTAGCGAAATCTGTTTCGGATACAGGTGGTGTACATTTCGTACCAGCATTTACGGGTTTAGCCGCACCCTATTGGGATCAATATGCCAGAGGCATGTTAATTGGAATCACCGGTGGTACAACCAGGGCACATATTGTCAGAGCGACTTTGGAGGCCATTGCCTTTCAGGTGGCCGAGAATTTAGACATCATGCGAAAAGATTCCGGAATGGCCATTGAATTAATGCGTGTAGATGGCGGTGCGGTTGTCAATCAATTTCTTATGCAATTTCAGGCGGATATTTTAGGTATACCTGTGGATGTACCGGATATTCATGAAACTTCAGCATTGGGAGTTGCATATTTAGCTGCATTAGGTATCGGCGATTTTGATAATCTGGATGAAATAAACAGCAAATGGAAACTCTCAAAAAGATATGAACCGGGAATTACCGAAGACCAAAGGCATCAATTAATGTATCAATGGAAAAGAGCAGTCGCGCGATCTGGAAAATGGATCGAAGCGTGAGAAATCAGATTATAAATACAATGGAAATTGACTCATGAGAATATTTTTTTATCCTATAACTTTCTTTTTGTTATTTATACTATCAATTCAAAGCAAAATATTCGCCAGTGACAGAGATGCTTTATCAAGACTCCCAATCATTGGACTCATCCAAGATAATCAGGTTCCCATTAAGGTTAAAGGTACTTCAATTGGAAATGTTCGTATTGAGTATTTTGAAGGTAATGATTCAGTGTCAAATTTTACCGAATGGGAATATTTGTCCTACAGCGACGATCTTACCAAAAGTCTTATGCTGAGTGATATTAATTATAATTCTGATTATACATACCGAGTTATTTTTGCAGATGATAGTAGTTCTGAATGGTTTTCATTTTCAACTTTTCCTCAACAATCACAATCCGGAGAGTTTAGCTTTGTCTTTTCCGCATGTTTTAGGGAAATTTTTCTACCCCATAATATTTTTAATTATATTTCAATGTTATCACCCACTTTTGTTGCACTTCTCGGAGATCAAATATATGCAGATTATGACAGCAATATTAATACAGGTCCGCCAAATTCTGTGGTGCCAGCATTACGAAGTAAATATGCACAAAACTTTGATGAACATTTTCAGGCAATGAGTAGTTCGGTACCAATCATTGCTACTTGGGATGATCACGACTATGGTCAGGATAACTCTGATAGTACTTATATTTATAAAGTAGAAACGAAGAAAGTATATAAAGAAAGTTATCCTATCTATCCATATCAGGTAGAAGATGAAGGTATTTATTATCAGTTTAAAATTGCAGATGTAGATGTATTTGTTCTTGACACACGCTGGTACAGATCGCCAATGGATGTAGATGACAATGAAGATAAAACAATGCTTGGCGAAGAACAGCTTTCCTGGTTATTGAATGGATTGAACCAATCTACAGCACCCTTTAAATTAATTTTATCAAGTGTTTCAATGAATGACTATGGTGGTGATACATCTTCTGGTCAGGAGGGGTATGATAGTTGGATGGGATATACATTTGAACGTAATACTATTCTCTCTTTTATTGAAGATAATCAGATTTATGGTGTTTTGGTGTTTTCTGGCGACCAACACTACCCTAGCGGACATATTCTAAATTGGGATATTCCATTGAATTATGTTTCACAAACAGATTCATCCATTGTGTATTCCTTATCAGATTTAAGCTATGCTGTTTTTGATTTTTCTTCATCACCTTTTCATTACAACAGGGCAACGGGGCATATGCTCATTTCAGGAAATCAGAATAATCCATTTTACTCTTTTGAAATTTTCAGAGCAGAATTGGGGCACCCTTCAGTATATGGTTTAGTTCAAGTTGATACTGAAAATTCCACTAAAAGTGTGACAGTTACATTTTATGAATTAGATTCAGAAAATGAATTACTGAATAGACTATATGGCATAACTGTAATCAGGGATAGTTCGACAGTGGCAATTTCTCAATCTATGGCAACTCCTATATATTTTTCTGTAGGACAAAACTTTCCAAACCCGTTTAATGGTGCGACAAATATTATATATTCAATTCATGATGGTAGTGATGTTCAATTGAGTATTTATGATATTCTTGGTTCAGAAGTGATTACTCTTATGAAAGGATTCCATGAAACTGGTGCGTATAATGTTATCTGGAATGGAAATAATTCCCATGGCAAACCAATGCCCAGTGGAATATACTTTTATAGAATAAATGCTCTTTCCGATAAATCAGTAAATCAATCATCCCATTTAACAAAAAAAATGATTTACCTAAAATGACCAAATTTAATTTTTAAGGCATTAAACCGTCTTAAATTGAAAGGAAGAAAAATAATGAATAAGAAAATATTAAAAATATCAAGTTTGATCATGGTTATAAGTTTGTGGGGAAGCGATAAGCCCAATGAATTGTTTCGATCCCCGGTAGTGGGTCTCATTCATAATAATCAAGTGCCAATTTTAATTAAAGGGGCGAATGATGGTAATGTACGAATCGAATATCATTATACGGATGGTTCATTAAGTAATTTTACTGATTGGAACACACTAACAGAAGTAAATTCATTTACAAGCAATTTCATTCTTCAAGATATCCTTTCTAATGCAAATTACCAATATCGGGTTCAATTTGAGAATGGAAATTATTCTGAATGGTTCTACTTTAAAACATTTCCAACACAAGGATTGCCTGGAAAGTTCAGTTTTGTTTTTTCTTCGTGCATGAGGGAGAAGTACATGAAGTTTAATATTTTTAAAAAAGTTGAGAAACTTTCACCAACATTCATTGCGCTTCTTGGTGATCAAATGTATGGAGATTACGATGGTAACCTTAACACAATGGAAGAATATCTTGCCAATGACAGCCTTCGTAAGAAGATGATTGCGGAGGGCGAGGTGCTTCTCTCTGATAAAACTATTATCCAGGCTTTCCGTAACAAATATAACCGCGTCTTTGATGAAAATTTTCAAAAAACAGCAAGTAGTATTCCATTGATGGCTATATGGGATGATCATGATTTTGGCAGTGATAATACTGATGGAACATATCCATATAAAAATGAGGCAAAAAAAGTTTTTAAGGAAAATTTTCCTGATTATTCGTTTGTAGAAAAAGATGGCGGGATTTATTATGAGTTTTCAATAGCAGATGTAGATATTTTTGTATTGGATACACGCTGGTACCGTTCACCTATGCAGAATGAAGACGGTGAAGACAAAAAGATGCTGGGGGATAAACAACTTAGTTGGTTACTAGATGGACTACAAGAGTCAACTTCAACTTTCAAAATTGTTTTTACAAGTGTTCCCCTAAACGATTATGGAGGTGACACATCATCCGACAGAGTTGGCTACGATAGCTGGATGGGATACAAAATTGAGCGAGAAAAAATTCTCGATTTTATCAAAGATAATCACATTCAGGGTGTCCTGATGTTTTCCGGCGATCAACATTATCCGAGTGCGCATATTTTAAATTGGGATCCTCCATTGAAACATATATCGCAACTTGAAAAATCAATTAAATATTCGCTCAAAGATTTAGGAACTGCCGTTTTTGATTTTTCTGCGTCTCCCCTGAACTATAAAAAGGCAACAGGGCATCCACTCATTCCAGAGAACCAGGAAAACCATCTCTACTCTTATGAAATATTCCGTGCTGATTGGGGAATACCAAAAATTACGATCGAGGAAGTACCGACGGTGAACGTTTCAGTTGATAGTCTTACAGAAGTACCACCAGTAATTGGTTCAGTTTATGGTTTTGCAGAAGTCAATACAAAAAGCTCTCCTCAAACACTATCTGTAAAATTCTTTGAATTAGACGATGAAACATCAAATATGATTGAACTTTATCATGTCGAAATAATCTTTTGAATCAAAAAAATTTAAAATATTCTGCGCTTTGTTATTTCATGTTAAAGGTGTAATCCTATAGGAGAATCCTATCTGGCGTATAGTGAATAACCCTTTGTTCCTTCTAAAAACTATATCTGGGGTAAAAACTGGTATATTTTTAAATAAAATCAGAGACAGTACATTATATTCAAATACCACAGAAAAATTAAAGTTACTATCAGTTTTTATAATAAAAAGAAAATTGTATTATGAGCCATCGGTTCAGGATGAGCTACAGAGATGGTGGGGTAAAAAGGAGTAAATTTGAGAACTCATTACTTATTTTCTTTTTTTACTTTTTTCTTTTCGGTGGTCCTATCACAAACATTTAATGTAAAACCATACTTGCAAAATGTAACGCCAACTTCAATTCATATTATGTGGGAGACCACATCCGGTGACGAGAGTATCGTGACTTGGGGAGAAAGCGATGAGCTCGGAGATTCTACCTTGGGGGAAGCCCAGACAGGACAGGGCAATTACCGGATACATGATGTCCATCTTACTGAGTTATCTCCAAACATTCGTTATTACTATAAAACAATTACCGACTCTTTGGATTCTGACATTTATGATTTTATTACTCCAGACTCTCCTTTATATGAGTCTTCCCTGCGTTTAATTGCCATGAGTGATATGCAAAAAGATTGGTCTAACCCCTCTAAATTTGAAGAAATTGTGCATGAAGGGATCATTGCCTATTTGGAAGATGATGTTGGCGGAACCATTCCTGATGTTCTTGATTTGATCCTGATTCCGGGAGATTTGGTCGATAATGGACTGGAATATTCCCAATGGTCGGATCATTTCTTCGGCCCATCAGAACCTCTTTTTTCCTATGTGCCGGTCTATCCAGTGCTTGGGAATCACGAAAATAATTCCTCCTATTATTTTTCATATTTCAACCTGCCCGAAAATGGGTCTCCGGGATATGAAGAACACTGGTGGTGGGCGGATTTTTCCAATGTCCGTGTTATTGGATTAAATTCAAACTGGGATTTCCAGTTAAGTGTCCAGTTGGAATGGCTCGAGGATGTTCTTCAGGAAGCCTGTGAGGACTCAATTATCGATTTTGTATTTGCCCAGCTACACCATCCCCATAAATCTGAATTATGGGTCCCCGGGGAAACAGATTTTACTGGAGATGTTATAGAAAGACTGGAACAGTTCACCAGCGATTGTGGAAAACCCAGTATCCATTTTTTTGGGCATACCCACGGATATTCAAGGGGACAGTCTAAAGATCATCAACATGTCATGATCAATGTGGCAACTGCTGGAGGCAATATCGATTACTGGGGAGAGTATTTTCAGGTGGATTACGATGTATATTCAGTGTCTCAGGATGAATGGGGGTTTGTGGTCGTGGATGTTTCTGCCGGAGATAATCCACAATTCACTGTAAAACGAATCAGCCGGGGGAATGAAAA
>Ga0066860_10001474_pt1 | contig 10566 bp, 2 predicted proteins | sample ETN07SmetaG_FD_65601 | JGI IMG/M metagenome (GOLD analysis project Ga0066860, IMG submission 65601) | Marine microbial and viral communities from oxygen minimum zone, Eastern Pacific Ocean - ETNP2014F14-07SV275 | ecosystem: Environmental > Aquatic > Marine > Oceanic ... | reverse complement strand
CGCTTACGCATCATGGTCGTGCGCGGCGCCGAGCCCGTCCTCCCGCCACATCGTCCCCTCGTCGGCTCTGTTTCTTCCACCGACCTCGCTGCTCCCGGGCTATCTTGTCTATGCCACGGCGGGCAACAGCTCTGTCTTTATAGACGCCATCGTCGTCCCCTCGCCAGCCGAGGGCATGGCCGAGGCGATGGTGTTGGCCGCCGCCGATGCTCACGTTCCGGTCATTGGTGCGGCGAGCAGCCCCGCCCTCACGCTCGCCGCCCTCCCGGGCGCAGGCAGTGCCGGGCTTGTTGCACTGGTGGCCGGCGACGCTGCCGAAGCTGCTGCGGTTATCCTCTCGCTACACGACGGTCCGATGCTTGTCGGTACGACACTCACAACCTCGCCGCACGACGGCATGCTCATTATCTCGGCATCAGTCCCCCTTGGCACCTCGCTCAGCCTCCCGCATAGCTTTAACCGCTCGTCCGGGCCCATCGTGCGTGCCGTTGTCCTCCCATCGGCCATCGTCGTCGGCCCGCTTGCCTCGACTGCCGCGGCTGCGCCTGGCGACAGTATCGTGCTCATCGCCGCCCACGACTGGACCACCATCGCCAGTGTCGTCGTCCCGGCATCGGCCATCGTCGCACCCAAGCCGCTCTCAGCGTCACTCGTTCTCCTCGCCTCACCGACGCAGCTCTTTCTTCTCTCCGCCGCCGGCGATCTCACACCACTTAATCCGGTCATGCCCGTCCCGATCGCCGCGCTTGAGAACCTGGCCGTCTTTCCGCCGCTTGAGCCGGAGTTCGCCAGTGCAGTCATTGTCTACCGTGCGACAGCGTCGTCGTCGTCGCTGCTTTCGACGATCATTGCTGTGCATACTGCCCCGGGCGCAGCGACTGCCACCGTTGTTGGCCGTCCGCGCCGACTGGCGCTGGCGAGCAGCGACGACGGCCCGGTCAGCATCGCCACACTCGCGCCACATCTCGCCGTCGTCCGTGTCCGCGATGCTCTCACTCCCGTCTACAACAGCCACGCCAAGCTTTCGATCAACGCTACAGAGCCGCTCACAGTGTCCATCGGTGACCGCATTGCCGTCTCGCTCGCGCTCTCGTCGTCCGCACCCGGCGTTGATCCATCGCTGCTCGAGCTCTGCCTGTCGAGCGCGGTGGCCGGAGCGACGCTCGACAGCAACGGCCCTACGCTCGTCTTCGAGCCAATCTACACGCCGTCGCCCGGCTCCAACGCCACGTTGGTGCTCGAGTACGGCCCGCCGACTCGGACGACCGAGATCGTCATCGGCGTCACACCGCACATTGTCCCACCGCGCGCGCTTGCGGTGTCGGTCAGCTACACCACCGGGCTGTTGGCGTGGGAGGCGGCCAGGGTGAGCGAGAGCGAGGCGCCAGACGATCTCGTCTACGACGTCTACGCCAATTCGATGCTAGTAGCCGAAGCCGTGGCGCGGCTCAGCATCGAGCTCTCTGACCTCACGCCGGGCACTGAGTACATGTTCCAAGTACTCGCGCGATGGCGCGGGCACAAGTCGGCGCTCTCGGCACCGGTCCTTGCCATTACACGGCTGCTCTGCCAGCCAGGCACGGCGCCACACGCCAACGCCACCTTTTGTATCGGCTGTGCCCAGGGATCGTACGCCGGTGGCGGCCTCGGCTCGTGCATCGCCTGTCCTTCCGGCCGCGACGCGCCGCCGCTCTCAACCTCGATCGCCGACTGCGTGTGCGCGCCGGGTCACACCGGACCGGACTGCGCGCCGTGCCCGACAGGCGCCATCTGCCCCGGCGGAACAGCGAGCCTCCTCGCTGCGCCGGGCTACATGGCGGTGGGATCAGGGCCAAGCCGCACCTTTGTCCGCTGCAGGGTCACCGCCGCCTGCCCCGGGCTCAACGCCAGCGCGTCGTGCGGGATCGGGTACAGCGGGCGGCTGTGTGGAGCATGCGCGCCTGGCTATCGGTGGTTCCAGGGCGTGTGCACCCCGTGCGCCGCGCACAACGGGTGGGCTGCGGCGGTGGTCATTGGTGCCGTCATCGTCGCCTCCACTGTGCTGTACTTCTCCACCCGGATTGTCCCACAGTTTGCGGTCGCCATCGACATCACTGTGGGTGCGCTCCAGCTTCTGGCACTCTACGGCTCGACGGTAGTGCCCACCAGCGACGCTGATCTTCGCGCTTTCTCGCTCCTCGCCATCTTTCGCCTCGAGCTCTCGGTCGTCGACGCCGAGTGTGGCCTGGGCATCTCTGGCGACTCGGCGTACTTTGCCAACTGGCTCATCGCCATCTCATCGCCGCTCTGGATCGCCCTCGCCACCGCCCTCGCCGCTGCCCTCGGCATCGCCTGGATCAAGATCTGGATCCCCACCGTTGGCACCCGCCTCGCCGCCACCCATCCCATCTGGGCTGCGTCGACCATCCTCGGTCGGACCCTCACCCAGGCTTCCATCGCGCCGATCGATCTCATCCGGGCCTCGCTCCGGGTCTGGTACAGTCTCCTGGAGTTCTCCTTCCTCCCGGTTGCTGTCCGTCTCCTCGAGTTCACCATCTGCTCCTCAGCCGTGCCTGGCTCACCCGATCGGTCGGTCCTTGGCCACCCAGGCGCGCTCTGCTACACGCCCGAGTGGTGGTCGTACTTCCCGGTCGTGCTCATTGTCGGCATAGCAGTGGTCATCGGGCTCCCAGCCACGGCCGCCATGGCCCTCGCGCGTCCGGCGACATGGCCGGCGCTCCACATGCAGATTGTCCACCGGCACGTCCCGCCGCACTCGTGGTATGTTCTCGTCTTTTACGCCAGCCACATTGGCCACGCTGCGCTCCACGCCACGCTCCACACCGGAATCAGCCTCGCCGCCGCCCTCCTCCTCATTGGCGCGGCATCGGTGGCGCTCCTCGGTTTTTTCTCGCCCTACGCGTCGTCGCTCTTTACGGCATACGACATGGCCGCCACGCTCACCGCTCTCTTCGGCATCCTCTTTCTCGCCATCGGACCTCAGCCTCTACGCGCGACTGTTATCGTCGCTCTCGTCATCGTCTTGCTCCTCGCCTCGGTCGTCGCCTCGGTCATCGAGGGCGCGCGCCTCTGGCTCAAACACTCGACGGCCGCCTCGGCCCTCCTCGCCCGCTACAACGGCGGCGACGGATCGGCCGCCGAGCTCGACAGCCTTGTCTCCTGGAGCAGCGATGAGAGCGATGACGAGGGTGACGACGAGCACGATACGCGCACCAGTGGCCACATCGCCACCTTTGGCTCAGACGCTGAAAATGTCCCGCGCGTCCCCGGTCGCGCCCTTCACCGTCGGATCCCGGACCTCATCGCGCGGTGGAGCGCGACATCGGCCGGTGGCACTGGGCCCACGCTCCTCGCCACGCTCTTCGCCCGGCGATCGGCGTCAACTTTGGCGGTGGTGACGACGATTGAGCTGAGCGACGGCTTTGCCAGCGACCTTTACACCACCACCGGTATCCCGCCGCACGTGGCCACCGTCTTTGCCCGCGAGTTTGCCTTTGCGCTCTTCCCAGCCGCCGCCGATCTTGCCGAAGGAGACATCCTGCCCATCCTGTCTTCGGCCGTCGTCGGGCCCTCCGCTTTCGCCGTCGCCATGGGCCAATCGTCGCTTCTTTATGCGTTTCTGGCCGATCTGAGCGGCGCCGCGGACGAAGCCGAGGGCATCCCACTGGTGGTCTTTTGCCTTTTCGCCGGGGCGTGGTCGCTGCGGTGCCCGCGGGCGCTGCGATCGGCCTTTGTCTTCTTCCTCCTGCGGTACATCAGCGCTGGGACCAGGGCTGAGACAAAGGCGCGGGCGGACGGGGCGCGGGAGATCATGGATATGACGCCGATCGGCTCGCGACATGCGCGGTTCTCGCCGACCACCAATCGGCGAGCGCTGGTGAAGCGGACGCTACGGGCGTTCTTGGTGCGGGCTGAGAGCGAAGGTGAGCTGACGTGGAAGGCATACGCCAGGTTTGTGAGCCGATGGACGGCGGAGAGCCAGACAAGGATGGGCCTGGTGCTAGGGAGCGGCCACGGTCGGTGGGCGGCCTGGCGCAAGGTCTTTCGCCTACAAACGCCGGCATCGGTGGCGGTTCACTTCTCCGATGATGATCCGCTGATTGTGGCAGTGACGGCGGCGGCGACGGCGGTTGGCTACACCAAGAGCGCCGAGCTCCGGGCGCTGAGCGCGACGCTCTGGCACGTCCACGCGCTCGGCTCCGTCGGCGATGTGCGCCAGCTCCCGCAGCATCTGTGGGAGCAGCTGCCGACCATCGTACCCATCCCGATGGCGCTGATGGCGCGGATGGAGGCGCTCGACGTGGCGCCGCGGATGTCGTCGGCCACGGCCTCGCTCCCGATGGTGGCGGCGGGTGTGGTCTGGGCCTACACCGCGTACCAACGGCTGGCGACGCAGCCGGCGTCTGTCCTCTGGGCGGCGGTGGTGGCCATCACGATGCTCTTTGAGATCAACCACTCGGTCGTGGCTGGCCTCACCGACCCGGCGCATGGCCTGCTCGGTGGCTGGCTGGTGGTCTCCAAGGCGTGTGGCGGGGCGATCCGTGCGCTCCTCCTCTTTGTCTTCCTCCCGCTCCTCGACGCGCCACTCACTGCCATGGCCAACCTCCTCAGCCGGATCTATCCGCGCGGCACCCTCCTCCGCGGACTCATCCCCTCGCGCCGGCACCTGACTGTCTTCCATCGGCTGGCCGGGAGCGCCATCGTACTTCTCGGGCTTGTCCACGGCGTGGCGCACCTGGTGAGCGCAACGCGCGTGGGCGCAGCGACGGCGGCAGAGCGTGAGTCGGCGTTCCCGGCAAGGTCGCGATTGGCGACGTATCGGACAGCTGACTCGGCCATTGAGGTGATTCTGGCCACGTGGCTTGGCTTCTCGGGCCTTCTCCTCCTCATGCTCTTCTCCACAGTGGCGCTCTTCTCTATCCCGCTCGTCCGCAAGGTTTGGTTTGAGCTCTTCTACGGCGTTCACCACCTGGTCTTCCTCGCTACGGCCATCGCCGCTGTACACCCGACAACGTCCCGGACGGCCTGGTTTGCGGGCCTTGGCCTCGGCGCATACATTGTCCACCGGATGATCTCAGTCGCGTCCTCGCTTAAAGCGCACGCCATCTCTGGCGCGGCGCTTACTGCTGGCCGGGTGGTTGCCATCAAGTTCCGCGCCACGCCCGCCATGCACAAGCACCTCGCACCGGGCACTTTTGTCTGGATCAACCTGCCGTGGCTGGCGCGGCGCGAGTGGCATCCGTTCTCCATCGCGTCGTCGCCGCTGGCGGACGACATCACGCTGTACGTTAAGGCCGTCGGCGGCGCATCATCGTGGACGTGCAGAGTAGTGGAGGCGGTGGCTGAGGATGCAAACCGTGTGATTGGGCGTTCGATCCGGGTTGCCGGGCCGTTCCGAACTGACTCGCGCAACGTGGCCGCGTTTTCACACGCAATCCTCATCGCGTCGGGCATCGGGGTGACGCCGTACGCGTCGATTGTCTCAGACCTCATCCACAGGGCTCAGCGTGGAGAGCTAGCGCGCGAGCAGACGATCTCGTTCTGGTGGGTGACCCGCTCGCTTGACGACTATGAGTGGCTGCTTGAGCTGCTTGCTGAGCTGGCGAGCCAGGCCAATGCCGCGCTTTCGCCGTCGCCACATCGGCTCGTCACCGACATCCGGATCTTTGTCTCAGGCGCGTCGCCGCCGTCGTCAGACGATATTCCGACGAGCCTCGCGGCGCACGCGGTCATTGCCGCCGGGCGTCCTCAGTTTCCCTACATGCTCGGCTACGCTGCAGCACATCACACGGCCACCACGCCGCTGGGCGTGTTCTACTGCGGCATCGCGTCGCTCGCGGACGATGTCCGGGCGGCGGCGCGGGCGCTGCCGCACACCGAGTACCACGAGGAGAGCTTTGCGCCGTAGGACTAGCGGCGTGCTTGGAACACAACGATGGCCTTCTCGAAGCGCTGGAGGATTTTGGCGCTGTCGGCCTGTAGGGCGGCGATGTTACACCAGCCAAGTGCTGGTCGCACACTTGCCAAACAACCGCGACTGCTTCTGCTGCTTGGCCGAGCCACCACTGCGCGACGTAATCCTCCCGACACTGCAACCTGCCCGGCATCCCCTGTTGCCGCTGCAGCCCGCTGGCGCGCTTGCTCCACGAAAGGAAGGTAAATGCGAGCTCGAGGTCAACAAGCGCCTCCGCCACACACTCGCCGAGAACGCCCATCACTACTCCTCCGAGCTCGTTCATCACCTCGCTTCGCACCAGATTGACCTCAATTCGTCTCAAGCGTGCCGCCGAAAAGCAGAAAAACCGGAGAGCGTTCTGGCTCGAGCTCGAATGCGAGCCAAAGTCGGCCGACACCTCCTCGCCGTCCGCCGTCGCCACGCTGTCAGTCATCCCGGACTCGAGATTCTCGAGTGTGCCTTCGTCGACACAGTCGATTTCGATGGAGCGGGAAAAAAATTGCGGACATGGTTCGCAAAGATGCGAGAGTTGTAGCCGAGGACAGGACCTCAATTTCCCCCAAGAGGTGGCTCGAGACCAAAATAGGCCCCCCGCTCATCTACGACTTTCTCCTTGATCTGGCTAGCAGGACTAGAATCGAAAGGTCTCAACATGAACAGTAAATCCATGCTCAGTTCCTGCTGCAATGGCAGCATCACAAAGCGACGGCGGCCCGCACACGGCGACAAGGACGGCCCGTGCAGGCGAGCCAGTGGCTTGCACTTCGGCGAGCAGTCGGTCCAAATCGGGTCGACCAGGCGTCCATTCGAAGGTAGCGATGGCGGACGAGGACGAGGAGGCCGAGTCAGACGACGACGACGAGATCGACCGTGACGGCGGCGGCGCCGAATGGAAAAACGAGGTCGTGAGCCGGGGGCCGAGAACCCGGCCTGCGTGCTCGAGTGTGGAGCCGATCCACGGCGTGCACACGTCGGCCATGGAGCGCGACGTCCACACAAACGTCACGCGCTGCACAGAGTCTGCTTCAGTGTCCGCGACGTGCTGCAGAATGCTAGCCATGGGCGTGACGCCCACTCCGCCAGCCACAAGCACCACGTGGCTGCACTGCGCGAGTGCGGCATGCGAGAGGCTCAGCTCGCCATATGCCCCGTCGATCCAGATGCTCGGACTAGCGCCCCGCTCCGCGAGCGCGTGCAGCTTCGCCGTCCACGATTGGGCATGCGTGTGGTGGACCACCTTGACGATGAACCGGACGTGCCGAGTGCTCGGCTCGAAATCGACCACCGAGAATGGATGCCACGCCGCCCACGCCACCGAACCGACGCGAAGGAACGCATAGCTTCCCGGACGCGGTGCGGCCCACTCGTGGGGCCACATAAGGGATATTTCTGTTGCTTCGCCGGGAAGCACCGAGAGCTTGGCACGCCGCCGTCCACGCCACGCGCGCACTGTGCGGGCCAATAGGAGAGCGAGCCAGAGCGATCCAGGAACGGCGAGGTAGAGCGCGATGCCTGGGACGTGCACGAGCGCAGCGATCACGGCGGGGACCTGGAGCCAATGCAGGGCACGGAAGACTCCAAAGTGATGGCGACGAATGGTGGGCAATGCCCCGACACCCATGACCGCAAACAAGCCGAGCGCTACCGCGCCCGCAAGCGAGACCCCGCCGACCGAGAAATGGCCGAACTTCGTGCGAATCGCCATCCACGCCCCGTGCGCGCTCGCGACTGTCAGAAAAACAGCGCCGAACACGCGATGGAACTTGAGGCGCCGCTCAAACGGCAGGACGCGCCCCGCCACCCACCGGTCGAGGCCGGGGTAGCGGAGCACAGGAAGGTACATGAGCGCGAGGCAGAGCTTGGCAAGCTTGCCGAGGACGAACGGCCCGAGATAGCTGCTCTTGTCGGCCGAGACGACCTTGTGCCCGTCGCCAACGCCGACCCACGTCGCCGTGGCGGCGAAAAGAGCGAGGTACGCAAGCACGCCAATGCCAAACACAACCTCGGCCCGCCGGACGTTGAGCATCCTCACGAACGACGAGGGTTTCGTGCGGATGGCGCCCACGCCCGCAAGCACGCACCAGAGTACAACGACCCCGAGACCCGCCACGCCCACGTCCATCTTGATCGACGCCCCCATTGCCGCCCGATGCCATGAGAGAGGTATGTTGGTTCAATTTGTTTACGCTGGCGTCCGTTGCACACCAAGCCGCCGTGGTGGAGCCGGTGGAGCCGGTGGAGCACACGGCGAATTCTTCGCATCGTCCGCGGCCCAACAGTCCTACAGGTATGACACCAGCTGTAGTTCCTGGTGTTCAGATCGACAATCAGGGATGCATTCAACCACAAATCAAGCGGAACTGGATCCATGTGGGGTAGGCGAGAACAACGTTCATTCATTCCAACGATTGCCATGTGGAGCGAATGTGGAGTGTGGCGTGGAGCAGGTGGAGCAAAGTGGAACCAATGTGGAGAACGACCGACAGCATGACTACCAACGATCCGAGGAAGTCACCTGACTCACCTCATCCTCCCCAAACACCTACATCATCTGCATCAAGCATGAGTAGTTACACATACTCGGACTACTCCTCAGATGGGGACCTTACCGATACATCCACTCACGCAGATGCGGCGAGTGGCGGCGGTGGCGATCTCGAGTCCAATGTGGCCCCAGCCATGGACAAGACCGACACGGACGCTCAGGACTCGAACGACTTGATCAGAACACAGTACTTGGTGGAGGGCATGACGTGTGCCTCGTGCGTGGCTGCCGTCGAGCGGGCCGTCTCCAACCTTCCGGGTGTGATGGACATTGCCGTCAATCTGCTCGCCAGCGAAGCCGCGGTCCGTGCAAAGGCGTCTGTGACGGCCGAGCAGGTGGTGGAGGCCATCAGCGCTCTAGGGTATGATGCCAGGGAACTGAGCAGAGGCAAAGCTGGCGAGATCAGATTGATGGTGGAGGGGATGACGTGCTCGTCGTGTGTGGCAGGTGTGGAAGCTGCGCTCAAGGATCTGCCTGGCGTCACCAGCGCGTCCGTCAACCTCATGTCCGGCCAGGCGCGGGTGGAGTACGAGGTGGACAAGGTAAGGCCGAGGGCCCTAGTTGAGGCTGTGGAGCAACTTGGTTACGACGTATCGCTAGCATCGGACGATGTGCATGATCGATCGCTGGCGGCCATGCGCGAGCGCGAGCTGGCCAAGTGGCGCAAGCTGTTCTGGTTGGCGTTTGCCTTCTCGCTGCCCATCTTCCTCATCTCGATGGTCTTTATGTTCATCCCACCCACGCATCGGATGCTGATGCGCAAGATTGTGCGAGGTCTGACGTGGGAGGGACTCTTGCTCACTGTCCTCACCACGCCGGTCCAGTTTGGCGTCGGCCGCCAGTTCTACGTGGGCGCGTACCACGCGCTGCGCAACAAGTCGGCCAACATGGACGTGCTGGTGGCGATGGGCACAACCACGGCGTACTTGTACTCGCTCTTTGTGGTGATCGAAGCGAGCGTGACCAACACAAAGCAGGGAGGCCTGTTCTACGAGACCGCCGCCCTCCTCATCACCTTTATCATCGGCGGCAAGTATCTCGAGACGGTGGCCAAAGGCCGGACCTCGGCCGCCATCGAGTCGCTGCTCTCGCTGCAGCCGGACACGGCACTCCTTGTCCGCGATGATGGCGAGATCGTCGAGGTTAACGTGGCACTTGTCGAAGTTGGCGATATGCTGAGTGTCCGCCCCGGCTCGAACGTCCCGCTCGATGGCGAGTTAATTGCCGGCGAAACGGCAGTTGACGAGTCGATGGTGACCGGCGAAGCGCTGCCTGTCTCCAAGGCCATCGGCGATCCACTCATTGGCGGGACCATCAACCAGACCGGGAGCATCAAAATGCGGGTGACGCGCGTGGGCGCCGACACGACACTTGCGCGCATTGTGCAGCTTGTCCACGACGCGCAGACGTCCAAGCCGGCCATCCAGGCCTTTGCCGACAAGGTCTCCTCGTACTTTGTGCCCGTGGTCATCGCCATTGCCATCGCTACCTTCATCGTCTGGCTCATCCTGCTCTACTCGGGCGTGATCCCAGACTCGTGGGTTCCGGCCAATCGCTCCAACTTTCTCTTTGCGCTCCTCTTCGGCATCGCGGTCCTCGTCATCGCCTGCCCCTGCGCGCTCGGCCTTGCCACGCCCACCGCTATCATGGTCGGCACTGGTGTTGGGGCTGCTCACGGCGTGCTCATCAAGGGCGGGACCGCCCTGGAGGCCGCGCACACCATCGACGCCGTCCTTTTTGACAAGACTGGGACACTTACCCACGGCACGCCCATCGTCACAGACGCGTCCATCCTCCCCCTCACCGCCTGGCAATTCGACGGAGCCGCCAACGCGCTCGGCGATGCGCTGTTCTGGTCCATTGTCCACGCCACAGAGTCCATGTCCGAGCATCCGCTGGCGCGCGCGATGGTGACTCGGGCCGAGGCCGAAGAGCGGGGCGGGCTCAGCCTTGAGACGTCGGTTTTCAACGCCGTCTCCGGCCGCGGTCTCGAGGCGACGTTGGCCGCATCGGGCGCCGATGGCGGGCAGGAGCTGCGGGTTGCTATCGGCAACAGGCAGTGGAT
>Ga0066860_10001472_pt1 | contig 10572 bp, 7 predicted proteins | sample ETN07SmetaG_FD_65601 | JGI IMG/M metagenome (GOLD analysis project Ga0066860, IMG submission 65601) | Marine microbial and viral communities from oxygen minimum zone, Eastern Pacific Ocean - ETNP2014F14-07SV275 | ecosystem: Environmental > Aquatic > Marine > Oceanic ... | reverse complement strand
GTTGGACGATCGCTACGTCGACTTGGCCGCCGACGGCATCGATCTGGCGTTCCGGATGGGTGTGTCGGAGACGCTGTCACTCAAGACGCGCAAGCTCGGCACGTTTCACAGCTCACTGGTTGCGCATCCAGACTACGTGAATGAGCACGGGGCACCGAGAACACCGGATGATCTCTCTCAGCACGCCTGCATTGTCGATACCAACCGGCGCCAACCGCATCGGTGGACGTTTAGCAAAGACGGCACCGCGATCGTCGCCCAAGTGCGGGGCCGGTTCCATGTCAACTCGGCCCGGGCGGCAATCGAGTTGGCCTCGGCCGGCATGGGGATCGCCTATGCGCCGCGGTTCGCGACCGCCGACATGCTGGACACTGGCCGCCTCGTTCCATTGCTCGAGGATTTCGACATGGATGGGGGACCGGTTACCGTCGTTTATCTCGAAGGTCGGACCTTACCTCGAAAGATACGAACCCTCATCGACTTCGCTGCTGAGGATGTTCACGCCATGTCTTGACGAGCCATGAGAGGCAATCCTGGTTGGGTCAACAGCACCGACATGAATGGCACCTTCGGGTAAGTTGCGACGCAGCGAAAACCTCCCTGACGAAGGTCTGGTCTGGGCCCGATCACGACAAGCACGCCCATGCTGCCACTGCGAAGCCTCCTACGACCAACGCGGTCAGTAATGGGATGTACCGGCTGCTTCACCCAGCAGGTTAGGCTTAGCCTATACTGCAAAAAGGAGAAGTGGCATGGCGAAGAATGGTTTTGATGAGCTGCTGTCGATTGGCGTCGATATCGGCAAAGACGTCTTTCACTTAGTTGGTTTTGATAAAAACGGGCAGCTTGTGTTGCGCAAGAAGATCAAGCGCATGGCGTTGGTCGCGACGTTTGAGGAACTGCCGAGCTGCATCGTGGGCATGGAAGCCTGCATGAGCGCGCACTTTGTCAGCCGAACGTTGCGCAAGATGGGATTCGAAAGCCGGATTATCCCGGCGATTTACGTTCAGCCGTTCAACAAAGGCCAAAAGAACGACTACAATGATGCCGAAGCTATCGCTGAAGCCGCTCTGCGTCCCAATCTCAAGACGGTTTCTGAGAAAACGCGAGAACAACTCGATTTGCAAGCGCTGCACCGCGTCCGGTCACGTCTTGTGTCGCGCCGGACGGTGACAATGAATCAGATCCGCGCATTCTTGATTGAACAAGGGATCACCGTTCGCAAGAGCGTGGCCGCATTACGCACGTCGCTCCAAGCCATTTTGGACAATCGCGATGATGAGGTGTCGTTGCGGATGCGCAAGTTAATTTTGGGTCTTCAGCAGGACTGGATCTGGATAGACAAGCGGATCGAGATGACCACGTCAGAGATTGAAGATATCAGCAAAAGCGAGGCCAGCTGTCAGCGTCTGATGACTATTCCGGGCATTGGCCCAATCATCTCAACCGCAGTGGTGGCCGCCGTCGGTAACGGCGAGGCTTATGATCGTGGGCGCGACTTTGCGGCCTGGCTGGGGCTTGTGCCGCGTCACAGCGGCGCGTGCGTACTCCCAACAGGGCCACGGTAAAATACTTAAGCCGATCCAAAGGCCGGATACATATCAGCGACTTCCAGAAGACGTGCAATTGAGCACTTGCGAACAGCAGCCGGTACATACATTTGGGCTCGAAGAAGACGTTAGCTGCAACGAGCACCGAGGTTGGCAGTGCGAGACAGAGCTGCCGTTGGCTTCAATCGCGCCATCGGCCGCTTACGGGTTTAAGAACTGGAATTCACTTTCACCATAGATCAATCTGAAGATGCGCCTGCCCGTCGCTTGTCCGTTCGATCGAATGCCCTTTGGGGCCAATGACACCACGAATGCGCGAGCGGAAATTTGAGAAGCCATCGAATGTGACAACGTCTACGGCTTCATCCAAGTGCAGCTCCAACCGGAACCACTCTGGTTTCAGGGTCGAAATAGAGACCACATGCCCCGTGAACGGTTGCGACAGATACGTTCCGCTGACTTTGTCACCGATGGCCCAGCCCTTGAGGGGCGCGTTGCCGATGGCGGCAACCATCGTGTTCCAATCGCTGAAGCCGTGCTGGTCGGCGACCAATTCGAGGGATTTGGCATGGCCAATTGATGTCCCGTCCTCGGCCATTTTTGCCCGCAAACGCTTTGCTTTATTCTTGGCTTTCGCAGCGGATGGAAGTTGCGGGTTCATAGAGCTTCTCCTTCTTTGGTATGGAAAATACCCCATTTCAAGCTTTGGTCCTGTGCGGCGAGCCTGAGCACTACAGCCGTCAAACCCAATAGCATGACTTCGGCCAACGGGCCCGCAATCCAGATCCCTATTTCACCGAACCAGACGGGCAACAAGAACGTCAATGGGATCGCAAATGCATAGGTTTTTGTGAGCCCCAGCAGAGCGGCCTTGCTCGCGGAGCCAATCGCTTGGAAATAGGTCGCGATCATCATCAACGGCCCCACCAGAAGGAAGACGCTGGCCATGACGGGGAAGATACGTGACACCTCGTCAATGACTGCGACATCCTCCACGAATGCGCTGGCGATCCGGCTCGGCATGCTCATCACGACGATCTGCACCGCTGCGCAATAGATAAACGCGACCCAAAGGGCCATGCGCAGGCTCGCATCCGACCTATGCCAGAGGGCGGCGCCATAGTTGTTGCCCGTGACGGTTTGCATCGCGAAGGACAGACCCAAGAGCGGCAGGAAGGTGAATGTGATGACCCGCGTGATAATGCCATATGCCGTGATCGTGTCGGCATAGCCCGGTTGGCCGACCCATTGCAGCGCGGTGATAATCGCCGCCGACCCCAGCGCAAGCCCGATGAAATTCAGGCTTTGCGGTGCGCCCAGAGCGAGGATTCGCCCCCATTTTTCGCACATGGAATGGGACAGCAGGGTCGCAGGACGCAGCGACGTTTCGCCGAACAAACGGAACGCAAGAATGACCGCAAACGCGAACGCTTGAGCTGTCGCTGTCCCATAGGCTGACCCAGCAACGCCCATGTCCAAAATGGCGATTAGCACATAATTAAACCCTATGTTTGCAAGTGACACCAGCAGACTCATCGCGGCCATAAAGCCCACGCGCCCTTCATTGCGCAGTGCGTCAGAATTGACCGACAACACGAACAACAGTGGTGAGAATAACACCGTGATCCGAAGGTAGACCAACCCCATCTGCGCCAAACTCTCTGACCCACCAGCGGCGAGCAATGCAACGGGCTGGCCTAATAGGAGGAACAACACGATCAGGACCGCGCCCAATCCCACGGCCAGCCCATGTGCGCCTGCAAACGTCGCACGCGCACCGTCCATGTCGCCCGCGCCAAGAGACCGGGCCAGAAGGCTCGACATGCCGTTGGCAACAAGCGTGGAGAGCGCCACAATCATCATGTAAATTGGGAACATCAACGTCACCGCCGCCAGCGCATCAGGCCCGACGTAAATGCCCAAAAACAACGCATCTGCCACGGACAGCAGCCCGTTCATCCCCATCACGAAAATGATCGGCAGCGCGGTCTTAAGGTAGATAGTGCCAAGCGGCCCATCGGTGAATGGATTGGTGGGGGTATCACTCATATCCCATATCTCTCTTGCCTGATCGCGAAGTTTGAGATGGGGCCCGCATTACCATCCGCGCGATATACGGAAAGAAGTAGATAGAGAATTACGTCGCAGAACTTAACCAAGACAAACGTCAGCGGGAGGCAGGCGTCTACAGCCTGCATGCTGGCTAATCTGAAAATTTTCCGCGGTCAAGCGGTTTAGGAACATCCCATTCTGCAAAAGCCGACCTTCGCCGCGCAGCAAGAAATCGGTAAAGTTGGGCTCAAACCGGTCCTTCGCCGCAGAGGTCATGAAGCTCCGCTATGGGCATCCCTTGCACCAAATATGGGGCAGGGGATTCAAACCCTTGTACGGTGATGGATGGTACCGACGGGTCGTGAGACGCCCTATATTGTTGGCCAAAATCCTGTCTGACGAAACCTGTTGCACCGAATGTTGCACCTTAACCCCTTTAGTCGCTCCCCTCTGGCGCAAATGTTAGCTTTGGGCGGTCGTAGAAACAATTTCTGAATCCTCTTTTATGCCGCCGAAATAGACGGGAGCCGGACATTTTCTGCGTTATGCCGGAACGCCTTCGATGCGGGACTTTCCTGCCGCTCGCTGCGGGCTTTCAGTTTCCGCCTCGATTGCGAAGACCCCCGGGAGGAAGGGCGGATCCCGGACTTTCGCTGCGGCACCGCCCAAGGACCGCTTTTGGCTTTGACTCGCCTATCCGCTCAGCGAAGAAGAAGTGCGAAAAGCTACCCATCAGCAGCCGATTCAATCCAAGTCCCACCTTTCCTGAGTGGCTTCGCAGGGATCACCGACGCCGGGAGCGTGCGAATACGCGGAGGACGGTAGCCTGCACCCCGGCATCGAGTACATAATCATTCGCAAGGTCGGACTGGTCATACAGTCCGAACTCGTCCGGCGACCGGGCAAGCTTGTAACCAGACGCGTCGAGCCAGATTACTTCGTCTGCACCGGCCATCGGCAGGACATTGTAGCGTTTCATGGCACCGGTCGCCCCGGTCAGCTCGGCTTCCTCCGGCACAACCTCGGCGCGCCCCCGTTCGCGGGAAGGCAGGCTCCGTTCCCAGCCCAGAAACTGCTGGGGATCGATCAGGTCTTCGGAGGTCGGTGCGTCAATCTCCTCGCCGAGCCATTCCTCGAATGCAGGCCTAAGTGCTTCGGCTTCCTCGCGCGTCTTCGCGCGTCCCTGTGCCAACGCGAAGGCGACGAAGGGATCGAGCGTTCCCCAGCGCAGCAGCTCGCGCGCCCAGAAGCCGAACCAAGGGAGCCCCGTTGTGGCCTTCCATTCGGCAAGTGAGGGAACGGCGAGCGGATCACCGGCGCCAGCAGTCCATTTCTGCGCAACGACCGCGCCGATCGCGCCCCCCAAGCGAAACTCCAGATTGTCGGCGACAAAACGCTGGCGGGCGCGAAGATTGCCAGCTTCGGGCACTTCGCCGCCCGGGCCGCGCATCCACCAGCTAAGTACGTCGGTCCAAGCATCGAGGATCTCACGATCGCCGACCGTATCGCGGACGCGGAAGCCGAAGCCGCGATCCTCCTTTAGGAGTTCGCCGAGGGCCTCGAACCGCTCCAGACGCTGCTCCGGGGTTTCGAGACCATACTCGGTTGCCGCCGCCAGCAGATCGACGATTGCCGGCGCGATCGCTTCGAACCGCCTGCCAACATAGGGCGAGAAGCCATATTGATAGAGCCGCCGCCGTTCGTCGGCGTCGGGGTAGATCTCTTCGATTATCGCGCGCCCGCGGCAGAGGATCGCGCCCTCGAGCCACGCTTCCTGCGCGGCTGCGGCGAACGTGAAGGTATTTTGCCAAAGGGCAGCGAGTTTTGCTTCCGCCTGCGCCCCGTCGAGGTCGTCATCAAGCAGGCTGAGTTCTTCGAGCGCGGTCATGACGAATGCATCCAGCTCGTCGACGGTATCGGCCAGCCGGGCAGCGTCTCCGGTGGCGCCGGTCCCAGCATCGTCGCTGACTTCGCCGGGCTCAATCTGTTCGAGCCATTCAAGAAATGCCTCGTCGGTCAGATGCCCGAAATATAGACGCGCCTTGTTTCGTAGTTCGCCGAGTAGCATCGTGAGCGGACTGAGCGTTGCATCGTCCGCCAGCTCGTCGCGCCGGAGATTCTCGCGCAACGCAGCATAGTCTGCCCGCAGGGCGTCCATCTGATTGCGCTGTGTCTGCATCTGCCCGGGGGCGGTTGTGGCGATCGTGGTGGGTAAGGCAACCAATGTTAGGCCTTCCATTCCACGCGTTGAGCCCGGCCTGCCAGCACGACCGGAGAGATTGCGGAATTCGGCCGGGGTATAGGGGGTGATGACCGGTTGCTGCTTCACGTTGTCATAGGCGCTGCGCTTGAGCGAGGTCACGAAGATGATGTCGAATGGGAGGTTGACGCCTTCGGTGAGCGTCGCGGTCGCAACGGTGATTGGACAGATTTTTCGGTCAATCAGTGCCACCATTAGCCGCCGCACTCGCTGCGGCATCTGGCCATGGCTGGTTGCTATCCCGCGATCGAGCAGTCTCACCTCATAGGAATCTGGCCCGCAATAGTCAACGCAGGCCGCCCTGGCTTCGGCGAACAACTCACCGTCCCTGCCCTCGGGCGGCACGAAAGCCGGCAGACCCTGCCAAGCTGGCAGGTCGAAGGATTCCGCATACCACCCCATCGTCTTTTCGGGCTGCTGGGCAAGTGAGATCAGGATCCTGCGATCAGTCGCAGCGAGGTGCAGCGCCGTCCACAGCACAGTCACCTGGTTGAAGCGATAGAGACTGGACCGCATATGCGGGGGCAGCTGCGCCATCGGCGGGATGTTGAGGTTGAGGTAGACCGGATCATCACGGCCCTGGACGTAGAGCGGCCGCCCATTCATAAGCTCGAGCAGCATCGTACTGCGCCGCTCAGACGCGGTCTCGAGAACACCGATCACTTGCCGGGTACTGCGATAGCGCGTACCGATCGCTGTTGCTTCGGTGGTGCCCTCCATCCACCGTGCTACAGGTCCGGCGGCCCCGCCGGCGACCGCAGTTAGCGCGATACGAACGATATCGGGCGTCTGGGTGAGCAAGCGTGCGACGAAGCTCTCAAGCCTGAGCGAGCGGCTGCTGTGATCGGCGAAGTCGCTACGGCCGCTTTCCGTATCCTCGGGAAGGACCTGATGCGCCTCGTCGACGATCAGGAGCTTGAGGCGGCTGAGGAGCAGCGGAGCGAGATATCGCATGAGCGCATCGGCCTTTTCGACCGTGGCGATAAGCACGGTCGGGCGATCGGCGTTCAGCCAATAATCGGTGATGCCCCAGTCGGCGCCGCCATAAAGGCCGGTGACTATGAGATCTCGGCCGAGCTCGGAGGTCAGTTTCGCCTCGACCTCACCAGCGAGCGCACGGGAAGGGACGAGGTACAGGGCCAGTGGCACGACCTCGCCATGATCGCGCAGCAGTAGTTCCTTCACGAGGCCGAGATTGGCGACGAGCGTCTTGCCCGAACCGGTCGGCGTGCACAGCGCGAAGGACGAGTTCTCGAGAAGGCGGGTGAGACCGGCGCGCTGTGACGACCACAATATGCCGCGACCGCGCGAGAACTGATCACGCGCAAAGGCCAGCATGCGGGGCATGCGCCCGGGGTTGAGTTCGCCAAGGGCACGGACCGAACGATAGATGTTGGCGTCGGAAAACCGCTCGGCGACTTGTCGCAACAGGCTGATGAGCAGCGAAACATCGTCGCTGAAAGTGCGCACGGCCATAGAGTCGAGCGCCTTGAGCTTCGCAGCGGCCTTGGCGAGGCGGTCATCGGCCCCGCGCCGGATCGAATCTGCAAAAAGGCCGAGCGCGCGAATGAGTTCGACCGTGAAATACCAACTAAGCCGGTCATCCTTGTCCTCTTCGAGGATCCGGCGGGAAGAGCCGGCGTCCGTCAGGTCGCCATTTTGATCCCAGAAGGCCATGGCATGGACGAGTACTGTATCAAAATCGGCTTGAAAAAACGCGGCGAAAAGCTTCGGGCCGTCTTCCTCGAGATCCAACTGGCCGAGAAGGCCCGATGCCATCGCGGGCAGACCTCCGAGCTGGAAGGCGGCGCCGGCGAGTAATTCGATCGGCGCCATCGTCCGAATGTCGTCTGCTGAGCGCGCCAGCCATTCGAGGATCTCACCGGCCCGCCGGTAACAATCAACGGCGCGAGGCGATTGATGCCCCTCGATCTCTGCGAAGATCTCGGCTGCCTGCAACAGGCTTCGCGCATCCGCCAGCTGACCTTCGGAATCGCTGCGGTTCCAGCCGATCGTGTCGACCTGCCATCCGATCTGTAGACAACGGACATAGGAGCGCGCCTGATTGGCGGATATTTCGTTTTCCAGCGCGAGCCCAGTGCGGGCGCCGTTGGCGATCTCAAGCCTCTGCGGGTCGTTTGCCGGCATCAGGTGGCCCAGAGCGCGTCATAAACGCCGTCGATCAGCATGTCTCCGTCCCTTAAAATGAGCTCGACAACCTGCAGGTCGTGCGGTGCCGAATAATCCTCGGGCACTTCGTTCCAGGGGATGAGCGAAGTTTGGGGCTCCCGGCTCGGCACATCGCCTCCCGAGATCATGATGAGGTTGGTGCGTGGCAATGGTTCGGCGTTCCGGACCACCAGCACGCGATCAAGTCTGGCAATCGCAGCGGAATAGCCGTCGGGATCGATTTCCCGCAACAGGCGCTGTAGCTGCCGAAGCCCATGCGGCGCTGGAATATCGCGATTGATCTGGAACCAGATGCCCTTGCCGTCATGCTCGAGCTTCTTGGTTTTCCTATTTCTTTTCTTTTTGCCGTTCATCAGATTAGCAACGACAGCCGGCTGGAGGTCCTTACGCCATTTGGCTTCTCCAGCGATGAAGCGCTCTATGTCTCCCTCGTCATTGAGCGCGAGCGCAAGGAAATCTGAGCCGCGCCTTCCGTAGACCTCGCGTTTGCGCTCTTCATCCCGGGCGAGCGCGAACAGATAAGCCTCCGCATCTTCATGAAAACGGAAGAGGAAAACCGGAATCGTCCATTCGTGGTTGCCGATAAATTTGTAATGCTCGGTGAGCATTCCGGCCATGACTTCACCGAACAACCCACGCCGCGTGATCGACGGCAGGCAGGTCGGATAGGTGATATGCGGTTCGGGCGCGTCGGCATCTGGGTGAAGCTCGATCCCCATCTGTTCGTGAAAGAATAAGCGGGCGTCAGCATGAGCGGATTCAAAATAAGCGACCAAATCGGCAATCAGATCGTCGTCGCAGTCGCAATCTTGCTCGAGCAACAAGTGCCCATAGTTGCCGTCTTCGCTCGGATATTCCGTAAGCCATCGTGCCAGCGCAGCTTTTGGTGGTGGGCAATTGTGCAAGGTCAATGTCGAACTCCTCCCACAATGTTTATGGAAGTCGCACGACGGTATGAAGCCTTAAGTTGTCGACATTCCTTGAAGCGACCAAGATTGGAGCGTGAAGCAGACATTTGATTGGAGTTGGCCGAAAGGCCGGTCTGGGCCGAAAGCACCAATAAGTGCCAACTCAAAAGTTGCCGCGATCCCCGTTGCTAAGGGTTTTGATAGATTGATCGACCCGATTTACTCTGGATTTTTTTGAGCGCACTTAGACTTTAATCCTTTCAAGATCCTTCAGCACCGCATGCACGGCAAGGCCTGTCTCAGTCAGCCCATAGGTCATCTTGGGCGGAATGGTATTCTCCTGTTCGCGCCAAACCAGCCCATCGGCTTCCAACTCCCGCAGGCGGGTGGTCAGCACCTTGGGAGAGATGCCGGTGATCTGGCGTCGCAACACACCGAAGCGGCAGGCACGCTGATCGCCTAACACGTAGATCACATGGGTTTTCCATTGTCCCCAGAGCTTGCGCAGCAGCGTGTCCGCCGCGCAGGGGATATCAACTGCGTCCCGGTCCCCGGGGCCGGGTGCCTTTTTCTGGGTGGTTTCCATTTGGTAACGACTTTCACTTGGTAACTCTCGCCTTACATAAGTTCCCAACCGACCGACACAATAAGCCGGAAGCGCTTCGCGCCGCTGGCATCGAAAGGAGAGCACCATGTCCCAAGGCACTTCCCGAGCCATCCCCGGCCTGCACCACGTCACCGCTATCTCCGGCCCGCCGCAGGACAACCTCGACTTCTGGGTGCGCACCCTCGGGCAGCGGCTGGTCAAACGCACCGTGAACTTCGACGATCCCGGCACCTATCACCTCTACTACGGGGATAAGGACGCGGCGCCCGGGTCGATCATGACATTCTTTCCATTCGTAGATGCAGGCCCGGGCCGCGCGGGGCCCGGCATGACGTCGGCGGTGGCCTATGCGATCCCCGACTTGGACCGGCGCATGGGGGAACTGGTGGAGGCCACCATCGACTTCGAAGGACCTTTCGATCGCTTCGGCGAACGCGCCATCGCGCTGCGTGACCCCGACGGGCTGCGGGTCGAGGTGATCGAAGGCGGCGCGCGGGACGAGGGGTTTCACAGCGTGACCCTTTGGCTTGAAGAGGTCGCGGCCACCGCCGCTGTGCTTGAGGCAATGGGCTACGTGCGCGAGGGCGAGGAGGCCGCCGCCACGGGCGGCACCGGCGGGACGGAGACCCGTATTCGCTACCGCTCGACCGAACCCGAGCGTGGTTCGGCCGTGGACCTAATGACCTCGGACGTTCGTTCAATCGGGCGCTCAGGCGCAGGCACTATCCACCATGTCGCCTTCCGTGCGCGCAACGAGGAAGAGCAGCTGGCATGGCGGGCGCGGCTCTCTGCCGCGGGCCAACAGGTCACCCCGGTCATCGACCGGCAGTATTTCGACGCGATCTATTTCCGCACGTCCGGCGGCGTATTGTTTGAGATCGCCACCGATCCACCGGGATTTGCCGTGGACGAAGACCCGGCTCACTTGGGTGAGGCGCTGAAACTGCCCGAGAAATTTGAGCCTCACCGCGCTCAGATCGAGCAGGTGCTGCCGCAGATCCGGGT
>Ga0066860_10001470_pt1 | contig 10577 bp, 15 predicted proteins | sample ETN07SmetaG_FD_65601 | JGI IMG/M metagenome (GOLD analysis project Ga0066860, IMG submission 65601) | Marine microbial and viral communities from oxygen minimum zone, Eastern Pacific Ocean - ETNP2014F14-07SV275 | ecosystem: Environmental > Aquatic > Marine > Oceanic ... | reverse complement strand
CTGAAGGAGAATCATTCACTGTATTGTGATACACATCATATGTTTTATCGTATTTTTTGCATTTATTGCAAAAGGAATGATAATCGAATTTGGGAATATTTTCCATGACTCTATTATACGATATGGAAAATATATTTTATACATTTGAGCAAATTGATAAAAGTATACGTGATGATTTGATTCAAAATATAATTCCAGAACAAAAAAAACCATTTAAAAAACTAGAATTTAAGAAGCGGAAGTAGTTTGAAATGGAAATAGTAAAACAAAAATTTGAAAAATATGAAATGTGTGATTATTGTGATAATTTTTTACCTCATTGTCATTGCAAGTGTCCTTACTGTGGGGAACGTGACAAATGTGAATGTGCATTGTTTAATGCTGCTACTGGCGGATAAAAAATATCCTACAAAATTCCGAGGAAAAATATTTCCTTGAATATTAAATTCAAAATTAGTTAAACTATAAACTCATTAAATTATAATAAAAAAAGTAAACAAATATTCATTATTTAAAAAAAGAGTTTTTATTTTATCATTGTATATTTATGACAAGTAGTAATCAATACAAAAAACATTGAGTAACGAGAATATCAATGGGTACGGTCAAAATCCAAACTAAATTTTGTGAGATTACTACTTAATTTTAAGATGATTAGGGTACCTATAGTCCAAAAATATGGAACTAAGCAAATGAGAGATGTATTGTCCTTAAATGATCCTCTAATTACTGATTTAGAAAATGGTGAAATAATTATTAAAAATAGTGGTATTGTAATAAAAGATAGAATTTCAATTAATACCCAATCTGGTAATCTATTTGCAAATAATGAATATGCCTCTCACCGAGGTAATGCATCTTCTTTAAAATTTCATGATATGGGATTGTCATCAATAATTGGTAAATTCAATCACGATTTTGCTGGAAAATCTATTAAAAATCAAATGAAATACGACATGAAAAGAATGAGGATGTGGGATGCTCGAAGTCGAGTACAAAAAACATCTGATCTAAATTTAAGAACAGCATTAATGGAAATGGACAAATTAAAAGGAAAATTGAATCTGTCTGATGCTATTTTAGAAAGATCTTCATATCTCTATAGAAAAGCTGTTTTACATCAATTAATTCGTGGCAGAAAAATTAAAGGAATCGTTGGAGCGTGTATGTATCTTGCATGTAGGGAAATGGATATCTCAAGATCAATAACAGAATTTTCAAAGAGTTTACAAGAAAATAGAAGTTCAATTTCACGAAATATTAGATTATTAATTGTTAATCTTAGATTGACTGTCTCTATACAAGATCCTACAAATGACATCATAAAAATATCTAATAATTTAGAAATACCTGAAATTACAAAACGAGTGGCCCTAGACCTGTTAGATATTATAAAAGAACAAAATCTAATTGCTGGGAAAAAACCTTCTGCAATAGCAGCTGCATTAATTTACATTGCATGTATTAAAACAGAAGTTGAATTATCCCAACTAAAAATTGCTTCAACTGCTGGGATTTCAGGTCCAACTATTCGTAATCGATTTAAAGAATTTAAAAATTATGTTGATATGTGATGATTTTCATGCCTAATTAACTCTCAAATATTATAAATTAACATCTTGTTATTTTTTTTATTAATTAAATCTTAAAATCATTGAATTTTAATTCAATTTTTAAACAAATATTTAGAATCTTTGTATTATATTATAAATCACATTAAAGCAATTAATATGTGATATGGCTATCTTATTTTATCCATTAGGATTTGGATTGTTTGTATTATTAATTCTAATTTCATTAGCCATAAAATTTCCAAAAAAAAAATATTGTAAATGATGAACAAATAATAAAAATAATTCGAGATGAATTAAATAGAGATAATTTTGATTCTTTTGAATTAAAATCAATAGTGGCAATTAACAAACCAAATATTACTTCAGTCATTGTTGGTGTAGGTTATCGAGAAATTGCATTAGAAATAAGTAATGATTCAGGGAAAATTATTAGCAAAGAAAAGATTGCAAGATAATAATTCACCTGTTTGAATATTTTTTATATTAGTCTGCTATCTTCTTTAATTGTATTTAATACAATGTGGGTTACAGTATTTTCTACATTTGGAATGCCCAATAATTTTTTTACAAAAATACTCACTGATTTTCTGTTCTTAAATTTTGCAATAACTAGCGTATCTGTATCTCCTGTCATATCATAAACTGCAATAACATTTTCATGTTTTGCAATCTCTTCTTCAATTTCTAACATTTTTCCATCTGATGTTTTTATTTCAATAATTACTGTAATTTCATATCCTAGTGATTCATGATCAAGTCTAACAGAATATCCTTGAATCACTTTATTTTTTTCTAGTTTTTTTATTCTAGAAATTGCAGTTACTGTTGACATATTCAACGTATGTGCTAGTTGTCTCGCTGATTGACGTCCATCTGATAACAGATATCTTAGTATTTTATCATCTTTTTCATCAAATTTCATACTATCTATTAGTTAAACAAATATTTAAGAATATATCAAATATGTGTATAGATATAATGTAATCTATAGAAATACCTTATAATCTTCTAATCCTAAACAATGTAATGTTAGTTCTAAAATCCGACCCAATTCTTGAAACGATGCAAAAACACTGTAAAAAAATTGGAATAACATCATCAATTTCTAAACAAAAATTTGATTTTGAAGAAGATTATTTTGACTCTTCTTTTGTGAGGGCAAAAGATGGTATTGGAAACATTGGAACTTTAGAATTTGCAAATTCTCCTATTGATTATATTAACATCCTAAAAAAACAAAAATCTGTAAAATGTGCTTACGCATTAGGTAGTCATGTTGGAATGGGTGTTCATAGACATTCTTGGTGGAAAATAAGGTATTTTCTAACTTTACCTGAATCAATTCAACTTGGTCCCTTTAACATGGGAACAATTACCACAATAAAAAAAGGATTATTTTATTCAAAAGTTGAGAGTTTTGTGTGGAGTGGTTTCCAAAAACTAACCACATTGCCTCCTGGATTAGTTAGAGATAATGTGGCTGACGCATTATACCAAGATCAAAAATTAAGAGAATTGATGATGAAATGTTTACTAAAAGAAGGAACAATCACTATTTCTAGATATTCTCCAACTACAGAATCAAAATACTGCAAAACAAACTCAAAGATAGTTATTGAATCAAAATGGAAATACCATAAAGATTTCTTTATAGATTATGACACACTAGTAATGTATGAAACAATTGCAGAAATAGTAAAACAGACCATTAATGATATGAAATATCATTTAACATGATGGATTTACAATGTCTACAATACTAAAAGTAAAAAATTCATTACTAAAAGAGATTCTAGATGTACCCTTGGGTAATGTAGTGGCTATATTGGAACGTTATCTTAAATATAAAATCGAAATTGATTTAATTGAACAAAATATTTCAAAACTTGGCTCACGATTTACTCGAAAAATTAGTATTACTGCAAATAACTTGCCTTTGATAATAGCAACTATAAAATTTGATAAAAATATCCTTTCCCCTCAAATGATGTCACAATTATTACAAAAAACTAGTCTTGTAGGTGATATTTTAAAACAAAATAACATTCCAAATGAAAAAAAGATAATTTCAATGGTGATAAAAAATGATAAAATTGTTAGAATTTATCAAATTAAGTTTGAGGACAAAATACTTTTTGAAGTATCTGAGGTGATTAGGTTGGATTTGATCAATGAGTTTCGAATGGTTGAGGTACAAGACAAAATTAATGATGAGAAATTTCAATCTTTATGCTGGGAAGCTATGGGTCCTGGCTGGTAAATTAATTTCATCAAAGTAAGTACAATTTTGTGAAATTATTTACAAATCCTATTTTCCATGTGATATTTTCAAACAATCTTACTGTCTCTGATTTCCGAATAAGGGCCTGGGATGTTAAAAATGAATTTTGAATCATTTTCCAAATTTAGAATGTGTTTTAATAATCTTAAATGTAAGTATTCAATTATGAATATGAGCACACATGAGCAAACGTATAACAATCATGATAAATGATGACTTGGATAAAAAACTAAGATTAGTGCAGGCAAAAAAAATCCAACAATATAATACATCATACAGTTATTCCAGAGTTATTAATGAAGTTCTTCGTAAATCTTTGAAATAATTACACAATCAATTTTTTCATTTAATTTTTAACACACATCTTTTCCACAACCCAGACAAATTTTTGCTTTACAATATTTGCAATCACATCTACTACATGCTTTAATTGAATCCAGTGGAAATACCATGACCTGTGTTGCAAAATTTGTTTTTAAATACACTAGATGAAATTGAACATAATATGGCATATCTAGTCACATTAATTTCTCATTTCTTAATTTTTTTCTATTTCGATAAATTATCAAATGATACATGATAATATTTTTGAGTTTATTCTCCACTGATAATTCATCATCAATACAAATTGAGAGAAAATCAAGATAGTCTTTATCATTAATTTTGATCTCTATTTTTCTCAATTCATAACTTGAATCCTAATGGCGCAATCTTCTCTTGAAATCTGCATGGCATGATTAATACAAAATCTCATAATCTCTTTACAAAACGGTTTTTTGAGTCCTTCCTCAAAATGATAAAACATGACATGAGTATATGCCTCTGTGTCACAACCTAGTATATTGCAAATCATAAGAGAATAACTATCAAATATTGTATCTAAAAGACTAGGTTATTATGAAAACTGAAAAAGAAATTGACGAATACAGAAAAGACATTGAATCTAGATTGGTAAAAACTGAATCAATGGATGCTATGAAATATTATCAAGGTGTTCTTAGGGCATTGGATTGGACCATAACTGGTACAGATGTTTAAACAGATGATATTATGATTTATCCAACCCTTCACGTGTAGTGCTGCACAAAATTTCTGAAAATGTTACTGTTCTTTTTTCTTTTTTGATTAGATTTGCTTGTCTTTGATGTAATTTTTTTATAATTTCATCATTCATTATTATCGTTATACGCTTTGACACAAACTTTTCCTCATATGTTTTTCATACTTTTTGTAAATAATTTGCTGTTTGTTCAAAATGAACTAATGTGGTTTCTCACATATTTATGACTAGATTATATTTTCAAAGACATTAAATCACAATTTTCCAAAATATTTTATAATTTCATCAAGAAAAAAATAACAAATTGATATTTTTCTTAAAAATTGTTTCCATTTTTGAACAAACGACTAGATATTATGTAATAATGATTAATATTGTCATATGATAATACCTTGTAAAAATTGTAATAAAAGATTTGAATTATTACAAGCAACAGAGTATCTATTAAAAATGGGATTAATGTCGCCTGATACTACTATTCTATGTGACACTTGCCAACCTCCCTATAGTTTTGTGCGTTAAATTGAATAATTTTTGAAAAGTTTGGTATTTTGATTTTTAATTTTCTGATTTGATATTTTCTTTTTTCATCCATGTGGTTTTTCCTTTGTGATCAATTAATTCAATATTCATTTCTCTAATTTTATCTCTAATTTCATCTGCTTTATCAAACTGTTTTTCTTTTCTGAATTGCTCTCTACTACTAATCAGACTGTCTATCTCTTGTTTTTCATTTTCAGTTATTTTTGGAATGACTAATCCTAAAATTTGTAACATTCTTTCAAATTTACTTTTAATTATATTGGCATCTTTACTACCTAGTTTTTCTTCAGCTGCTAATCTATTGGCCTCTTTTACTAGCTGAAAAAATGCAGATAGTGCTAGATGTGTATTAAAATCATCATCTAATGCATTATCAAACTCTACTCCTATTTTTGAAACTAATTCTTTTACATCTTCGTTACTATCATCACTTGCATGAATTAATTCATAGTAACATGTCTCTACTTGTCTCCATTTTGTAACATTTTCTTTTAACATCTCTTCAGAATAATCAATAACTTTGGAGTAATGCCCAGATAAACAAAATAATCTAATAATATTTGGTCCCCATCTATCTAAAACATGTTTAATTGATTTTGTATTTCCTAATGATTTTGACATTTTTTCTCCACTAATTGTCACCATACCTACATGCATCCAAATTTTTGCAAATTGTGAATCACTACATGCTTCAGATTGTGCTATTTCATTTTCATGATGAGGAAAAATTAGATCACGCCCCCCTCCATGAATATCAAAATTTTCTCCAAGATATTTTACACTCATGGCTGAGCATTCAATGTGCCATCCTGGTCTGCCTTTCCCCCACGGACTATCCCATGTAGGCTCAAAATCTGATAATTTCCATACTGCAAAATCTAGTGGATTTTTCTTTGATTCATCTATCTCCACTCTTGCACCTGACTGCAATTCATCTATTTTCTTTTTTGATAATTTTCCATAATTTGGAAATTTTGTTACCTCAAAGTATACTCCATTTTTTGATGCGTATGCCATATTTTTTTCAATTAATTTTTCAATTAATTTTATTATATCATCAATGTGTTCTGTTGCTTTTGGGTAATTTGTAGCACGTTTTACATTTAATCTATCAAAATCATCAAAGTAATTTTCAATATACCTGGTACTAATTATTTTAGCAGTTGTATTTTCTGAATTTGCACGATTAATTATTTTATCATCGACATCAGTGAAATTCTGAACAAATTCTATCTCTATTCCTTTGCTCTCTAGATATTTTCTCAATACATCAAAAACTATGATTGTTCTTGCATGACCTATGTGTGATTCATCATAAACTGTAACTCCACACAGATAAATTCTAATTTTATTTGAAACATCTAATTCTTGCTCTACATTTGATAATGTATCTTGAAGTTTCATTATTAATTAATTTCCGGTTTTTGTGCCACTAATCTTTTATGTTCACTGTTTAAAATTAATATCTGTATTTTTTGAATAGTTAATTTATCTATTAGTGTGATTTTTTCAGTTTCTTCTGCAGATAGTTTCTTTTCATACATACAATATAACACAGAGTCTATCTCTTCATATGATATACCCAATTCATTTTCTGCTTCATGCTCTTTCCACAAGTGAGGGCTACTTTTTTTAGATATCACATTATCTGGAACTCCTAAATGTTTTGCAATTGCCCTTACCTGCAGTTTGTATAGTGAAATAATTGGTGTAATGTCTGATGCACCATCTCCATGTTTTGTAAAATACCCTATCATGAATTCACTTTTATCACTTGATCCTAAAACAAGATACTTTTTGGCATTTGCATAATAATACAAAATATTTGTTCTAATTCTTGCACGTAAATTCCCTTTTGATTTCTCATTTGGTTCTAAATACATTGAATATTCTTTTACAATTGGATTGATATCAACTAGTTTGTATTCAATTCCTGTAAGTGAAATCATTTTCATGGCATCCTCCGTTTCTAATTTTGGTGTAATTTCGGTATCTGGCATAATTATTGCAACTGTTTTTTCTTTTAGTTTATTTTTACAGATATAAGCTAAAACTGCTGAATCAATACCGCCACTTAATCCTAAGATGACTCCTTTTGAATGCGTTTCATCAATTTTATCTAATAGATATTTTTCAATTGATTCGCTGATTTTAGAATAATCTTGATTTTGAATTTCATTGAGGATGTCTTGATTCAATTATTTCTTTTCAGAAATCTAAGAATAAAAATTATGCTTAATCTAAAATTTGTAATTTCTAAATATCTACGTAAATACCGTCATCTCTTGTTTCAACGGAATATGTTTCAAGTTTTACGTCTTTGAGATAGTCTGTTAGTTGTCCTGTTTTGATGTTATAGTGCCAAAAATGTAATGGGCACTCTACAATATCTCCCTCTAGTTTACCTGGTGCAATTGAACCGTCTTGGTGAACACACAGATCATCTATTGCATGATATCCATCTTGGTTAAATATTGCAATCTGTTTTTTGTCAATTTTGAAGGCTTTACCTTTACCTTTTTTAATTTCCCCCTTTTCTGCAATCTTTTTCCAGGCCATTAAATTGATGAATTCTTTGTCATTTATTTACATTCGCATGATAGGATTTTATAGCCTAAATCAAGGTGAGAATTATTGAGTAAAGTAAAATCTAGTCCAAAATTGATCAAAGATGGTAAACTATCTTATGAGTGGGCAAGATCTCATATGCAAATTTTAGATAACACCATTAATCGTTCTAAAAAATCAAAACCTCTCAAAGGCATTACTTTAGGATTCTGTTTACACATAACAAAAGAGACTTCAGTTTTACTAATGGGTGCAAAAGAGTTAGGAGCGACTGTTGCATGTTGTGGAGGAAATCCATTAACAACACAAGATGATATTGCAGCATTTTTAGTATCTAAAGGAATTAATGTTTATTCCTGGTATGGACAATCAGTCAAAGATTATGATTGGTGTATTGACCAAGTACTAAAACATAAACCAAATATCCTAATTGATGATGGGGCAGACATGAACATCAAAGCTCATTTTGATAAAAGATTCATGGACATGAAAGTTTTAGGTGCTACAGAAGAGACTACTGCTGGTGTTACTAGAATTAGAGCCGTAGAAAATCAAGGTAAACTTCGCTATCCTGTAATTTTAGTTAATGAAGCATACACAAAACACATGTTTGATAATCGATATGGAACAGGACAAAGCACAATTGATGGATATTTGCGTGCAATGAATTTGCTTATGGCATCAAAACGTGTTGTCGTTGTTGGATATGGTTGGGTTGGACGTGGTGTGGCATCAAGATGTAGAGGAATGGGCTCAAAAGTTATAGTTACTGAAGTAGACCCTATCAAAGCACTAGAAGCTCACATGGATGGTTTTGAAGTAATGCCAATGTCACAAGCAGCAAAAATTGGTCAGATTTTCGTTACCTGTACTGGGATGACTAGTGTAATTAGAAAAGAACACATTTTGACAATGAGGGATGGTGCAATCCTTGGAAATGTTGGTCACTTTGATGTAGAAATTGATAGTAAGTTCTTGTTAAAGAACTCAAAATCTGTCAAACAAGTAAGACCTGCATTAGATGAATGTGTTTTGAAAAATGGAAAGAAAATTTATCTTATTGGAGAAGGCCGTCTTGCAAATCTTGTTGCAGCAGAAGGTCATCCTCCAGAAGTTATGGCACAATCATTTTCAAACCAAATCTTATCCGTGTTGTATATTTTAAAGAACCATAAGAAAATGGGAAACAAAATTATTGATGTTCCAAAAGAAATCGATATTCAAATTGCAGTTGATGCATTAAAGGCAATGGAAGTTAAAATCGATAAACTTACTCCAGAACAAGTCAAATACGCCAGCAACTGGTAAAACTTCTTAACCTAAACATTACTCTTGAGAAATATCTGATGAACAAAAAAGCTATCATTACAAGTGCATTACCATATGCAAATGGTGAAATTCATTTAGGACATGTTGCATCTACATATCTTCCAGCAGATGTTACTACTAGATTTTTGAAACAAAATGGAGTCGAGGCATACTATGTTTGTGCATCTGATGATTATGGAACACCTATTCTAATCCAATCTGAAAAAGAGGGAAAAACTCCTGCTGAATATGTCGCTCATTGGAATAAACGAGATTATGATGATTTTACTGCATTTAACATTGATTTTGATTATTTTTACAAGACTAGTTCTACAGAAAATATTGAATTTGTTCAAGATGTTTTTAAAAAATTAAATGATGCGGGTCATATTTACGAAAAAGAAATAATTCAATTTTATTGCAATAATGACAAGAAATTCTTGCCTGATAGATATGTCAAAGGAATTTGTCCCTACTGTAAGGCTGAAGATCAATACTCTGATCTTTGTGAGAGTTGTGGTCGTGTCCCTGAAGAAATAACTGATCCTAAATGCTCATTATGCGGTCAAACACCAACCAAAGAAAAAACAAATCACTATTTCTTCAAACTCAAAAATTTTGAAGATTCTTTATCTAAATGGCTAGATGAAAATGAAAATCTTCAAAAAGATGTAAAAAAATATGTTCAAAATTGGATTAAATCTGGTTTAATTGATTGGGATATCACTCGAGATATTTCTTGGGGTGTTCCAGTTCCTTTAGATGCTGCAAATGGTAAAGTATTCTATGGTTGGTTTGATAACCATTTAGCATACATTTCAACTGCAATAAAATTTCTAAATGAAAAAGGAATTGATGGAAAGGAATTTTGGAATTCTTCTGATGTTTATCATTTTATTGGCAAAGATATTGTGTATCATCATTTTCTTTTCTTACCTGCAATGCGACTTGGAATAAATAATGAATACAAATTGCCTGATTACATCCCAACAAGAGGACATCTAACCCTACAAGGAAAGAAAATCTCTAAAAGCAGGAATTGGTATATTGGATTAAAACAATTCTTGGAGTATTATCCTACAGATTATCTTAGATTTTATCTTGTATCAATTAACCCATATTCTCAAGATGATTTGAATTTTGATTGGGATGATTTCTCCACTCGAATAAATTCTGAACTAATAGGGAATCTTGGAAATTTTGTTAATCGAGCATTGGCATTTACAAAAAAAACATTTGATGG
>Ga0066860_10001468_pt1 | contig 10582 bp, 10 predicted proteins | sample ETN07SmetaG_FD_65601 | JGI IMG/M metagenome (GOLD analysis project Ga0066860, IMG submission 65601) | Marine microbial and viral communities from oxygen minimum zone, Eastern Pacific Ocean - ETNP2014F14-07SV275 | ecosystem: Environmental > Aquatic > Marine > Oceanic ... | reverse complement strand
AATGATTTTAAATCTGATATATACTCATTAATAATTTTTTTATTCATTAGCGTATAGAATAAAACCACAAACATTATTATCCTTGAAACTAATGTGCCAATAGCTGCTCCAATAATTCCAAGTTTAGGAAACCCTAACATTCCAAAAATTAAAATATAATTTATAATAACATTAATTATATTGGCTAAAACAGCTGCATACATTGGATATATAGTTTTTGAGAGACCATCTGTAAATTGTTTTAAGGCCTGAAAAAGCAATAGAGGTATCAGTGATATTGCAACAATATCTAAGTATGGCAAGGCTAGCATAACAACCTCCTCGGGTTGATCTAGATGGGTTAATGTTTCTTTTAATAATAGGACTAAAACATATAAAAATAAACCTAACATAAGACATAAAATAAATCCATTTATAAAAGATGTTTTGAGTTTCTTGTGATTTCTTTCAGAATGTGCTTCAGCAACTATTGGAGTTATTGCAGCTGAAAAACCAATTCCTATTGACATAGCTATAAAAATATAGCTATTTCCTAGTGATACTGCTGCTAAATTTATTGGATCTAATTTACCAACCATTATATTGTCTACCATTCCCACTAAGGTATGGCCCAATAAACCTAATATGACAGGTATAGATAATTTTAAATTATAAGAGAACTCCTTTGTGTAAGTGGATAGATTCACCCCTGTAGTTTAATTTTTTTTATAAAATTCCATTACATAATCAATGTCAACATCTCCTTTTTCAATATTATTTAATTTACTTTTTAATAACCTTTTTTTAAAACTAGTTAATTTGTCAGTAAATAATATTCCTTGAATATGGTCATATTCATGAAGTATTACCCTGGCAACAATACCTGAAAAGTCATTTTTTTTTAAATTAAACTTTTCATCATAATATTCAATTTTAATTTCAGATTTTCTTTTTACTCCTTCCCTAATATGTGGAATACTTAGGCATCCCTCTTCAAATGACCAAAACTCTCCAGTTTCATCTAAAATAGTTGGATTGATAAATGTTTGTTTAACACCGCTAACTTCATAATCTTTTATTTCATCGTCATCAATCTTTAAAAATGGGGAAGTATCTATTATAAATATTCTAATTGATTTACCAATTTGTGGAGCAGCAAGACCAACACCTTTAGCACTATACATTGTATCGTACATATTGCTGATTAGCTCTTTAAGATTTGGATAAGAACCAGTAATCTTCTTAGATTTTCTTTTTAAAATAGGATTTCCATATCCAATTACAGGTAAAATCATTAATTATTATTTAAAATACAATATATCTATTATTCATTAATTACTCCTCTTTAGATTTTAAATATCCTTGAAGAATTATAGTTGCACTGATCTTGTCAATAATATACTTATCTCTTCTATTTTTTTTAGTTAAACCTGCGTCAATCATTGTTTGAAAAGCAATTTTTGATGAAAAGCGCTCATCATAACGATCAATAGGAATGTTAGGAAATTTTAATGCTAATTTTTTAATAAATTCTTTGATTAATTTTTCAACTTCAGAATATTCGTCATTCATTCTTTTAGGTTGACCAACAACAAACTGTGTAATATTATTATCAATATTATAATTAACTATATAATCTATTAAATTACAAGTTGCAATAGTTGCTAAACCAAATGCAAAAACCTGAGATTCATCACTAACTGCAATCCCAGATTTTACTTTTCCATAATCAATTGATAATATTATTGACATGGCACAAATATAGTACTTAACTTATTGTAAATAAATATGCTATTTAACTAAAATTTTTTTTAATTTTTTTCTAAAAGACCTTCTACTAAGAAATTGATTGCTATACTTAACCATTAAACTAAAAACTTCATCATCATCTCTATTAGACAATTTAGCGTACTCTCTACTAATAATTTTTAATACTTCTTTATCGTTAGTAAGTCGCCTGAAATTCATAATTCTCTTAGTAAAATTCATTTTTTCAAATTTCATGCGATTTAAATCAATTAAATAAAATATTAGTCTAGAGTTATGCATCTTAACTAGAGTATTTCCAGGAGAATGGTCTAAAAAATTTATTCCATTTTCATGAAGTTTAAAAGTAAACAATACAAAATCATTTAAAATTTTTACTCTATTAGGGAAGTTTTCATTATTAATTACCTCGCTTATGGGAAAGTCATATTCAAGTTGCATAGAGACATAAAAACTCTTATTTAACAAACCCTTACTTTTATACTCACAATAACAAATTGGGGTTGGAGTATTAATTCCTATTTTTAATAATCTCTTTCCATAATCAAACGATCTATGTGCCTTAGTTAATCTAAAAAAAGAGTAAATAAATGCATTTAACATAGGAGGTGTAGCAAAAGATTTGATATTAACATCAAGGTTTCCTAATCTGAACCTTTTAATAATATTTCTATGATCTTTAATAGTTTGACCATTCGATGCGCTAAAATTTTCAATTAGTCTTAATATCTCATCTTTATAATCTATATACTCAGAATTAAACTCAATAGACCTATTCAAGTGGTTATTTTTTATATTTGATATAAATATATTTATAATAGATGGAAAAAATTATAAATGAAGTTGAAAATGCATTTAGTGTACTAAAAAGTGGTGGAATCATTTTATATCCTACCGATACTATTTGGGGTATAGGTTGTGATGCAACAAATGACGATGCTATTAATAAAATTAACAGTTTAAAAAACAAAGATAATTTAACTCCTATGCTAAGTTTGATTAATAGTTCTGACATGCTAAATGAATTTTTGCATAATAAGCCTAATAATATAGATGAAATATTAAAAGAATTTAAAAACCCAACTACAATAGTATATAGTGATCCAAAGAATATATCTAAACTACTGATCTCAAATAAAAATACAGTTGCATTTAGAATTGTAAAGGACAACTTCTGCAGCAAACTAATTAGTAGAATAAAGAAACCTATTGTCTCTACTTCAGCAAATATACATGACAGAAAATATCCAATTAATTTTAAAGAAATAGATGAACGTATTTTAAAAGGTGTAGACTATATCGTAAATTTACCTAACAAATCAGTCAGTAATCTTCCTTCTTCAATTATTAAGGTTAATAAAGAAGGGGAAATGATTAAACTACGGTAGATAAAATACTATTATAAATGAAATTTGAAGAGGCTATTAAGAATAAACTTTTTAAAACAATTTCTAATTGTGCAGATGAAATAGGTTTAGACTGCTATGTTATTGGAGGTTTTGTTAGAGATTATTTTTTAAAAAGAGAATCTAAAGATATTGATATTGTAGTTATTGGAAGTGGAATAGAGATGGCTGAATTAGTGTCTAAAAAACTGAAAAACACTTCTAAGGTAAAAATTTTTAAAACCTATGGGACTGCAATGCTTAAATATTCGAATTATGATATTGAATTTGTTGGAGCCAGAAAGGAATCATATAGTCCTAATAGCAGAAACCCTCAGGTATCAAAAGGTACATTAGAGGATGATATTAAAAGAAGAGATTTTACAATAAATAGTCTTGCCATAGGTTTGAACAAAAAAAATTATGGAAAACTAGTAGATTACCACAATGGATTAGAAGATATTAAATCAAAAGTGATTAAAACTCCTCTTGATCCTCAGATTACTTTTAATGATGATCCTCTGAGAATGTTAAGGGCAATAAGGTTTGCTAGTAATTTCGAATTCAATATAAATAAAGATTTATTAGACGTAATATCTAATTTAAACTCTAGAATTAATATTATTACAAAAGAGAGAATAGTTGAAGAAATAAATAGAGTTCTATTAAGTCCAAAACCTTCATATGGATTTTCTTTATTAGAAAAAACAGGTCTTCTAAACATTATTTTACCTGAAATATCTGCTCTAAAGGGTATAGATGAAATTGAAGGACAAACTCATAAAGATAATTTTTATCACACATTAGAAGTTGTAGACAATATAAGTAAAGTGACAGATAATCTATGGTTAAGATGGGCTGCACTTCTACATGATGTTGGTAAAATACCAACTAAAAAATTTAACAGTAAAATAGGTTGGACTTTTCATGGGCATGAATTTGAGGGAAGCAAGATGGTATATAAAATTTTTAAGCGATTAAAGATGCCGTTAAATGATAAAATGAAATATGTTCAAAAAATTGTTTTAATGAGCTCAAGACCTATTGTTCTTGCACAAGAAAATGTAACTGATTCTGCTGTTAGAAGATTAATATTTGATGCTGGAGAAATTGTTGATGATCTTATGACTCTATGTGAGGCAGATATAACAACTAAAAATAAAGAAAGATTTAAGAAATACCTTCAAAACTTCAAAATTGTAAGGAATAAGATTATTGAAGTTGAAGAAAGAGATAATATCAGAAATTTCCAGCCACCTATTAGTGGCAAGAAAATTATGGAAACATTTGATCTTAATCCTTGTAAGTCAATAGGTCAAATTAAAGAAGCTATTAAAGAAGCTATTCTAGAAGGTGATATTAAAAATGATTATAATGCTGCATACAATCTTATGCTGGAAGAGGGGGAAAAACTAGGTCTCATAGCAAATGAAAAGAGATAATAAAAAGGTAATTTATTGGCTTTTTACAGGATGTGCTCTAATTTTTATTATGGTAGTTGTTGGAGGAATAACTAGATTAACTCATTCAGGATTATCAATCCCAGATTATAAACTAATTTCAGGAACGATTCCTCCAATTAATAATCAGCAATGGCAAGAAGCATTTGAGCTCTATAAACAATATCCAGAATATCAAAAACTAAATACCAATATAAGTTTAAAAGAATTTAAAGGTATCTTTTTTTGGGAATGGTTGCATAGAGCTATTGGAAGAGCTATAGGGCTAGTCTTTATTATTCCTTTTCTATATTTTTTAATAACTAGACAATTAGATAAATCCACAATAAAAAAAACCATAATACTACTAATTCTTGGAAGTTTTCAAGGATTTTTAGGGTGGCATATGGTAAAAAGTGGTTTAGTTGATAGACCTGATGTAAGTCATTACAGGCTAGCTGCACATTTAACAACTGCCTTTGCAACCTTTGCCTTTACATTATGGGTTGCTCTAGATTTAATTTTTCCTATAAAACAGACTATAAACAAAGCATATAGAAACCTAATAAGAATTAGTTTAATAATACTATTTATTCAAATAATATATGGAGCATTTATGGCTGGTTTAGATGCTGGTTTTATTCATAATCATTGGCCTATGATGAGTGAAGGGAAATTCATGCATGAAACGGTTTTAATTGAAAAAACCCCAGTGTATAAAAACTTTATTGAAGGTAGAAGTGGAGTTCAATTTGTTCATCGTATTCTAGCATTCATTGTAGTTATCTCAGTAGTAATAATTTATTTAAAAGGTAAAAAAATAGCAGTTTATAACCACCAATTAAATGGTCTAAACTCCCTTCTTGTATTAGTTGGTCTTCAATCACTTCTAGGAGTACTAACTATCTTACTACAAGTTCCTTTATGGCTTGGGATTTCACATCAGATAGGTGCATTCTTGCTGCTTAGCTCGATGACATTTACACTACATCGCTTTAGTAAGTAACAAAATTTAATACATTTGTAAACTATAAAATAGTAGATGATTTACAGATTTAGAGTTATACTAGACAACGACACAGAAGATGATATTTTTAGAGATATTGAAATAAATAAAAAGGACTCCTTGGTAGAATTTCATAAATCTATTATTACTTCATTTGGTTTTAATAATAATGAAATAGCATCATTTTATCTTTCCGATAATCAATGGAATCAAGGAGAAGAAATTTCACTTTTTAATTTTGAAGATCAAGATCAGAATAACAAACTTATGAGTGATGTACTAATTGGTGATGTAATTAATAATCAAAATAGCAAGCTAATTTATGTCTATGATTTTTTAAATATGTGGACATTCCTTGTTCAACTGGTTGAAGTTGCAGAAGGAATTAAAGGAATTGATTATCCTAATATAATTTTTAGTAAAGGAGAAATCCCTGAAAAAGCTCCCGAAAAGAAATTTAAGTCAGAAAAAAGAGAAATAATAGATGATGAAGATTTAGAAAGCTATAGTGAAGATGATCATGATTACTATTAATAATTTTAAATATGAGGTTCAAACTAAAATCTGATTTTTCTCCAACAGGTGATCAACCAGAAGCTATTGATCAACTTGTTAAAGGAATTGAATCTAATGAAAAATTTCAAACACTATTAGGTGTTACAGGATCAGGAAAAACATATACTGTAGCAAATGTTATTGAGAAAACTCAAAAACAAACATTAGTTTTAGCTCATAATAAAACATTAGCTGCACAATTATACGCTGAATTTAAGTATTTTTTCCCCGATAATTTAGTTGAATACTTTGTATCCTATTATGATTATTATCAACCTGAAGCATATATGCCTTCTTCGGGAATTTATATTGAAAAAGATCTATCAATTAATGATGAAATAGAAAAATTAAGACTTAGCACTACATCATCTTTATTGTCTGGAAGAAAAGATGTTATTGTAGTAGCTTCTGTTTCATGTATCTACGGAATGGGTAATCCAGAACAATTTAAAGAAAATATTATAACCGTTGATATCAATACAAATATTACTAGAACTATACTTTTAAATAAATTAGTTCAAAGTTTATATTCAAGAGATAATGATGGTTTCAAACAGGGTAATTTTCGAATTAAAGGGGATACTATTGATGTTTTTCCTGCATATGCAGACTTTGGTTATAAAATTCATTTTTTTGGAGATGAAATTGAGGAAATTGAATCCTTTAATACCAATACCAATGAAACATTAAATTCTCACAAATCTATAGAAATTTATCCGGCAAATATTTTTGTTACATCTCCAAATGTTATTAATGATGCAATAAAACAAATTCAAAAAGATTTAATTAAACAATACAACTATTTTAATGATTGTGGTAAAATTTTAGATGCTAAAAGACTCAAAGAAAGGACAGAGTTTGATTTAGAAATGATGCAAGAATTAGGTTATTGCTCTGGAATTGAGAACTATTCAAGATATTTTGATGGCAGAAAACCTGGTAAAAGACCTTTTTGTTTAATTGATTATTTTCAAAACGATTTCTTAACAATAATTGATGAAAGTCATGTTACTATTCCACAGGTTAGAGCAATGTATGGTGGTGATAGAACTAGAAAAGAAAATTTAGTTGATTATGGTTTTAGACTTCCTGCAGCGCTTGACAACAGACCTTTAAAATTTGAAGAATTTGAAAATCTACAAAAAAATATAATTTTTCTAAGTGCTACTCCAGCAGATTATGAATTATCAAAATGTGAAGGAATTTATATTGAACAAATAATAAGACCTACTGGTCTTTTAGATCCTATAATAACAGTTAAACCAACAAAAAATCAAATAGATGATTTAATTAATGAAATTCATACTAGAATAAATAAGAAAGAGAAGATCCTAGTTACTACTTTAACTAAAAAGATGTCTGAAGAATTAACTAATTTTTTTAGCAAATTAAATATTAAATGTAAATATATTCATTCTGATGTTGATACACTTGAGCGAGTAGAAATAATGCAAGGATTGCGTGAAGATAAATTTGATGTACTTATTGGAGTAAATTTATTACGAGAAGGATTAGATCTTCCCGAAGTTTCACTTGTAGCTATTCTAGATGCTGACAAGGAAGGCTTCTTGAGATCAAGTAGATCACTCACTCAAACAATTGGTAGAGCTGCAAGACATATTAATGGATCTGCAATATTATATGCTGACAATATTACTGGAAGTATGGAAAAAACGATTAATGAAACCAATTATAGAAGGAAAAAACAAAATAGTTATAACAAAAAACATAAAATTAAACCTAAGGCTATTACTAAAAAAATAAAAAATCCGCTTAGTAAGAAATTATTAATTAATGATGATACTTTTTTAAATATAAATTCTAAAGAATTTAATTTACCATTAAAAAATTCTGATATAGAAAAAGAAATAAGAAAAACTAGAAAGAAAATGGAAATAGCAGCTAAAGAATTGGATTTTATTATTGCAGCTAAATATAGAGATGATATAAAGAAACTAAAAAAAATGCTACAGTCTAAAACTTAATTTGAGCTTAAAACTTCTTGAACTTTATCTGCAGCTTCCTTAAACTCTGTAGCGCTTAAGAAATTTAACCCAGATGAATCAATTATTTGTTTTGCAATTTCAGAGTTTGTCCCTTGAAGCCGTACAATAATAGGAATACTGATAGTATCTTTCATGTTTTTATAAGCATCAACAATTCCATTAGCCACCCTATCACATCTAACAATACCTCCAAATATATTTACAAGAATTGCTTTTACATTTGGATCCTTTAAAATAATTCTAAATGCTGTCTCAACTCTTTCACTGTCTGCTGTACCACCAACATCTAAAAAGTTTGCTGGATCTCCACCAGCCTGCTTAATTAAATCCATTGTTGCCATTGCTAATCCAGCTCCATTAACCATGCAGCCTACATTTCCACTCAAATCAACGTAATTTAAACCAGCTTTTTTAGCTTCTACTTCAATTGGATTCTCTTCTCTTATATCTCTTAATTTTAAATAATCTTCATGCCTAAATAATGAATTATCATCAATTGTTACTTTAGCATCAACTGCTAAAATTTTATCATCACTTGTTTTAATTACTGGATTAATCTCAAATAAAGATGAATCAGATTTATTATATGCATTATAAAGTGACCTTACAAATTCAACCATCTGGTCATGAGCATTTCCATTTAATCCTAAGTTATCAGCTATTGTACAAGCCTCTTCATTACTTAAGCCAGATTCTGGATCTATATCAACTGTATGTATTAAGTGCGGGGTCTTCTCAGCTACAGATTCAATATCAACTCCACCCTCGGTAGAATACATAATCATGTTTCTACTAGTTTGTCTATTCAATAGAACAGACATATAGAATTCTTGAATTTCAGAATCTCCAGGATAATAAACATCTTCTGCTATTAAAACTTGATGTACTTTTTTGCCAGAAGCTGATGTTTGAGGAGTAACTAAGTTCATGCCTATAATTTGACTTGAAATTTCTCTAACCTCATCAATATTTTTGGCAATCTTAATACCACCACCTTTACCTCTACCACCTGCATGTACTTGAGCTTTGATTACAAACCAACTAGTACCCGTATCTCTAGATAATTTCTGAGCTGCTATTACAGCATCTTCAGGATTAGATGCTACTATACCTCTTTGTATAGTAACTCCGAAACTATTTAAGATCTCTTTCCCCTGATATTCGTGTAAATTCATAAAAATTAGTATTCTAAATATTAGAAAAGCAAATGTAATAAACTTGGTGGTTTATATGATAGATGAACCTGTATAATTTATGATTAATTTCAAACATTTATCTATAATAATTTATCTTAGCGTTTAGTATATTCTAAATAAAATGAAAAAGCTTTTTTATCAAATAATTTGTATATCATTACTTTTTTCTTGTAAAAGCCAACCTTCTCCAATTGAATTAGCGCTTAATTCTAATAATAAAAAGATTCTAAAGGTAAAAGAGAATATATCTAATCATGATCTTCAAATAAAACTCTCAGTAATTAATACTGAAAAACGAAAGAAAAAATTTAAAAAATACAACTATCGAATAATTGAAAAAAATTATTTCTATCCTGCAAGTACTGTAAAACTTCCTATAGCAATTTTTGCAATGGAAAAACTTAATGAAAATCCTGAAATAAATCTAGATACTCCATTTAAAATAGAAAATGATTCAATTATCACTACTATTAGAAAGGAAATTATATCTGTTTTCTCAATAAGTAGTAATGAATCTAATAATAGACTTTTTGAATTTCTAGGGCAGGATTATATAAATAAAAAGTTAAAAGAAAAAGGAATGAAAAAATCTAGAATTTTTCATCGTTTATCTACAGAAAACTCATCTGATACAAAAACAAAAAAGTTAATATTTTACCCTAATGATTCTTTAACAGTAGAATTTCCTAGTAGTAATAATAAAAATTTAAAAAAACTAAATCTTAATAAACTTGACAAAGGGATTGGGTACATAAATAATAATGGAGTATTAATTTCTATACCAATGGATTTTTCAAGAAAAAATTATTTACCAATAAATGAACTTCATCATCTTATAAAACTTGTTTTCTTTCCTGAAAAATTCAAAAATAAAAACAAACTAAAACTGGAAGAAAATCAAATTGAATTTTTAAAACATTCTATGTCTATATTACCAAAAGATGCAGGGTATGATAGAGAAAAATATTTTGATAGCTATGTTAAATTTTTTATTTATGGAGACAAAAAGGAAATAAATAGTGATAAAATAAAAATATTTAATAAAGTAGGAAGTGCTTATGGTTATCTAACTGAGGGCGCTTATGTTCAAATGGATAATATATCCATTATTCTATCAGCAACAATAAAGGTAAATAACAACCGTATTTATAATGATGATGTTTATGAGTATGATTCTATTGGAATACCTTTTTTTGCAGAACTTGGTAGAGAAATAATCAGAATAGTGCAGTCAAAGTAATATATTTGG
>Ga0066860_10001465_pt1 | contig 10599 bp, 9 predicted proteins | sample ETN07SmetaG_FD_65601 | JGI IMG/M metagenome (GOLD analysis project Ga0066860, IMG submission 65601) | Marine microbial and viral communities from oxygen minimum zone, Eastern Pacific Ocean - ETNP2014F14-07SV275 | ecosystem: Environmental > Aquatic > Marine > Oceanic ... | reverse complement strand
CGGCCCAATCAACACTTCCACCCGCTCCAAGTCTACGGGAATCAAATCGATCTGCAGCGGAATCTCACCGAGGTAACTAGCGACGGTGTCACTGGTAAATCCAGGCCCAAGTCCCGTCGTGTTCAGGCCCCTGACCAGAATATCCGGAGTGTTATTCCTTGGGCCCCGGTCAACCACGGTAAGACCAGGGACATAATGAGCAATATCAGAAATATTATGCAGCCGCAGCTCTTTAAGCTGATCGCTGCTGACAGCAGTAATGTTGATGGGAATGTCCTGTACGTTCTCAGCTCGCCTGGAGGCGGTAACAACGACTTCCTCAATCATGGTTTTATCTGCCGCCACCGCTACGCCGGGTATAGCTGCCGCGACTGGAATAGAAGCAAGCGAAATCGCCTGTGCCAAGTGTTTTTTACCAAGTGTCCGGTAAGCCATTTGACTCATCAGGTTACCCCCTGTTAATCGAAATATTGCAGTAAACAACAAAGCGTGGACGATAAACCCAACGCATTGTAATTGGAAGGTCTTGGTCACCTCCAAAATCCCCGGCTACATCGCACATAACCCTACAAAACAGGCCAAATAATATGCCTTGCGTGTTTCTCAAATCAGCTATAATTCGCGGTACTTTCCAGGGGCTCACAATGCACCGTATTTACTTTCTTCTCCTCGCGCTTTCTTTTTGCCCATTTAGAGGAACAGGAAAATTTTGGCTCCCTTAGAAGTGGAAAGTATGCCGACATTATTGCTGTTAAAGGCGACCCACTCACCAATGTCAGCCTGCTTGAAGACGTGAGCTTCGTCATGAAAGCTGGCACGATTTATAAGACGCCGTAAATGATTCGTTCTCTGCTTGTTCTTACAGGTTCAATTCTCGCGGCCGCTATCGTCAACCCAGACTGCAAGGCCGCGCCAATGACTGCTACCGAAATACAAAAACAGTTCGCTTCCGGCGTATCCGCGTCAGTGGCAACACGAAAAGCGATTGAAAAGATTGAGGCTACCGATGATGACTACCACGCTGTCATCGTGTCAGGCGGCCCCGCTGTTGTGGCAAGCACAAGGCGTCTGGATGGCCTGTCCCCCGCCGAACGGGTACAACTTCCGCTAGGGGGCGTTCCCATACTGGTCAAAGACAACATAGAGACTATTGAATGGCCAACAACGGCAGGATCACTCGCATTGACAGATAACCTGACGGGTCGCGACGCCGACCTTATTTCAAGGTTACGGGAGTCGGGCGCCGTCATACTGGGAAAAGCCAACCTGAGCGAATGGGCAAACTTCAGATCCGAAAAATCCATTTCCGGGTGGAGTGGTATTCGCGGCCAGACGCGTAATGCATTTGATGTAACACGCTCACCCTGCGGGTCCAGTTCCGGACCAGCCGTGTCTGTCGCCTTGGGATACGTAGCCGTTGCGATCGGCAGCGAAACCAATGGTTCAATTGTATGCCCTGCTTCCCTTAACGGGGTCGTTGGATTCAAACCAACCCATGGGCTTGTGTCCGGCTTCGGGATAGTGCCGATTGCGGCAACACAGGACACCGCGGGACCCATTGCGACAAGCGTTATTGATGCTGCAATAACGCTTGGCGCAATGATCGACATCGACGGAAATTCAACCGAAACAAACACTCCAATCCGAGACAGATTACTGGCGCTCGAGGCCCCAGCAGACCTTAAGGGCAAGCGCATCGGTATACTTTCCGTGGTTCAGGGTTTTGATGTGCGTCGTGATGAGTTGCTTGAGGCAGCCATCGCCACGCTGGAATCCCTGGGTGCCGAGGTTGTCCCGGGTTTAGTGGCGAAACCGTACGATGGCTTCAACCAGGACGAATATGACGTACTGCTGTATGAATTCAAACACCAACTCAACGATTACCTGGCAGGGCTGCCAACAAAATTCAACCAGTTAACGCTCACCAAACTGATCCAATTCAACAATCAGTCAGATATAGAACTCTCCCTGTTCGACCAGGGTATTTTTTTGAAAGCCAATGAACTTGCGTTGACAGAGGTTGAATACCAACAAAAACTTAGTGCAATTAGAAAGGCAGCACGTGAAGACGGACTAGATCACCTGATCGGTGCGAACAAACTGGATGTGCTCATTGGCACGACTGGAGGACCGGCGTGGACAATAGACGATGTCAACGGGGATACGTTTCACGGCCCTTCGATCTCAAGCTTTCCAGCTGTTGGCGGGCACCCACACCTGACTGTCCCTATGGGAGATATTCGCGGCTTACCTATTGGTTTGTCATTTATTGGGCGTCGCTTCGACGATGCCCGGCTAGCAGCAATTGCCGCAGCCTATGAGGCGAATCGAAAAAAGTAACTCGTTGTTGTCAGTTTTCGGACGGCTAGCCTCACAGACATCACCAGCAACTTCTAACTGGATTAGGCTTATCTTACTGTTGTATCTGCGCCACGATGAAAAAAGCGAAACCAGGTTAAAAATAAGACAGGAATCCCAGCGGGCTTCGGGTTAAGGAGACACTCACCATAAAACTAAACGCTGCGATGGCCGCGGCCAAGTAACTCACCCGAGCGGTCTTCGTTTTACCCCGCCTGAATGCAAACACACCCAAAACAATGTAGGCAATCAATGCCAGAACCTTCACAGTTAACCATGAATCTATTCCCGGATACTGCTGCGTTAGCGCCACAAGAACCGCCGCTGCAATAAGGAGAACAGTATCAATAACATGTGGCGCAATTCGAACGATTTTCTTCTCCAGTAGAGTGTTCTCCTGAATCATCCATATACCACGTAGCAAAAAGAAACTGCCGGAAAGACAAACTGCGGCAATGTGTATGGCGTAAGCAATAAGGTAGGCGTTCAAATCTTTGTCACCGGCTGTAAGTAGGGGGTATTCAGTCATTATACAGAACAATCAGCAAGGGACCCACGGGCAAGACTGTACTTAGCTTAAGTAGCGTCGGACCCGCTGGACTACACTCAAACTTTGTCTCTTGGCGCCAGACCCTTCGCTGCACGCACCTTATTCATGCGCTCTTTGTCAACGGCCAGAGGTTCACCCAACTCGCTTTCATCGAGTACACCAGCCATATGTTTCCCAGCTTTAGTGCCGTTATACATAATTTTCTTGGTAGGCGTAACGGCAAGAATCGTTCGCAGTGGAGAATCGAGCAGGTTGTAAAAGAAATCTTCACCGTCTTTGTTGTTAGGGTTCAACTTTTGTGACAACGCCCCATAAAGCCATTTTTTAGTGTCTTCATCGTCGAAGAATTCGCCCGTACCTTTAAACGTAATGGCGCCACCTGGCAAATCTGCCGTTGCATTAGGACCGTAACCCATCGCACTAACATTCACGGATACGCGCGGATCCCGCTTAATCGCAACTGCTCGATGCCTGTGCTCTGAAAATGTGATCCAAATTTTTCCATCGTGCCAGACAAAGGCATGAGTAACCCCAACAGGCCATCCATCTTTGGTTGCCCACATGAGGACACACTCAACCGAGTTAGTCATTAATTGATCTACTTCCTCATCTGAAAAAGGATAGATCGATACCATTTCGTGATCGTGGGTTTGAGCCATTGTGTTTCCCTTATTTCTAAAATAATTGTTGTCTAAAATAAATGTAGTCTGTAACAGTTTCTGTGATCAAGCATATCAAAGTTAATCCACAAAGGTCCTGATAACCGGGCATACGGCCTCTTTATTGGTCCTGGGATGTCAGGGTTACTGTTCAATTCCTAAGCGAGAGCGCGCAAACGATTTGTTGCTTCCTGAGATAACCTCCCAGATGCTAGAGTCGCTCTCCTGATTAACCGGTGTTTGTAGCAAGTTAAATGCGAGGTCTCTGGATCAAGATTCATCTCTATGTTGCTGCATTCTTCCTTCCCATGTTGCTGGCGATGGCAGCTTCTGGTGGTCTTTACTTATCTCGGCGTCAAAGGCTCAGTTGATTCGACACCCGTCTCCTTGGCCGCGACGAAACCCCTTTCCGCAGATTCTGGCACGCTTGACAGTGATGTCCGCGAGCTTTTGAATGCAAACGGGATCGACCACGATTTCGAGTACATCAAAGTTTCTGGCAAGCAGTTCATTACCCGACCAACTTCTGCCGACTACTACCAGCTCATCATTCACGAAAATGAAGTACAAGCGACACTGAACCAGCCCGATCTGATTAAGTCCCTGGTAGAGCTGCACAAGGGCCATGGGCCTTTGTTTTTCAAAGACCTACAGAAACTGATGGCTCTCGGGCTGGGCTTTATCATCTGATTTGCTAATGAGAATAGTTCGCATTATGTTCTTGATAATTATTCTCATTTAGGATACTTTGCTAGCCTGTCCGCCATTCAGGTCACCAGCTTGAAATTCGAAGTCTTAATCGGCACGCTTGCCCTCCTCTTTTGCCAGGTTGCGCTTGCCACCGACGCATCGTTCCTTGATGAAATCACCATCGTTGGCGAGCGAACCGACATGCACCAGATTACCGGTGCCGCCCAATATATCGGCGAAGCCCAGTTACAGGAACAATCTTACTCTGACATCCAGAGAATCCTCAGACAGGCACCGGGAGTTTCCCTGCAGGTAGAAGACGGCTACGGCCTGCGACCGAACATCAGTATCCGTGGTGTAGCAACAGAAAGAAGCAGTCGGATAACCCTGCTTGAGGACAATGTGCTCATCGCACCGGCACCCTACTCTGCGCCATCTGCCTATTACTTCCCAACCGCAGGGCGCATGCACGCCGTCGAGATCTTGAAAGGTCCGGCTGCGATCATGCAGGGTCCCTATACCATCGGTGGGGCGATGAACATGATATCGACGCCGATCCCATCAGTTCGCGGCGGATCCCTGAAGGCCGAAGCCGGTGAAGATCATACCTATCGCATTCATGCCACCTACGGCGGCACCAGCAGTAACGGCTTCGGGTTTATGGTGGAAACCCATCAGTGGAAGTCCGATGGATTCCAGAGTATTGATCGCAGTAACGAAGACACTGGGCTTGATGTAAAGGATTACACCGTGAAGCTCGGCTATAAGCATGATCGGCATACGGTGGAACTCAAACTCCAATATGCAGAACAGCAATCTAACCAAAGTTATCTCGGCCTGACCGACGACAACTTCAGTGATAACGCTTTACGTCGCTACGGTCTATCTGCGCTTGATAGTATAGAGACAGAACACGACCAGCAGATTATCCGGTATCGCTTTGACATTAATGGCTCGGTCTCAGTCTCGGCTACCGCCTATAACAACGATCACCAACGTGACTGGTTCAAAACCGAGGGCCTTGATTTCGATGGCAGCGCTTCCGCAGAATCGTTTAGCCGCACGAGCTGGGCAAAAGTCGTCACGGCGATTAATGAAAACAGCAATCTGGGCGAGTACAGCACTGGAGATCTGCAGGCAATCCTTGATGGTGCAGATACTGCCGCCGGGAGTATCCAGCTTCGTTCAAACTCCAGGGAGTACTTTTCCCGGGGAGTTCAGCTCGGCCTGGATTGGCAGTTCACTCGTGGCGAAGCGTCCCACGAAATTGAAGTTGGTATCCGGCATCACGAAGACCAAGAAGATCGATTGCAGCGCAACAGCAACTATCACCAGGAAGGCGGACGCCTTATTCTTGATGACCTGGGTTTACTGGGCAATGCAGGAAACAGGATCCAGGAAGCCGAAGCCTTCGCCATCTATATTCAGGACACCATCGAACTTGGCAACTGGGTGTTAACACCTGGTTTACGCTATGAAGATATCCAACAAAAACGTACTCGATGGGAGACTCGAGACGGGCGCACAACAAGCCCATCATCGCGTGCGGATTCAAATATTCGCGACACGCGAAGCAACGACACCCAGGTGTGGCTGCCAGGATTCGGCGTACTCTATAACCTGTCTGAATCCACTACCCTGGTGGCAGGAATCCATAAGGGATTCACAGCCCCAAGCAATTCTCCAGACGTTGACGAAGAAGAAGCGATTAACTACGAATTGGGGTTTAGGTATAACGGTGGGCGAAATTCTGCAGAGGCCATCTATTTTCTAAGTGATTACGACAATCTGCTGGGTGAATGCACAGCTTCATCAGGTTCAGATTGCACCATTGGCGACGCCTTTAATGGAGACGCAGCGACCGTGCAAGGCATCGAATTCTTGTTCACAACTGACCTTAGCAGGACTGGCAATTACAATATTCCCGTTACATTCACTTACACCTATATCGACAGTGAGTTCGATTCTGACGTTGCAGATACAGCCTTTTTTGGCGATGTCTCAGAAGGTGATCCCATCCCTTACATCCCGGAACATCAATTCAACCTGAGCGTTGGCTTCCTCAAGGACCAATGGTCCAGCCACATCAATATTAACTTCGTCGATGAGGTTTGTGTCAGGGCTTCCTGCAACGCATTCGAGAGAACTGACGATACGCTGACCGTCGATCTCAGCACACATTACGCTCTTTCGGAGAAAGTAGACCTTTACGGTAAAGTTGAGAATATTACCGGTGAAGAAGACATCCTCGGTCGACACCCTTATGGCGCGCGGCCAAACAAAGATCGAACTGCTACGCTTGGCGTTCGCATCGATTTCTAAGCGGTAACTATGACGATCAAAGTAGTTGGTGCCGGTTTTGGCAGGACAGGTACTCTCTCTCTGAAAATGGCCCTGGAACAACTAGGTTTTGAGAAGTGTTACCACATGATGGAGGTAGGCCAGCATCCAGACCACCTTCAGCTATGGGCGGATGCTCACCGCGGCATCAACATCGACTGGGATCATCTGTTCGACGGTTACCAGTCAAGCGTTGACTGGCCTTCGTGCAACCTCTGGCGTGAGCAGGCCGCTCATTTTCCTGACTCAAAAATCCTGCTGTCGCTGAGAGACCCGGACAGCTGGTACGACAGCGTCATGAACACTATCTACCCCAACTCCAGCGCAATGGTAAATTCCGAAGACGAGAACCTCCGGGCCTTTGGAAACTGGGCAATGGATATTATCTGGAAACCGATCTTCGATAACAAAATGGAAGACCGAGGCCACGTAATCGAAGTCTTTAACCGGCACAATCAATCAGTCATTGACAAAGTGTCCGCCGACAGGCTTCTGGTGTTCGAGGCTAAAAATGGCTGGAAGCCACTGTGCGACTTCCTTGAAGTGCCAATACCTAACACTGACTACCCAACAGTTAACACGACCGAGGAGTTCCAAAACCGTCGCCGGTAATCGGGGCTTACTACCTAGGCCGTCGATTTTTCTTTCTGCGATACCCCGTCAGAGAGAGTACCACCAGAGAAAGCCCCACCAGAGAAGGCCCCACCAGGCTCACCCATCGGGTTCGAGAATTTCAACGCCGAGTCGGCAATTGGCGCTTTGCGTACCATTTTCTTGTCCACGGCAAAGTCCTGGGTATTTCGCCAGGGTCCTTCACCCTGCCGCGGGAACAAATGCATTGAACGTGTCATGTAGCCTCCCTTGAAGTCATCAATCCAGGGGCGCACCTGCATGCCAGCATCCTCGGCGCGCAGTGTTGGCGTCGCCTGCTTCATCCCAACCTCATCCATGTAGTTCAACAGGCGACAAATATACTCAGATGTCAGGTCTGCACGCAGCGTCCATGAAGCATTGATGTAGCCAAAAGTCTGCGCCATATTTGGAACGCCTGAAAACATCATCCCCTTGTAGGAAAAGGTCTCAGGTACATCCACCGCTTGCCCATCAACCACAAACTCGACTCCGGAAAGCACAATTAATTTCAGGCCAGTCGCCGTGACAATAATGTCGGCAGGCAACACCTCACCGTTTTTAAGTTTCAGGCCATCCTGAGTAAAAGTATCGATCTGTTCTGTTACAACCTGGACATCACCCTTGTTGATCGCTTTAAACAGATCTCCGTTAGGTATCAGGCAAAGCCTCTGGTCCCAGGGATTGTAACTTGGCGTAAAATGCTTTTCGGTGACTTCCTTACCCAGATGAGCTCTGACTCCATCCAGGATTTTTCTCTTAATCACGCTCGGAGCTACACGGGTTTGCCGATAGAAGTAGCCCTGCAGCAACGTGTTTTTAAACCGGGTTATTGCATAGGCCCAGCTATCCGGCAGACATTTCCGGAGAACGTTTGCTACTTTGTCATGGTCCGGACGTGACACAACGTAGGTTGGGGAACGCTGTACCATTGTCACCTGCGCTCCTTTTTCTGCCATGGAAGGCACCAACGTCATTGCCGTCGCGCCGCTTCCAATCACGACCACTTTTTTACCACTGTAATCCATGCCTTCCGGCCAGAACTGGGGATGAACGATCTTGCCCTGGAAACTTCCCATATTAGTGAACTCTGGGTCATGCGGCTGCTCGTAGTTATAGTAACCGCCGCACATACCGATGAAGCCGCAAGTCAGGGTTTCCGTTTCACCATCTGATTTCTCCACTGTCAGCTGCCATCTGGCTTCCTCGGTTGACCATTCGGCCTTCCTGACTTTGGTCCCAAGCTGGATGGAATCCCGGAGCCCAAACTCGTCAGTCGTCTGATTGACGTATTTGAGAATTGAGGGGCCATCTGCAATCGATTTTGCTTCTGTCCAGGGTTTAAAACTGAACCCGCGTGTATGCATGTCGCTATCAGACCGGACGCCAGGATACCGAAACAGGTCCCAGGTGCCGCCAATAGTTTCACGGGCTTCCAGGATCGTGAATGATTTCCCCGGGCAGGTCTTTTGAATATGAACTGCCGCGCTGATACCGGAAATTCCCGCACCCACAATTATTACGTCATAGTGGCTCATCTATGTTCTCAGGGTCATTTAGAAGTCTGCATTGTACTGATTGGTATACGAATCAACAGTCCTGCAATAACTGCTAAAAAGGGATTTTCTACTGCGATTCCCGGTCAACTGCTCTATCAACTCAGATCCGCTGGGCTGCTAGGTTGTATAACGGGTCAGACGTTAGCAATTCGCTCCAGGTTTTCCGGGCAGGTGATCCGGATACCAAGATCACGGATAAGCCCATCTTCAAGCCCATAGATCCACCCATGAACATCAACCTGCTGCCCTCGTCTCCAGGCATCATTAATAGCACCCGTGCGGCAGAGCGACTTGACCTGGTCAATCACATTGAGCTCGCAAAGCCTCGATTGCGCTGCTTCGGGCGCCAAGGATTCCAACTCAGCCCCGTGCTGGGAAGACAAACTGCGAATGCCACTGAGCCAGTGGTCAACAATACCCTCGGTCGAGCCTTCTAAGGCAGCTGCCACACCCGCACAGCCATAATGCCCGCAAATAATGACGTGCCTGACCTTTATCTGCTTGATTGCAAACTCGACGACTGACATGCAATTCAAATCAGTCTGCAGTACCACGTTTGCGACATTACGGTGAACAAATACTTCACCCGGCATGAGGCCAGTAATCTGGTTAGCTGGCACACGACTGTCAGAACAACCGATCCATAGAAACCTGGGTTTTTGTTGCTTGGTTAAGCGCGCAAAAAACCCCGGGTCTTCCTGCTCGATCTTTTTAGCCCAGGATTTATTCCGCTCAAGCAATTCCTGAATCTCGTCAGCCATACAGCACCTTATTTACTCTGTAGTTGTCATAAAACGGCAAAGCCGCGGCAAAGCCGGAACTAGATTAACACCAAAGTGCATGATTTTTTTCATTCAAGATGAGACAGTAAGCGCTTATTCATCGCAGGTGAATCAATGACAGGTACAGTCGATCTAACAGGCAAAGTTGCGGCTATCACCGGTGGTACCCGTGGTATCGGTCGGGGCATCGCAGAGATTCTGCTATCCGCAGGAGCCAGCGTTGCCATTAATGGGAGAAATCCGGCAAAAGGTCAGCAGGCGCTGAAAGAAATGGCCGCAGGTGACAAGGCTATTTTTATAGCCGGCGATGTTACAAAACAAAAAGACGTAGCGATGTTCATCGGAAAAACGATCGAGCAATTCGGCAAGATCGATATTCTTGTTAACAATGCGGGTGGATCCGGCGGTTTTGCACCGGTTTCCGAACTCAGTGACCAAGCGTGGCAGGAAGCCGCATCGTGGATATTACATTCTGCATTCTGGGCCACCAGGGCTGCGCTCCAGGATATGCAACCTCGTCGCTGGGGTCGCATCATCAACATCTCTTCCGTCGAAGGAAAACAGGCCAACAAAGAAAACGTCGCCCATTATATTACGTTTAAACATGCCCTAAATGGATTCACCAAAGCGGTCGCGCTGGAAAATGGCGCCAAAGGTATTACCAGTAATGCCATCAGCCCAGGGGCTATTGAGACCGACCTGATGAAAGAGGCCGGCCCTGCAGCGGCAGAATCAGCAGGCATCACCTACCAGCAGTTTAAAGAAAATTACGCCCAGGATGCTGCGATCAAGAGACTAAACACGGTGGACGAAGTCGCAGGCCTGTCACTGTTTCTCTGCTCGGATATGGGTGCCGGGATTACAGGCGCTATATTGCCGGTCGATGGAGGTACAGCGCTCTAGCACCGGATGATCTACAGGCACCCAAAGACACCCGAAAGGACGCTATGGTCCTGCCTGCTGCCTACACCCCGAAGCACGAAGCACGAAGATAAAATGTCAGGCGACTGAACTGAGCTCGATGTCTATCG
>Ga0066860_10001445_pt1 | contig 10666 bp, 12 predicted proteins | sample ETN07SmetaG_FD_65601 | JGI IMG/M metagenome (GOLD analysis project Ga0066860, IMG submission 65601) | Marine microbial and viral communities from oxygen minimum zone, Eastern Pacific Ocean - ETNP2014F14-07SV275 | ecosystem: Environmental > Aquatic > Marine > Oceanic ... | reverse complement strand
CTCCTTTGAGAGGGAGCAAATCCAACCCTCCCTTGCCCAACCCCTCAACTCATCGGGCTTAGGTCCCTATGAAGGGAGGGAAGTATGAAGTTAGCATTGGGTAAGAACTCATCAAGCCGAGACAACTCTTTGTTCGCCGAAAAAAGCTGTGGCAAACTGAGTCCAGCGAGTTATGCTTATCATTTACCTTCATGCCCCGAATGGGGTATCACGCTGGTCGCCGGTTTATTTCAATCTTTTTTTCAGTTCTTTGATGCGGAACTTTTCTTCATCGCGGGAGATGAATTTTCGGGAGCCATCGTGTTCGAGCATAAGAATCTCAAAACGTAACGCCGATTGCACCGCTTCACAATAGTCTCGACCCGGCTCCACTTTGAATGTGATAACCCGTGTATTGAATTTATCTGGTCGGACTTGTTCCAGGAATCCATCAATGGTTTGGGGAGAAATGCCACCTCCCACCGAAACGGGGATGTTTTTTCTTTGAATTTTTTTGACCACCTCCACCACTTGAGCCATGAAACTTGCGTCCCACCGGGATTTCTTCATAGACCCGGACAGGTCACTGCAACCAATGGTGATCTCGTCAATATATTTCGCTTCCGGATCCAAGAGGATGGAGTCCAGTTGGCGGACCGCCGTCTCAGTTTCAATATTGATCTGTTTTTTCAATCGTTCAAACTGCATGGGGGTGGTGAAGTCGCGCACAGCGGAAATAAAATTTTCCAAGCCATAAGGCGATTCCACCATAGGGGCGATCAGTCCATCAATATTCATAGGCAGGAGCTGTTTAATATCGTTGCGGGCGTTAGGTCCGCCAATCTTGACCGTAGCCGGCAGGATATCGACCTCTGCCCAGTAACCGATCTGCTCGATACTCATGGCGGCATCTTCGGTCGACAGTTTAAGCCCGCAAGCCCCGAACTGATTTTTCAATTGCAGGAGGGCGGACCGTAGGCCCTGATCCGGTTTGACCGGCACCACCTGCAAAACCGTTTTTTTGGATTTCACTTACCGTTCCCCCTTTTTACGGAATATGACAGAAGGATCAATACGACCGATGGAACCACAGCCTGTCAGGATCATGGCTTTTTTCAATTCATTCAATTTTTCCCTTAAATAAAAGGAGACGCCTTCCTGACCAGCCCCAAACGCGGCGATGCAGACCGGCCGACCAATCATGACAGCATCGGCCCCCAGTGCCAGCATTTTGAGGATGTCGATGCCTTCACGAATACCTCCATCGACCAGGACTTTGATCCGGCCTCCCACGGCATTGGCAATTTCTGGAAGAACTTCCGCAGTCCCCGGCATATGGTCCATCACCCTTCCGCCATGATTGGAAACCACGATGGCATCGGCCCCGGCCTCTATCGCCGCCAACGCCGACTCCACATTCATGATGCCTTTTAATATGAAGGGAACTTTCAACTGCGATTTCAGTTCCTGCAATTCCGTGATCGTTTTGGGCCCTACCGCCTGGCCTTTCAGGGTCATGGTTTTAAACGAAGCGGCGTCAATATCAATTCCAACGGCAATGGCTCCTGCGTCTTCGGCAGCTTTGAACCGCTTAATGATATCGAGATTGTATTCCCGCGGTTTGAAAATGGGAATTCCCAATCCGCCACGTTTTTTAATGGCCTCCAATCCGATCAAATATTTTTTGGGACTCGCCCCATCGCCTACCATTCCCAAGGTGCCGCATTCGAGGCAACCGTCGAGGATAGCATCGGCATATTCTCTTTCGTCCATGCCTTCTGCCAAATTGGTTTCCATACCAGTGATGGGTGCCGCCAGAACAGGAAGAGCCAGCTTGTGTCCGAACAACTCCACCGAAGTATCAGGAGTTTTTATGTCATGTATGGTTCTCAGGTTGACCTGATAACGAGCCAGCGCCGTCAGGTTTTCAGTGAACGTACTACCCGTGCCGATTCCGCCAATGCCCGGAACTTTACCTGCGCATTCCACTCCATCACAAACTGTGCAAGCTTTGCAGGCGACATAAAATTTTCTCCGGGCGTTGTTGCGAATGATGTCCCAGGTCAAGTCATTGGGAACACCGATTTCTATTTTCAAGGTTTCCCGGGCCAGATCGTTGATGCGAATGGCCTCCTCACGGGTTTTTGCAACGGTGATGACGTAACCCACTTTGCCCATATTGCTTCGGGGTTCTTCTGCCATATCCCCGGCTTCTTTCATAAGAATAATTTCTTTAACCCCTTTAATTTTGCGGGCTTCTTCTACTCCTCGAATGGAAAGGATTTTTCCCGGCAGGGGAAACAGGGACCGTTCCGCAGACACCAGCGAGGTTTTCGGTTTCAGATCGGTGGGTGTTTCACCCAGAGCAACCTGGATCGCCGCTTTATAAAGGTTGACTCCCGTAGCCAACGGATAAGTGTAGGCCGACATCCAGCCCCCGCTCAAGCGGGCGGCAATCTCGATAATTTTTGGTCCTTCAGGTGTTATTTTGATATCGCCCTTGGCGGCCCCGATATCGATCCCCAACGCAGAAATAGCTTGTTTAAAAACTTCAACAGCTCTTGCCTGTTGTTTCTCTGGCAAGGCAGAAGGAAGCGTATGCCCGACTTCAACAAAATAGGGAGCCCGTTCGATGATCCGATCCGCCACTCCGGTAATATGAATAGTGTCGTCAAACACCAACGCATCCAGACTCAGTTCAGGCCCTTCCATAAACTCTTCAAGGATCAGTTTTCCACTGATTGAGGCTTCTTTGGCCTCACGAAAAGCAGGAATCAGGTCATCGAGACGTTCTATTTTCCGCACCCCGCGAGCCCCCATATTATCGCAAGGCTTGATAACCAGAGGCAGGGGCATGTCTTGGACGGCCTTCTGGCATTCTTCCAGAGTCCATATAGGCCGAAAGTCCGGAATCGGCACCCCTCTTCCTTTTAACACCTGGCGCATCTTGATTTTGTCGGTGGCGCGTTCGGCAACCTCAAAGGGAATTCCCGGCAGGTTCAAAGCATCGGCCACGGCCGCAACCGTCTGGGACGCGTCTGTCCCCACGGTCATCACTCCATCAAGCGGGCAAGACCTGTGGAACTGTTTGGCAATATTGACGGTAAGATTGATATTGCGAGTGCTGACCTCAATCGGGTAGTCGGCCAAAAGCATACCTTCCGCTTCCCGGTTATAGTCCGTCACCACAACCTTCAAGCCCATGGACTTGGCAGTCTTGATGGCAGGCACCTGGAACACCCCACCCCCAATTATCAGCAAATGTTTAGGACGTTTTATTGGCATTAGTTTTCCTTTTCCCAACTGGGAATAAAAGAACACACAAGATCTAACATAGTCTTAACGACATCTTAAAATAGGACCTTTAACGATCCGCCTTTAATATGTACTGAATTCTTCCATATTTCATAAGTTTTTTTGGGGAACCGGCAGATAATAGGTTTTCAAGGTCTTGCCAAAAACCACCACCTTTTCGGAATGCAATGATGTTTTCACATCCCCGGAACTCTCCAAAACGCGGTGGGTTTTGGGGCTCCCCACGAACGCAGTAAAATACTGCCCACTGTTGGAATAGATACTCCCCGGATGAGTTTGCTCAATCATCTTGTTTTCGATCAGCCATTGGGCCATGTTATCGGAGGCCCGGGCTTGCGCAACCTGGTAGTTCACCGCAAAAATGTTGGCCAAAACAAAAACCGCCACCGTGCCCCAACCAAGAACCGACCTGAAAAAAATGCGACCCTGGAGTTTATAAAAAACCAGGAAATAGAAAATTAGTGGAATCAAAAATACCAGATATCTCTGGGCCGGGCGGGTGGCAGAACAAATCAATAAAAAGGGAAGACATACCGTCAAAATAAATCCCGCAACAGCATTTTTATTTTTGTTCGCCTCAAAAAAACAATCAAAAACGAGAAAACAAAAGAATATTCCCCCCAACCCTTTTACCAAAAAAACCAATGATCCGTTCAACAGCCCATCCAATGGTCCGTAGTTCATTTCTCCACCCTGAAATCCAAACGGATTTATTCTCGTCCACACACCAAGCCCTAAACCCGCCACCAACAGGACCCACCATTTCTCCGACCAGTTTTTCCGCACACTGAGAATGCTGACGAGAGCAAGCGGCCCCAACAATATCCCCAGATAACTGGCATATAAGGAAAAGGTTTTTATAAAATTGGCGAACCCGAATTCAAGTTGGGAATGGTTGTCAGGCGCCAGAAAAAATCCATACTGGTTATAAATGACCCATAAATATGTAAAAAATCCCAGCAGAGGTAGTAAAAAAAACTGGCCGCATTTTTTGACCCACGCCCTATTGAATTGACACTCGTTCTGACACCAGAAAATATAAATAAAACCTGGGGCCATCAACAGAGCATGATATTTAACCAATATAGCTGATAAAAAAATTACCGGCGACAGCCATCTATAAACAGGCTTTGCTTCACTTTTAAAAACCAAGGCGAAGCTCAACAGCAACAAACCAACCGGCAAGATATCGGCAGTGGCTCGACCTGAAAACAACCAGATCAAGGGAGAAAAGGTCACCAGGGCACACCATAAATGAAACTCTTTGTTATGGTCCGGCTTTAAAGAAGAGGTGAATACTGCCCCAGCACCTAAAATTGCCACTAAACCTGAAACCGATGCCAGGCGATAACTCCAGAAACCCTCGGGTTCCCCCATGAGGAAATGAAAAAGCGTGGAGAACCATACGTACCCCAGTGGATTGGCTTGCATGGAAAAATAATTGGACATGCCCGTTTCAGGATCAAGAAGGCTCTGCGTCGCCTGGGCGAATACATATTCCAAATTCACAAAGGGCGTATTGATATAAAAGGCATGCAGGATTACAGAAAGCGCGCTCCAAAAAATCAGCGCCGGGAAAACAGAATGATTCAAAGTTTTGGAGGGAAGATTCAAACGATCGGGCGCGTTAAGCTGAAGAGAAAAAATTCGATTGGTGCCAGATTCAACACCTGCAATCTGGCAGGCGCAAAATTCAGACAATTCTGCTAAACTAACCAGAGTTAAGATACTCTGTGATTTTGACCCGATTTGGCTTACAAATCAAGCCCCCAAATAACCACAAGTTTTCACCTGCCTTGTCGACAATGCCCATCTATAACCGTACTGATCAGTGAAACTTTTCTTTACCCGGTTGAACACTCTCAATATTTTTATTGCCCTCGCCGGAATCATCTTTCTCATTTACGCCAACGGATTAAACACTCCCCTCCAGAGCGATGACGAAAGACATATTTATGGCACACCACAAATAACTAATATGGATCATTACACCAACCTGTCAAACATCGGCTATCGCCATATCAATGGCCTGAGTTTTGCACTGAACTACCAATGGGGGCAGGACAACCCTTTCGGCTACCACCTCTTCAATATTCTGATTCACATAGGCACCACCTTCCTGGTTTTTTTCATCGCTCAATTGACCATCGCGAAAGGAACGTCCTGGGGCGAAGACGCGGCACTGAAAATAGCACTGATCACTGCCCTCCTGTTTGGGCTCCACCCCATTCAAACCGAAACTGTGACCTATATCTCAGGCCGACCCGGTGGTCTGGCCGGACTGTTTTACTTTTTATCTTTGTTGTTATTTATTCTTGCAAGCTTGAAGGGTTCGAGAGTTCTCCGTTTCGCTTTCTATCCCCTATCCCTGATAATTTTTTTCATGGCAGTCCTGAGCAAGGAATCTGCTATCACCCTGCCTGCAATAATTATCCTTTATGACTTATGTTTTATGCAGGGACAAAAATGGCCTCCGTTTCGTTCGCGGCTCGGTTTTTATTTCTGTTACCCGGCTCTGGCCGGGGCCGCTTTTTTCCTTTCTCCTAACGTGTTCAGCGTTATTCAAGGGTTTTTCAAAAAAATCCACCTCACCCTTGGACTGGTACAGTTAGACCTTCTCAAACACCCGCTGAAACTATTCCTTTTCCCGGTCAATCTGACCTTTGAATACGATTTTCCAACCCAGGTAAGCTGGGTCTCGCTTCTGGTTTCCATCGCGATCATTCTTTTATGTGTTTTTCTGGCCTTTAAAAAATTCTATATAAAAAGTTCAGTTTTGACGTTCTGTGTTTTATGGTTTCCTCTGACCATCGCTCCAACGAATTCGTTCATGCCACGCACCCATTTATTCAGTGAACGCAATATGTATATCCCTTCATTCGGACTCTGCCTGTTCTTTGCAGTCCTCCTCTACCTGATTGCGGACAAAGCCAAAAAGCGCGGCATGATATGGGGAGCCGTCCTGTTAATATTTATTTGTACTGCTATCATGGTCGTTAAGAGAAATCAGGTTTACGCATCACCTTCGACTCTCTGGGCCGACACCTTCAAGAAATCTCCCAACAAATTGAGCATCGGGAAAACCCTGAGCATCCATTATTTAATGGAAGAAGATTATGCCAACGCGTTGACACCGTTAAAGGCGTTATTGCAGATCAATCCCCATCTCTATGACGTGCATCAGAACCTCGGCATCGCCTACAAAAGTCTCGGAAACTTTCCCGAAGCCGAAAAACATTTTAAGGAAGCCATACGCATTGAGCCTACGGACCCCAACTCCCATTTCAACCTCGCCAGCCTTTATGGAAATCTGGGGCAATTCGTCCAGGCAAGCCGGGAATTTGATCAGGCCTCTGCGCTGTACAAAACCACAGGCAAATATCCACCCCGACAATTTTATTCCGATAAGGCCCGAGCCCATAACCAGGCAGGAATCGAACTGATACAGTCGCAAAAGTTCGAAGAAGCACTCATCCAATTTGAAAAATCGATCCGGCAAAATTCAAAACTCCTGTCAGCCCGATTCAACCTGGCAAAACTGTTGTTGGAATTCAAAAATGACCCAGAGAAAGCCAAAACCCATCTTCAGGCAGGGCTCGCGCTCAATCCCACTCCCGAGCAAATCCAAACTTTAAGGGACCTGTTAAAGCAAATAGAGATCAAGAATTGAATGAGAATAGTCAAAGGAATGATAATCAGAATGCTCATTAAAGCCTTTTTATTGGGGGCAGTCATTTTATCTGCTTTGTACCTTGTCGACATAAATTTCTTTAAGAACTGAGGGGGAGTTTTAACAATAATGCCGCCTAAATTTTATTTTTTTAAAGTGACCGGTGTATTGACAAATGAAAAGGGTGACGATGAATTCAGCATTTTCATAAAAGCCATGGACGACAATCATGCGGTAATGTTGGTTCGGGAACATCTGAGAAACCATGCTCCAGCCGGCCAATCTATTATCAAGGGGATAGAGAAAAAGGAGATGAGTTGATGAAATTTTTGCAAATAAGCACGTTATGGCTGGCTCTTTTTTTACTGGTAGGCGCTGGTTGTGGAGAGCAAAAACAAAAATCCAAAGAAAGGGGGCAAGCGATTGTTGACACCGTGAAAGATGCTGAAAAAAATATCAATGACGCTGTGTTGAAGATGCAGGAAAACTTGCCTCAACTTGAGGAAGAAGAGGAAGTAGAAGCGGATAATTGACAATGGACGGGGAGTCCTTCATGATTTTATCCAAACCCACAAGTGGCACAGGAACTGGCAAGGGGGAGAATCTTAACGATTGACCTTTTAAGGCGATTGCCTATATGAAATCCACTTGACTCCCCCAGGTGGGTTTTTTTTAAGGGCAAATAGGGAAGTTAATATTTCAAGGATAGTTCAGTTTATAAGGGGACAACATGCTGGAAATTCAATGCACCCAGTGCAAGGCTTTTATAGCCCGTTACAGGGGATCCGGGGAATTGGTCTGGCTCTACCTCGATCGGGTCATCAAGCCTGCTTCACTGGCAAAACTCAAATCAGTTCCAAGCAAAACCGATCTGCCCATATTGATTTGTCATGAGTGCGGTCGCCGCCTTGGGACTCCCGCGGTTCGTGAAGGGGGCCGCCTTGCCTATCGCATGTCCAAAGGCTCTTTTAAGCGCAAAGGTGTTGTGAAGGCCATGGCTACAAGCCCTCATACAAGCTGGAGGTAACCTTCGGTCAACACCTTTTTTCCGTTTTTCTGTCATTGGCAATTTCATTATTATGAAAACCAAATCAACTGTTCTTTTTTCACTAGTTTTTTTAATTTGGCTGATCGGTTGTTCCGGAACCGTACCACCAACAATTGGGCAATTTGCTAAATGTCCGGATAAACCTAATTGCATATCAACGAGGAGTCCTTTAAGTCTTCATGCCATAGCCCCCCTGACTTATAAAGGTTCTCAGGAAGAAGCTAAATTGAAATTATTGGAAATTATCAAATCGATGCCACGGACCCATGTGGTAACTAATAAAGATCATTTTCTACACATTGAGTTCACATCCAAAATATTTCGTTTTATTGATGATGTGGAATTTTACTTTGAAGACCCCGGTACTATTCATTTTCGGTCAGCCTCACGGGTGGGTCATTCTGATATGGGGGTTAATGGAGAAAGGATGGAAGAAATACGAAGAAATTTTAGGAGCGGTTAAAGTTTTCTCAGCATGAAACTATTTCCCCGCCTTGATTTCCTTCTAAACTCATTCTATTTCAGCCACTATCCGCAGAGGAGCGCCGCTTCCGCCCCCGATTTTCATAGGCAAAGCGATGATACGAAATCCTTTAGCAGGAAGCTCCGCTAGACTTTGAAGATTTTCCAGCCCTGAAACGTTGGCTTCGCCAAATATCTGATGAGCAGGAAAGGTTGTCGATTGTCCGAAATCCAGGCTGGCTGTGTCCAAACCCACAGCGGCGACCTTGCGTTTTTGGCTTAAGAACCGGGCTGCATCCGCGCCGAAACCCGGAAAGTGTAGGTGAGCCGTATCGCCCGGCTTGTCCGACCCGAGGTATTTCCGTTTGTCCGGCCAAAACCTTTCCCAGCCGGTTCGGACCAGAACGATTACCCCTTCGGGAATCTTTCCGTGAATTTTCTCCCATTCCAGAAAATCCTGTTCGGAGATCAAGTAATCGGGATGCCCCTCGGCTTTGTGACTCACATCTACCATAACCCCCGGCGCGATGAGGCGACTCAAGGGAATTTCGTCCACCCGCCACCGCCCTTTGGCGAAATGAGCCGGAGCGTCTATGTGAGTACCGCCATGTTCGGCTCCGCTGAAATTGTTGGCTTCGTACCAAAATCCGGATTCCGTTTTCCCTTTATGGACCTCATCCAATTGAAAAGGACGGCTGGTCGGCCAGTAAATGGTCGATTGGTCAAAGGGATGGGTCAAGTCGATGTAGCGTGGTTCCGCCCAGGCAAGAGTGGGGAGTGTGAAATGGATTGCCAACATCCAAATAAACAAGAAACGACGAAAACAGAATTTGTTCATAATCAACCTAAACTCGAAATTTGACTTTCGAATTTTACCGTAATTTCCCAGTTAAACCCATGCTCGATATAATAGTGTCGGAACAAATTTTTTGAAATGGGAATTTGGACTAAAACCAAATAGAAAAACCCATCCCTTAAAAACAACCCATAGCTTGCAAGCTTGACCTGCATAGCCCGCTCGTGTAGGTTGAATCCTTAATCGGCATACCAAAGTGGCCCTTAACGGATAATCGGGAAAGCAGGAGGACAATTGGTCGCACTCGTTCACAGTGGAGCGGTTCTAGGCATAGATGGTTATCCCGTCGAGGTAAAAGTCAACCTTTCACAGGGCCTGCCCGATGCCGCCGTCAAGGAAAGCAGTGACCGGGTCTCTGCCGCCATCCGCAACACCCAGTTGTCCCTGCGTAAGAAAAATCACGATCAACTTAGCTCCCGCCGACATCCGTAAAGAAGGCTCTGCTTTCGACCTGCCTATCGCTCTGGGCATTCTTGTCGCCAGCGGACTGATCGATAACGAACGTTTGAAAAAACTGGTGATTCTGGGTGAACTCTCTCTTGATGGCAGAGTCAAACCCATTCGTGGCGGACTCTCCATCACCCCTATGGCACGCGAAAACAATATGGAAGGCGTTCTTCTGCCGGTGCAAAACGCCGCCGAAGTTTCGGTGATCGAAGGCATTCCCATCTATCCGATAGAAACCCTGCCCCAGGCTGTGGAATTTTTGTGCGGCAAGCTAGAGCTTGACCCAGTGAACCCCAGCACACAACCCAAAACTCCGCACGCCAACGAATACGAACTGGATTTCACCGATGTCAAGGGCCAGCATCACGTCAAACGCGCGCTGGAGATCGCCCGCCTCGGGCGGACACAATATCCTAATATTATATACTATTAAATATAGTAGGCTTATGTCTGGTAACGGCCAAAAGCGGACATTTACCATTTTCAAAAAGCAGACCAAAGGGAGTGGTAGCCTCAAGGTGATTCCAACCCCTGTTTCCGGCGTGAAAAGCCGATGAACCATAACATTCAACTTTTTGGCTATTGCCGATCCTTCTTTTAACCTCTTAGAAACAAATGAGCTAGAGCTGTTCTTTATGTGAAGTGAGTATGCCTATTCTGCTTTTGAGTGTTTGGCAAAACTTTGGCAAGTGATGAAGATTAAATTTAATTAACCCGAATTACATTGCTATATGGACCAATCAGAGTATCCTAATAGCAACCTCTCCTCTATTACCTATCGAGCTAAGGGAAAAAACACAACTTGGGATTTTTAAATTTTGCCACTCCCCCTTTTGGAGTGGCTTTTTTTTGCCTTCAATACTTGAGGTGAAAAGCTATAAAAAGGGGT
>Ga0066860_10001437_pt1 | contig 10725 bp, 7 predicted proteins | sample ETN07SmetaG_FD_65601 | JGI IMG/M metagenome (GOLD analysis project Ga0066860, IMG submission 65601) | Marine microbial and viral communities from oxygen minimum zone, Eastern Pacific Ocean - ETNP2014F14-07SV275 | ecosystem: Environmental > Aquatic > Marine > Oceanic ... | reverse complement strand
GCCGTTTGTGCCGCTGCCGAGTGTGCCTGACGCAATGTCCAATGTGACAACAGAATTGTCGAATCTGTTGGCCGAAAGGATGCCCAATGGCGACGAAATCCCCATAACTACGGTTACAACCTGGAGCGAGTTCGGGTTGAAATCGGGGAACGCCTGGACTCCAAACAACGTCTGGCCGTTGGGTTCGACTCTGATCTCGAAAGTGAACGGCTGAGATGGTTGAACCGCGATCGCCTGCGGGACGATTCGAAGGTACACCGATGCAACGGGTTGGACCGCAACTTGAGTTCCGATCAGCGTCCTTTGAATTTCCTTTCCCAGATGGCTTGCGACCCTCTTCCTGGATTCGATTGTCGAGAAAGACACCACAGCATCGCGAGAGTTTTAAAGAGCCTCGAAGGTGACACGGCCCATCACGAAGGTCGTGGACGCGCCGAACCCAAGCGTTCCAACAGCCAAAATCGCCGTTGATTCAGTTCGATCGATGTGGAAGAATCAGATCACTTACATCATTGCAATCGCATAGGAGATTTTCATGCCCCACGAAGTCCGAGGAGTGATAGCAGCCGCCAAAGGAGACAAAGTCAAAGTCGGGAGCGTCCTCGTGCCTGACCCCGGCCCAAGCGAAGCCCTTGTGCGGGTGCAAGCGTGCGGCGTGTGTCACACCGACCTTCATTATCGAGAAGGCGCGATAAACGACGAGTTTCCATTCTTACTCGGACATGAAGCGTCAGGAATTGTCGAGCAGGTCGGAGACGGCGTGAGCAACGTCGAACCGGGCGACTTCGTAATCATCGCCTGGCGGGCGCCCTGCGGAACTTGCCGGTCTTGTGTTCGCGGGCGTCCCTGGTACTGCTTTGCCAGCAAGAACGCCCAGCAACCCATGACGCTGGCAGACGGCACCGCCTTGTCTCCTGCGCTCGGGATCGGCGCCTTCGCGGAGCTTACGCTGGTGGACTCGATTCAAGCAGTCAAAGTTAACCGAGACGCAGGCCCCGAGATTGCAGGCCTTGTCGGATGCGGAATAATGGCCGGATTGGGAGCCGCCATCAACACCGGCGGGGTGTCGCGGGGCGATTCGGTGGCTGTTTTCGGCTGTGGAGGCGTGGGCGATGCCGCCATCGCCGGCTCCCATCTGGCGGGCGCCCACACGATTATCGCTGTCGACATCGACGACAGGAAACTTGAATGGGCGAAAGATTTTGGGGCGACCCATGTCATCAACTCATCTGAGACCGACCCTATCAAGGCTATCCGCGACCTGACTGGCGGCAACGGGGTCAACGTCGCCATAGAGGCGGTCGGAAATCCGGTCACATACGAACAGGCCTTTTACAGCCGGGATCACGCAGGCACGGTCGTTCTTGTGGGAGTTCCAAGCCCAGACATGAAGATCGAGTTGCCTTTGCTAGAAATCTTCGGCAGAGGCGGCGCGCTCAAGTCCTCGTGGTATGGAGATTGCCTACCTAGCCGAGATTTTTCGTTATACATTGACCTTTATCTTCAGGGCAGGCTCCCTCTGGACAAGTTCGTGTCAGAGACCATCGCGCTCGACGATGTAGAGGAGGCTTTCGCCAAGATGGAGCGAGGTGAAGTCCTCAGGTCAGTCGTCACATTCTAAAGGTCAAAATCTAACGACACTACACAGCAATCCGAGCCAAATCCTTCAGGATAGCTTGAGCGGCGTTGTGGCCAGGGGCGCCGGTTACTTCGCCGCCTGGATGGGTACCCGCGCCGCACAGGTAAAAGTTCTGGATCGGCGTGCGGTATGAAAATCTGTTGGTTAGCATCTGCTGAGGAATTACGTCGCCGTGGCGGATGTTTCCGTCGGTGATCCCAACCCGCTCCTCGATGTCTATCGGAGTCTGCACTGTCCAGTCGATCAGGCTTTCGCGGAAGTTGGGGGCGTACTCGGTCATCACGTCGATTATGCGCTCGCCCACCGTGTTTCTAGCGTCGTCCCAAGTCGTGCCGTCCCTCAATTCCGGCGGGTAGTACAGCACCCAGTTGGAGAGCATGACGCCGCCCTTCGGAGTCAGCGAGGGGTCCACAATGGACGGCATCTGAACGTGCATCAGCGGATTGTCGGTAATCTTCCCGGCTTTGCAATCGTCCCACGCCTGCTGAAAATACTCGGTTGACGGCGCGATGTTCACGTTAACGATGGCGTCGCGATCGTATCCGTTGCCCAAGTATCGGGAGAAGTCGGGAGGCTCTTTCAAAGCCGCGAGGAATTTCACGCATCCTGCCTGGTTCTTCCAGTTCTCGACCTTGCGGGCCAGAGATTCGCCGGAGTCCTCAAGCTTGACCAGCGTCGTGAATGTGCGTTTCGGATCAGCGTTTGACACAACTATGAAACTGCGAATCTCCTCGCCACTTGCCAGTCGAACACCCCTGGCCTCACCGTTCTCAACTATCACATCCTGAACAGCGGTCCCGACCCTGATCTCCGCTCCAAAACTTCGGGCCGCGTCAGCCATCGCCTGGGTCACTGCGCCCATGCTCCCCTTCGGAATTCCCCGGTCACGGTCGCGGGTCAACAAAGTGGTCTTGAAGTAGGCGTTGGACATAACGCTGCCCGTCGCGCTGGGGTCCGACTCAGGAATGCCGAGAAAACTGGCGCGCACGCGGTCGTCGTCGAAAAATTCATTGACCATGTCCATCATGCTGGATGTGAGCATCTTCTCAAGAACTTCTTCTCGGCGCGTCCCGCGAACGTCATCCATCACTTGAGCCAGCGTCGGAGGCTCTGTCAAAAAATATGGCAGAAGGATTCCCGCGGCTTCCTCCCAGAATGACAGCCAGTCGAAATAACTCCGCGCGTCGTGTTCTGAAAATTCCTTGAGTTGTTGGGCCACGTCGAACGATGTTTCGATGCCCGGCCCGTGGAGATAGGCGCCGTCAGGGAAGGGATGCAGCCCTCTAGAACCCTGACCTGCTCCTCCCAGGGGCAATATCTCGAAACCGAAATCTCTAAGCCGCAGGTCGTCGATAACCTTGCCCTGAAGCATGTAGCAAATGTACGCACACATGGGGCCGCTGAATCCTGGGAATATCTCGTCGGTTGTGCATGCGCCGCCGACCTTATCCAACCTTTCCAGCACCAGGACAGATAGTCCGTCCTTAGCAAGGTATCCGGCGGTTACCAGGCCGTTGTGGCCTGCTCCGATGATTATGGCATCGTACTGGTTCTGGTTCATACGGAGCCTCCAGGCAACGGGTAGTCAGGATTCAGGTGTCAGGTTACGTTGGGAGTTTATGCCATCGTCTTAAATGAATCAACGTCGATGTATCTTCGCTCTTCGCACATGGATTATCATTCAAAACGATGACACCCCCGAAATTCAGACGAATCACCATCCACGGTCACAGCGGTTCAGGAAAATCGAGATTGGCCCACATCATCGGCGCTCGGCTCAACCTAAGTGTGATCGAGTTAGACGCTCTTTACCATGTAAATAATTGGCACGATACGCCGCTGGATGAGTTTCGTGCCAAGATCGAACGGATAACAGAATCCTCTCCGAACGGGTGGGTCAGCGCAGGGAACTATTTTCGCGTCAAAGACCTGCTCATGGATCAGGCTGACGTTGTGGTCTGGCTGCGCCTGCCGTTTCATATTGTGTACTGGAGGCTCTTATGGCGCACGATCCGCGATTTGTTCACTAAAAAACCGATATGGGAAGGCGGCGCTTTGATTGAATCGTGGAAGCAAACCTTCGCGACACAAGATTCGATTCTATTGTGGGGAATCAAACACTGGAAACCGCATATACGCGGCATGACCGCCGCCCTGGATACGACACCCGAAGATGTCACGATATTGATTTTGCGATCTTCTCGTGCAGTCAACGATTTCGTCAATCAGCTTCCTCAAATTAACCGCGACTCATCCGATGGATAAATCGTCTTTTCCGTACATCAGTTGCCCTCCCACGACCGTCGCGGCGACTTCGATTTGCCCAATCTCACCCGGCGCGACACGGAAGGGATCTTGCTCAAGGATCACGAAGTCGCCCAGCTTGCCGGCCTCCAACGAGCCTAGTGAATTCTCCTGGAATGCGGCGTGAGCGGCGTTTCGAGTCATTGTTGAAACGCCATCCTCCACTGAGACTCGCTCGGAAGCGTTGAGGATTTCTCCACTGCTGGTCAAACGATGCACCGCGCTCTGAATACAGAACAATGGGCTGACGGGTGTGACCGGACAATCGGAGTGAAGAATCGGCAAGAGGCCGGCGCGAATCGACGAGCCAACAGGGTCCAACAGGTTGACCCGATCAGGGCCAAGAAATCGCTCACGATGGCGGTCTCCCCAGTAGTAGACGTGGTTGGCGAAAAAATCAGGGATTACGCCCAACCTTCGCATCCGCTCGATGTGTTCTGGATGACAGACCTGACAGTGTTCGATCCGGTATCTGTGATCTGATCGAGGTTCGATCCGCAATGCGTTTTCATAGGCGTCAAGAATCGAGTCTATGGCAGCGTCGCCATTGGCGTGAGTGGCGATCTGGTAGCCTCGTCGGTGGAGCGCCAGAACCATCGCATTCAGTTCATCCTGCTCATAGATAAGCCAACCCTTCTCGTTTTTATCACAGTGGTAGGGCTCTCTCAACGCTCCCGTGAGACCTTGAATCGAGCCGTCAGACACGATCTTACAGCCCGCGACGCGAATCCAATCATCCCCTGCCCCAGGCTCGAATCCGAAGTCCGTTTCCTCCAGCAATTGCCACTGGAGGAACATATTCACCCTCAGCTTCAACAGTCCATCGGTTCTTGCTGACTCGTAAGTGTCCAGCATATCAACGCCGCGAGATCGGCCCACAGAGGCGTCGTGAATCGTAGTGACTCCCTGACGCGAAAATTCGTCCTGCGCCCGAATGAATCCGTACCGAACATCCTGCTTCGTGTAAGCGGGAATATGTTGTGTGACCAACACCTGCGCCGGCCCTTCATACAGCACTCCATCGGGGTCAGAAGTTCCAGGCTTTCGGCCTATCCGACCTCCCGCCGGGTCAGGAGTATCGGCGGTCACGTTGCCGATGCTCAGAGCCAGGGTGTTGGCGGCAAGCAGATGTCCCGAGCTGTGCCAAATGACGATTGGATGTTTGGTGGACGCTTTATCCAGATCGTCTCGTGTCGGATGGCGCATATCCGCCAGGCCGGTGTCATCGTAACCACGGCCAGTAATCCACTGGCCTTCCTCCGTCTCGGAGGCTCTCGAGCGGAGGCGATCAATTACGTCATTGATCGTCCGGTTGGGTGGAGTTCTAGCATCCACGCCGAGCAATGAAACGCCAAACAATACCATGTGATTATGAGGCTCTATGAAGCCAGGAAGCACGGTCCTGCCCGCTGCGTCGAACTCCGTTGTGTCCGGTCGACGATAGGCTTTGATCTCATCGGTGGAGCCGATGTCCACGATTTTGCCGTTTCGTATGGCAATCGCCTCGGCGACAGAGCCGGTAGCGTCCATAGTCACCACTCGACCGTTGGTCACAATTATGTTCATCTAAATTGGATACCTCTCACGAAAATCATGGGCCGATTGCATCTAGACTGTCAATCTCGGAATCGTTGCCGTGTCGGAGACAAATCAACGGGTCCGACAAAGAATTCTGAGGGCAGAAACGGGTCTCTGAAATCGATCCCATCGGTACTGACGATGGCGAATCCTGTATAGAATCGGGATTCGCCTGCTACTCCGCTGCCGTTGCCTCCCCCATGACCGATCACGTACTCGGGACTCAGGAGCTGTTTCCCATTCCACTGGCCTCGGGTGGCGATCAGGTGGGCGAATTTTGCAAGCGTGTTGGCGCTGATGACCACCCACCCACCGCCGCCACGAACGGGATGCCCGTTGATCTCGTATGGCGGGTCCAGGAAGTCACCGTACCCTGGCATATTGGGATAAAAACTCGGATTCTCGTGAACATCCCTGCCTGGAATCCAGTCCCAATCATCCGGGCGTATACCCATCTCTCCGAATAGCTCCTCATCCAGAACGCGCTTGATGTCTTTGTTCCACAGCGCCGTCAGAGCCTGAAGCAAACGCCATTGGCCTCCCGAACTATAAATGCCGACACTTCCCGGCTCGGCATGGGAGAAGTTGTCGTAAAATGGGTCTCCCGTCCAGTCGGCCCAACCCGGCACGGGGTCGGCGACGGTTCCGGTTCCTTGCGACGACGACCTCTGGCGCCAAAAGTATCCGTTCGTGACCGGAAATCCCCCCCAGTGGAGCCCGTCTGTCCTTCGACCCAAAAGGTTCCACGTGAGTTTGGCGTGGTGGCCCCTATCAAGATACTTGTGAGGGTGAGACAGCATACCTTCGCCGGTCCAATCTCGCCAGATGAATTCGTTGGGGTCCACCAATGCGCGATCGACAGCCAGTCCCAGCGCGGCCCACGTGAACGCCTTGCCCATTGACGCAGTCTGAAACCTGTAATCTCCGTCTCCCCATACGTGGACCCGATATCCGCCTCGTATGAACACAGTGCCCCATCTGTTCCCCGCGTGATCTTCGCCTTCCCATTCGGCGCCCTTCACGCTCTTGTTCGCGATGAAATGCCTCCATTGCGCTGCATCCAACCCAGCTTGCGTGGGCGTTATTTCGATCCAATCTTCCCCTGGATAGGTGATCCAATCCGGAAGTTTCGAGGGCATCTCGGCGCCTTTCTGAAGAGAAAAATGCTTTCGTCAATTAGGGATGAGACCAGCAGTATACATCAACAGATTTCCAGATCGGATGCGATTGACACATGCGCTGGCTGGTCGGTATCTTACGCAGGCAATTGTGAATATCCTTCCTTGAGGCGAACGCGAGTTATGAGCAAACCTGTATTGCACATCGACACACCCGTAGCTCCTCCGACATGGGCGCTGCTGGAACGGCAGCTATTGAAAGCTATGTCAGACGCCTGCGTCCAGTTTTTCGACCACTATTTCGACGAGCGAGGATACCTTCTGTGCATGCCTCGATGGGGAGGCGACGACGGCCCTGATGATGCCGCCGAGAATATCCTGAATTGGACAATGCTGCATGCTTTGGGCGGATCCGAAACCGTGTTGAGGCTCTACAAAAAGGGTTGGAACGGCCACTTGCTCCAGTACACCGAAGCCAAAACCGTTGAGGTCCCGATGGGTCGAGAGGGGATGTATTACAAAGAGTTCCCCGTCATGTTCGACTGGTTCCATCATAGCGAGTGGCTTTCGGCGTTCTACCTTCAGGGCTTGTCGGACCCCTCTGATCTGACGTACCGGAACCGGCTAAAACGTTACACAGGTTTCTACAACGGCGACGATCCGCAGGCCGACAACTGGGACGCCGATCACAAGATCATCCGCTCGATGTTCAACGGTAGTCGAGGCCCTCTGATGAGAAAGGCCACCGGCCTTGATTGGGCAGGCGACCCAATCGAGATTCAAGGCCGGTTCCGTCCCGGTCACGGAGAGCGCGACTACCATCAGATGCTCGTCCACTTCCAGGACTACAACGACGTCGTGGGCGACCATCCAATGAATATGAGCGCAACAACTCTCGCCCTGAGCGCATACGCGGTGACTGGCGAGACCCGATACCGCGACTGGGTTCTGGAGTATGTGGACGCCTGGGTCGAGCGAACCGAGGCCAATGGAGGCCTGATCCCCACCAACATCGGCCTGGACGGGAGCATCGGCGGAGAAACCGAAGGCAAATGGTACGGAGGAGTGTACGGCTGGGGATTCTCAGTGTATGATCCGGCGATCGACGCCATCGCCCACCGTCCGTCGTTCCAGAACCGCGCCCACTACGGATTCGGCAACGCGATCTTGCTGACTGGCGACCGCCGTTACGCCGATATCTGGGGCCGAATGATCGACATCGTGAATTCGAACGCCGTGCAAGAAAATGGGCGAACCGTCTATCCGAACTCCTTCGGCGACCAGGGATGGTACAATTTCACCCCTGAAAAATTCGCGCACGGTGCTCTGGAGGTATACTACTGGTCGATGGATGAACAGGACGCCATGCGAGTCCTCAACGATGATTGGGTCAAGTATCTGAACGGCCTCAACCCGGATTACCCTGTCGAGGCGTTGAATCTAGATTTCGACGAACTCCACGCCCGGTTGGAGGAGATGTGGGCGGACGAGGCAACAGCAGACACCCGAATGTCCGACGACCCGAACACCATCAATCCCGCCATCACTGAGACGTTGACCAAGCTGATGCTAGGCGGCCTCCCCACAGGGAGGGTTGGAGGACCATTGCACTGCCGACTTCGTTATTTCGACCCTGAGAGCAGGCGCGCCGGAATACCTGAAGATGTCGCCGCGCTGGTCTCGCGATTAAGTAACGATGAGGTAACCGTTTCTTTGGTGAACGTCAACCAGACGGAGCCAAAAACGGTAATTGTGCAAGGCGGCGCTTACGCAGAGCACCAGATCAAGAATGCCCGATTGCACGGTAATATCGTATCGGTGGATAGCCCTCACTTCACCGTCCGCCTTGGTCCGGGCGCAGGCGGCGAGTTGACGCTGAAGATGAGGCGTTACGCGAACCAACCCACGTTCTCTTTCCCTTGGTAATGTAACAACCGCGACACAATCCAGTAGTTCGCAAGGAGAATCAGCAATGTCACACTCTTGGAAAGACAACGCTGGCAGCCCCTTTGATACATACAAACAGGGAGCTGTGGCGTCCCGAGGCATGGTGTCGTCCAACCATCCGATGGCGTCTGCGGCCGGACTCGAAATGCTGGCGATGGGCGGCAATGCTATCGACGCAGCCATCGCCACGGCGTTCGCATTGACAGTCGTTGAACCCATGATGATCGGCATATTCGGCGCTGGATTCATTAATTTCTACAACGGCAATACGGGCCAATTCGTCAACGTCGACAACTATGCCATTGCTCCAAAGTCCGCGACTGCGGATATGTTCGGCACAGTCTCCGATGATTGGCCCGACTATATGGAAACAGTGGACAGAGCCAACGACGTAGGATACCGCGCCGTTGGCGTTCCGGGCGCGCTTATGGGATGGTGTCACGCCGAGGAGAAACACGGCAGGCTGGGTCTGGAGACCATCATCCAACCCGCCATACGCTACGCTGAACACGGGTTTCCTGCCAGCCAGTATCTGGTCGACATCATCGGCACAACCCAGTCTGACCTTGCCAAATTCCCTGCCAGCGCCGAGATTTTCCTGCCTGGCGGTTCTACTCCAACGGTCGGAGCTTTGATCGTACGGACTGATTACGCCCGCACTCTGAAGGCCATCGCCCACAAAGGCCCCGACATTCTCTACCACGGAGGGATCGGAGAGATGGTGGTTGACGACATGGCTGCCAATGGCGGCCTCGTCACAGGGGACGACTTGGAAACTTACCAGATTCAACTTCGCGAGCCTGTGCGCCAGAGTTACCGCGAATACGAAATCGTATCCACCGCTCCGACAAGCTCCGGGGGAACGCACATCATCCAAGTGCTGAATTTGCTGGAAGGCTTCGACATGCGGGAGAGCGGATTCGGAACAGTCGAGAATGTTCACCTCATCGCCGAAGCTCTGAAAATTTCCTTCGCCGACCGCTTCGAGTACATGGGCGATCCCGCGTTCGTTGAAGTGCCTGTGGATGCGCTGATTTCCAAAAAATACGCGACGATCCGTCGCCAGGAGATCAATCCGTCGCACGCTGGAGATTTTCGGCCTGGGAACCCGTCCGCATACGTGTCAGAGTCAAGAGACACCACACACCTGACTGTCGCCGATGACGAGGGCAACGTCGTCTCGATGACTCAGACGATCCACGCGGCCTTTGGTTCCAAAGTGACCGTTCCTGGAACGGGAATAATTTTGAATAACACGATGAATATTTTTGATCCACATCCCGGCAACGCCAACTCCATTGAGCCTGGCAAGCGGATGCTGAGCAGCATGTCGCCTACCATCGTGCTGAAAGACGACAAGCCGTTCATCGCTTTGGGGACGCCCGGAGCAACTCGGATATTCCCCTCCGTGCTTCAAGCGATAATGAACGTAATCGACCACGGCATGACGCTGCAAGAGGCGGTGGAGGCTCCAAGAATCTGGTCTCAAGGACAGGCGCTGGAGGTCGAGGGCGGAATTTCGCCAGATGTGCGAGTTGGACTCGAAGCGTTAGGACACAACGTTCAGGTAGTCGCAAAAGTCGCCGGGGGAATGAACGGCATCATGTACGACCCGGCATCTGGCCTCATCCACGGCGCGGCCTGTTGGCGGGCTGACGGAACCCCTGTGGGTATGAGCGGCGGGCCAGCGAGGCCCAGCGGCGCGAACGCAATGTTCATCGTATAAATATTTGGTTGTCGCCGAAGTGGGAAGTTGCGGTTCGGATTGAATTTGCCGACCTATTCGTCGCGGTTCTTCGTGCAGCGTTGTCTTAGAATACGTCACGAGACGATATCAACATTGTCACGAACCTTGCTTCTAGGACTGTCAGGTCCGGGAGTCTGGAATCTCCCCTGAAAATCGGTCAGGTTATTCAAACAACTTGGCCGATTGCGCGTGCACACATTTAGATCATCGACCCATTATTGGGCGCTCTCCACGATGATATACTCCTTCATGCGGTCTCCTTCGAGAATCGCGAATATGCGAGAGTATAGCAATTGTATTTCCCTAATTTATCACTGGTCAATGAAATCTGGTTTACTGTCGAGTAATTTGGCCCAACGTCATCGGGCAGATTTTAGATCAACAATGTCTGA
>Ga0066860_10001430_pt1 | contig 10752 bp, 12 predicted proteins | sample ETN07SmetaG_FD_65601 | JGI IMG/M metagenome (GOLD analysis project Ga0066860, IMG submission 65601) | Marine microbial and viral communities from oxygen minimum zone, Eastern Pacific Ocean - ETNP2014F14-07SV275 | ecosystem: Environmental > Aquatic > Marine > Oceanic ... | reverse complement strand
GGTGGCGAGCACGCCGACAACAACGTCGATATTCAAGAGTTTATGGTTCAGCCTGTAGGCGTACCTACGTTTGCAGAAGCACTTCGTGCTGGTGCAGAAATCTTCCACAGTCTGAAAAAAGTATTAAGTTCACAAGGCCTAAATACAGCGGTTGGTGATGAAGGTGGTTTTGCACCTAACCTAGCATCCAATGCTGATGCGCTAGCAGCGATTAAAACAGCGGTTGCCAACGCAGGTTACGAGTTAGATAAAGACATCACGCTAGCTCTGGATTGTGCATCGACTGAATTCTACAAAGATGGCAAATACGACCTGAAAGGCGAAGGCAAAGTCTTCACTGCTGAAGAGTTCTCTGATTACCTTTACGACCTGTGCGAACAGTACCCAATTGTGTCTATCGAAGATGGTCAAGATGAATCTGACTGGGCGGGTTGGAAATACCAGACTGAAAAACTGGGCGCGAAAGTACAACTGGTCGGCGACGACCTATTCGTAACCAACACCAAAATTTTGGCTGAAGGCATCGAAAAAGACATCGCTAACTCTATCTTGATCAAATTCAACCAGATCGGTTCGTTAACCGAAACTCTGGATGCGATCAAAATGGCGAAAGACGCAGGCTACACCGCTGTTATTTCTCACCGCTCCGGCGAAACTGAAGACACCACCATTGCTGATTTAGCGGTAGGTACATGTGCTGGCCAGATCAAGACAGGTTCACTGTGTCGTTCTGACCGCGTCGCTAAGTACAACCGCCTGTTGCGTATTGAAGAGCAGCTGGGTGCAAAAGCACCGTACAAAGGCCGCTCTGAAATTAAAGGCCAGTAAGAGGTTAGTGCGCTCGGCTGAGCGTTGTTAAAAGTGCTCAGCCTTCGCTCTTGATGCTTTAACTACCAGCGGCATTCGCTAGGGTAATGTAAATCATTGCTGTGTTTGTGGTTCGATTACTTACTAGCGAGCACGATTTTCGGTTGGATAAGTTAAAAAGCGTCGAATTTTAGTGGCGTTTTTAATTTATGAAAGTTTTGTACTACATATTTAATAGGTCTCTTTTTTTGATTGTAGATTTTTAGCCTTCCAGTAATTAAACACTACTGAGAAATCTAGTAATGGAATTTGCCTCTACACATGGAGTGTTTATGAATATTTTTGTCGTAATTTTTTCTCTAGCGATTATTGTCTTAACTAGTGGCTGTGCCTCTGCCAGAAAGCCTGTTGGAACGGCCGACATCCCTAATGCTTATGATGGCCGATGGGGAGGAGTATATGGCCAGTTGTCCGAATCTGGTTTTACTAAATATTGTGTCAAAAGTTCTAATGATGAATATGTTAGAGGATACTCTTGTAGTCATTTTTATGCTGGGAGTAACTATTTTTCTCTAGGTGATGGCCAGCCTGCATTTGATATTGGTGGGATGACGTGTAGTAGTCGGGTTGACAATGATACAAGTAATGGTTTAAGGATTAAGAGTACATGGAAATACGGAAGTGGAGCTAAGTGTGAATCTCCATCATTTGTCTGGAAAAAAGATCCAGTACTATCAAAATACTTAACATATGTATTCGTATTGCCCTTGCTTAACTGGGTTAAAGAGTATGAGTTTTATTTTGACTGGAACAAAGCATCGGAGGCATTAGAAAATGCTGTTTCGGGTGATAAGTATGGCACCGTCGATAAAGCTGTTAGTGATTTGAAGGCTGAATACTTAGTAAGGCTTGAGAACAAGAAAAAGGTTGATGCTGAAAATGCAGAACGAAGGGCAGATGAAGCGAAAAGGAAGGCAGAACTAGAGAGGCAAGAGGAAAAAGAGAGGCAATTGGAGTTGAGACGGCGAGCCGAAGAGTCACGCCTTCTACCCCAGAGATTTCTTGAATTATCTAAGCGTCCAAAAAAGGCTGGTGATAAGGTCTGTCGTCGAGATAATCTCTACGGTTTTGTTGAGAATGTATCAGGAAGCAAAATTCAGGTTCGGGTTATCGGTCAGGTTTATGAACAAGAGGTTTCAATAATTAAGCCAAGTTTTGGTGGCCCAAATCTTGAAATTACCGGCGAGCAGAAAAATGCGGAAGAGTATTATTTCTTTCGACACAACCAGGGCACCTTCAAATATCGTGTAGTAAATGACATCGGTTGGTTCGAAGCTAGTGATTTTGCTGAATGTAGCTTCGAAATAAATTATTGATATGAAGGTGTCGCTTTTCTTGCCAGCTTAGTTCGAGCGGAAAGTCTATGTAGCTATCCGCTCATTTGCCTCAGTCATTCTCCATCGTGAACCTCTAACTGACGCTGGAGAGCCTTCTGTACCTAACCGAGTTCTATATTTTCGAGCTTTGGAAGGCTTGAGTTTGGTGTGTCTTTTTGGTTTGTTGGTATTTTTGGGCTTGTCCAGATAGCCTTGGTGTTGCTCGCGACGGTCTTGAAAACTTCTACTTCGCTGCCTAAAATGAATTTGTGAAGTAATTAAATTTATATGATCTTCGATTATTAAAACGCACCTCGGTGCGTTTTTTTTGTATACAGTAAATTATTCAAAATCTAATAAGTTTCTGATGTCGTGTGTTGAATGAATCTTTTATCGAGAGCCGTTATGTCAAAAAAAGTCGTTAAATTCGAATACGAAAAAGAAACAAAAAATAGCGTTCGTTATCAGGAAGTGCCTGATGAAGGAAATGCACCAATTATGGGGTCTTTGTATGTTCAGAAGTGGTTTGCTGGAAGCAGTAAAACGCTTGAAGTGACGATTGAGAAAAAAGACTAATATTAGCTTTTAGATTTGATTATCGCCTTTATTATGACTGATATCGCAGACTTGATCTGCGTTAAGTCGGCAGTTAATCTATATTAATTAAAATTCTCACTATCTAATCCATGAGGTTTGACATGCCCGATATTGAGGATGTTATCCGAGATTATTGCTTGCATAACTTAAGCGGTTTACGGCTCTTGTATGTGTTTGGTTCGCAAGCATCCCATGCTGCAGGGCCTAATAGTGATTGGGATATCGCTTTTTTAGTAGATGAATCTCCTGATAACGTTGGCCGCTGGCATATTGCGGAGGAGTTGGCGGCAACATTGAATCAAGATGTTGATCTTGTCGATCTCAAAGGGGCGAGTACAGTATTGAAGATGCAAATCGTTCAAAATGGGCGTTTGCTTTATGGTGATACGCTGGAAGCAGATTTGTTTGCTGCATCGACGATGACTCAATATGGCCATTTGCAGGAATCGCGCAACAATATTCTTAAGGCGTACAGTGGTAATGAATGACATTCTGTTGAATAAGAGACTGACGGTCGAGCGTTGTCTTAATCGTATCCTTGAAGAGTTTTCTGACGAAGCTGAATTTCGCAATAATTTCACTAAACAAGACTCTGTCATTCTTAATTTACAGCGCGCTTGCGAAGCGTGTATTGATTCTGCTAATCATATTATTAGAGTTCACCGTTTGGGTGCACCTCAATCAAGCCGAGATAGTTTTACTCTTCTTGAAAGTGCGGGGCTTCTACCAGCAGATCTTTCATTAAGCATGAAGAAGATGGTGGGCCTTCGAAATATAGCTGTTCATGATTATCAAAAGCTTAATTTAGATATTGTCGTTTCGGTGGCAAAGCATCACTTGACGGATTTTGAGCAGTTTTTAGATGCCGTTGGCCAAATATGAGCGAGTGCTGGGTAAATAGCCATTCACGCAGTCACTACCTTATTCCGCCCCGATTCTTTCGCTTCATACAGGGCTTTGTCGGCTGTTTTTAATAAGTCGGCAATCACCTCTACCCCTTGTGAGGGAAAGGTGGCAATGCCAAAGCTAGCCGTCACTTCAATCGTTTGTCCATCTACCACTACTTGAGCATTGGCTATTTTGTGTCGTAACCGTTCAGCGATCAGGCGTGCCTTTAGCATGCCTGTGTTAGGGAGTAATACGGCGAACTCTTCACCACCGTAGCGGCCAACTTCGTCGTTTGTTCGAGCACTGTCTAGCATGATTTTCGAGGCTGCTATCAATACCTCATCTCCGGCATGATGGCCCCAGGTATCGTTGATCATCTTAAAATGATCGAGATCGATCATGATGCACGATAGAGGAGACCCCGCAGGACTATTTTGTCTACGCACGCGCTCTATCTCTGACTGTCCACGGTCAATAAATGAATTACGGTTCGAGAGGCGTGTCAGGCCATCAATGGTCGACATTTCTTGGTATAGGCCTTCTCTTTCGACCCAGCGTTTCATGGCGAGAATGCAAAGGTAAATCAAGGGAGCCAAGATAATAACCACCGCAGCACGTAACCCTAGCCACCCGACCATCGGGCGGCCATCTGCTGCTATTGGTGATTTCTCTAATAACAGAGCGTAGGGGATACTGGGTATGAAGTCGGCAATGCCCATGATCGCTAGGGTGGGAACCACAAACCAATAGCATTGTTTGATTTTATTCACATCAGCCAACGTACTGGTGATGTTTACTCCGAGGAAGATTAACAGCAGGCCTTCCGTAAAGTGAGTTCCAGAGAGGTAGGACGAGATGAGTACGACAAATAGGTAGCTGCCAATAATTACATTTTCAAATATTGGCCAGTCGTCAGCGGCTTTCCTCAGCCGCATCGCTTTAACAATCATTAAGGACAAGCCAATAAAATGGACCGCATAGAGTGCCAATAAGTAGGGCACGAGGGCTTGGTTTAAATATTCAGGGATGGTCGTGTTGGCTATGAATAAGGTGATACCAAAGGCAAAAGGGGCCAGCAAAACTAAGGCTGCAAGTAATATGAAGCGATCTATAGCCTGCCAATCCATGGGGTTGGAGGCTAATAGGCTCCCTCTAGGGATGACTTTGTATTGGTGGTTATCCATCTTCATAGAGGCTTCTTATATAGGGTTTGATCAGAGGTAAGAGAGTGAGGCTTGTGGCCCTGATTTCTATTACGTGAAAATTTCTATATTAAGCGTAGAACACAGATGCATATTTGACGAACTTCAATGGCTTATCTATTGATTAGGCAGCATTGACCGGTATCCACTCTGATCTCCAAGCCCTACGAAATAATACTCACTCTCAGGTTGGTATTTTTTTATGCATCATTATTGATTGAAACACTGCTTTTTGGGGTTGCTCATTTGGCTGGCAGGCAATAACCACTTTATTTCTTCCTGTTTCTTTTGCTTCGTAGAGCGCCTTATCGGCGGTTTTTAGAAGGTCGCTCATCGTTTGAATATCCTGGGACGGATAACAAGCAACACCAAAGCTGGCGGTCACTTTAATTGTTTGTCCGTCAACGTTGACGACGGTACTTTCAAGTTTTTTACGCAGACTTTCTGCTATATACGCTGCTTTTTTCATACTGGTATCGGGAAGAAGAATGGCAAACTCTTCACCACCGTAACGGCCAACCTCATCATTTTGACGAGAGTTATCCATCATGATTTTCGACGCAGCGACTAATACTTCGTCACCGGCATGGTGTCCCCATGTATCGTTAATGATTTTGAAGTGATCAAGATCAATCATGATACACGCCAAGGAGGTATTGCTCGGGGCATGTTTACGCTGAACCAGTTCAATTTCTTCCATCCCACGATTGATAAATGAACTGCGGTTCGATAATCGTGTTAAGCCATCAATCATAGACATCTCTTGGTACAAATTCTCCCGTTCCACCCAGCGCTTCATGGCCAAAATACATAGGTAAATTAAGAAAGCGAGAATAGTGACTATGATAGCCCTCAGTACTAGCCAGCCGAACATTGGGCGACCACTTGAAGCGATTGGTGATTGATCCAGTAGTTGGGCGTAGGGCACGCTCGGCATGAAGTCGGTGGCACCCATGACGAAGAGGGTAGGAACAACAAACCAGTAACAGACACGAATTTTATTCACGCTGGCCAACGTACATGTAATGTTTACGCCCAGAAAAATAAGCAATAGGCCTTCAGAGAAATGAGTGCCGGTCAGGTAGGCGCTTAACATTACAACTAGGATGTAACTACCAATAATAAAGTTTTCAAACGCCGGCCAGTCGTTGGTATCTTTTCGTTTTCTAAAGGCCTCTAAAATTAGAGCCGATAAAATAATAGCGTGTGCTGCGTAGAGTGTGAGCAAGTAGGGCACGAGTGATTGATTGAGGTATTGAGGTGCAGCCATATTAGTGGCTAACAACATTCCTCCAAACCCCACTGGAACAAAAAGCACTAAAGAGGCGAGTAGTATAAATCGGTCTATCGCAGGCCAATCCATAGGATTTGATATGTTGTACATCTTACTGATTATGCCAATCAATTTTGCTGTAACCATAAATATTCTTCTTATTGTTAGTGCTTTGAAAATTAACCATGTTGTTAATTTGCGTCACGCGATGTCACTTAGTAATACCAACTTATCGGTATTACTAAGAACACATCAAACAAAAATGCTAAATATTGCGGTTGGGGAGTTAGGAATGTGATGACGGCCTCAATTGACCGTGTGTTCTCCGTTATGACTGGTTTTTCAATGTCGAAAGCCAGTCTCTAATGGCAATACTTGTTAGCTGTACGATTTTTTTTGATATTACTATTTAAGGCACCTCCAACTGACACTTTCTGGAAGTCGCTATCATCACTGCATTATTGAGAGGTACCCAAGGTGAAGCAAAGTGGGACTAATAAACGATTTTTACGCACTTGGGTCATTGAGTCGCCGATAAGTGTGGCGTGTTAGCAGCTCGCTCCCTGAGATGCTCCCATATGGTATTCCCCCTCGGATTTTTGATGATCCACCTGCGAGCCGTTTCGATCTTAATTCAGCCTCTGTTTGGTTGCTGCCTCTGTCTAGTTTATGATACGAGGCGAAATTTAAGCCCATATTACTAGCATCCATCACGAGACGAGCGACAGGCCATGCCGATTAGTCTGAAAACCATCTGGATCACCGTTGCCGTGGCTCTTCTACTGATTCTTCAGTATCGCCTGTGGTTTGATGACAGCGGGGTCATTGCTAGTCGTGCGCTTGAACGTCAAATCGGTGCGCTTCAAGAGTCCAACGATAAACAGTCAGAGATAAATCGTGGCTTAATGAATGAAGTAACAGACCTTCGTCAGGGTGACGCTCTGCTTGAAGAGATTGCTCGAGAAGATTTAGGCCTCATCAAAGAGGGCGAAACCTTTATCCTTTTCGCTGAGCCGGACTCATGAGCAGCGCATTGAATAACGAAAAATTCTGGGCCGTGTTACCTGCAGCCGGTGTTGGCAGCCGTATGCAAGCGGATCGTCCAAAGCAATACCTTCTTTTAAATGGTCGGTTTCTTCTCGATCACACGTTAGAGATCATGCTCACTTACCCTGCTGTTGAACAAGTGGTGGTGGTTCTTTCTGAACAGGATCCTTATTGGCCACAAGCTCAATTTGCAGATGATCCTCGTGTTATTCGTGCGCAGGGTGGCAGTGAGCGATGCCATTCAGTCTTGAATGGTCTTAAAGCGTTAGATGGCATAGCAAGCAATAACGACTGGGTGGCGGTGCACGATATTGCTCGTCCTTGTTTGCGTCATTCAGATCTCGATATTTTATTCGAACAGTTAGGTCACGACGGTGCCATTCTCGCCTCGCCGACACGGGATACGATGAAACGCGGCGTACTTCAGCCTGATGGCTCAGTATTGATTCAGCAAACCGTTGATCGAGACCAGCTCTGGCATGCGTTAACGCCACAAGTTTTTCGTTTAGGGCAGCTCCGTCAGGCCCTAGAGAAAAGCTTGATGGATGGATTTGAAGTTACCGATGAAGCCTCTGCCATTGAGCACCTCGGTGGAACTCCCCGCTTAGTGGCAGGTCGAGCCGATAATATTAAAGTGACACGCCCGGAAGACTTAGCTTTGGCTGAGTTGTTTATTAATCAAAAAAAAGCGACATCAAAGTAGGAGTGACAGGGTATGCGTATAGGCCACGGTTTTGATGTACACGCGTTTGATGACGGTGATTTTATCACCCTTGGTGGTGTTCGTATTTCGCACACACATGGTTTGAAAGCACACTCAGATGGTGATGTCGCGTTACATGCTCTGGCTGATGCCTTGCTGGGGGCGGCGGCGTTGGGTGACATAGGTCAGCACTTCCCTGATACCGACGAACAATGGAAAGGCGCGGACAGCCGTATGTTACTGCGTCATGTCGTATCGCTGGTGGCTGATAAGGGGTACCAGGTAGGGAATGTTGATGTCACCATTATCGCTCAAGCGCCCAAAATGGCTCCCCATATTAATGATATGCGTGCTGCCATTGCTGCGGACTTAGCGATTCGCATTGATGACGTCAACGTCAAAGCCACCACCACAGAAAAACTAGGTTATGTGGGACGTAAAGAAGGTATCTCCGTTCACGCGGTGGCTTTGTTATTAAAAACAGATTCTTGAAATAGATAGTCAATACAGGCGTTATTAATGAATAATTATTCGGTATTACCCGAATGGCCGGCGGCTTACCCTGAGACGGGTGCGCGGGCGATATTAAAACAAGAAAACAGCGATTTTATTGTCACCGAGTTACCGCTAACGTTGCCCTCCGGTGAGGGGGAACACGTCTGGTTAGAAGTAGAAAAGAATGGGTCGAATACCGCTTATGTGGCTGCGAAAATTGCCGAGTTAGCAGGTGTACGTGATATGGATGTGGGCTTTGCCGGGCTAAAAGATCGCTACGCGATTACCACACAATGGTTCAGTATTTATCTACCAAGAGTAGAAGCACCGGATTTTTCTCAGCTAGACAACGAAGAATTTAAAATTTTAAAACAAACGCGTCACGTAAAAAAATTACGCCGTGGCGACTTAGTGGGCAATCACTTTAAAATCTTATTGCGTGATTTTCACGGTGATAAAGAAAAAGTAGAGGCGAATTTAAAAGCGGTTGTTGAAAGTGGTGTCCCTAATTATTTTGGCCCACAGCGGTTTGGTCGTGAGGGTGACAACGTTGAGCAAGGCCGCATGATGCTCAATCGTGAAATTCGTGTACGCAATACCAAACGCAAAGGTCTTTATCTTTCCTCCGTGCGGTCATTTATTTTCAATGAAGTGATGGCCGAACGCATTCGTCGTGGTTTATGGGGGCAGTCACTTGTCGGCGATATCAATGACGATCAAGGTATGCCAACAGGCCCATTATGGGGGCGAGGTAGATTAGCGACTACGGATGACGCCTTAGCGCTTGAAACCGCTATTGTTGAGCCGCATCAAACCCTGTGCGATGGTCTTGAGCACTCAGGTTTGAGTCAAGAGCGACGTGCCTTAGCAGCGAAGCCTGTCGGCATGAAGTGGGAGTGGCTCGAAGAATCCCAATTATTACTGACCTTTTCGCTGCCTGCCGGTTATTATGCGACCTCGCTAATTCGTGAACTAATGCAGACTGAGGAACCCTCAAGGGACACGCCTGATGACGCTATTACTGTCGAATGATGATGGCGTGCTCGCTCCCGGCTTGCGCGTACTTGCAGATGCTCTAGTACAGGCGGGCTACGATATTCGTGTGGCCGCGCCAGATAGAGATCTGAGTGGTGCGAGTAATTCGCTGACGCTAGATCGCCCGCTGCACCCGGTAACTCACGAAAATGGCTTTGTCGGAGTGAATGGTACGCCAACAGACAGTGTTCACCTTGCCTTAAATGAAATTTTTTCAGAGCAGTGTGAACGTGTTATTTCGGGTATTAATAGTGGTGCGAACTTAGGCGACGACGTGCTTTACTCCGGAACGGTGGCGGCAGCAATGGAAGGTCGCTTTCTTGGAAAGTCGCCGGTTGCCGTATCCTTGTGTGGCAAAACGCATTTTGCGACAGCAGCCAGAGTATTGGTCGAGTTGCTTCCCAAAATCGAAACATTCGCATTGCCACGTAACACCATTATTAATATTAATGTGCCTGACTTGCCCTATGAGCAAATCACAGGAACAGAAATAACTCGCTTGGGGCGTCGGCATAAAGCTGATACTCCAGTGAAAACGATCAATCCGCGTGGCAAAGAATGTTACTGGATTGCCGCTGCAGGCGATGTCGCCGACGCGGGAGTAGGAACCGATTTTCATGCAATACAGCAAGGGCGTGTGTCACTGACGCCAGTTCAAGTGGATATGACACAACACAGCATGCTGATGCCAATGGCTGAGCACTTTACGGATTAAGAGAACATCTGGTGAACGAGCATTATCTAACCGGTATAGGCATGACTTCCCAGCGCACACGCAATCGCTTGGTACAGCGACTGCGCGATGCCGGGATTATCAACGAAGAAGTGTTGAACGTAATCGCGACAACGCCGCGTCATCTGTTTATAGATGAGGCATTGGCGCACCGTGCGTATGAAGATAACGCCCTTCCTATTGGCAATGGTCAAACCATCAGTCAGCCTTACACTGTCGCTAGAATGACAGAGAGCTTACTCGCTGGTGGGCCGCTAAGCCGTGTGCTTGAAATAGGCACAGGCTCGGGATATCAAACTGCGATTCTTAGCCCATTGGTGAAAACGCTATACAGCGTAGAGCGTATTGAACCGCTGCATATCAAGGCGGTCGAACGACTGGAAACCCTTGGTTACGGCAATGTGCAATTAGCTTTGTCGGATGGATCGTGGGGCTGGCCAGAACACGGGCCATATGATGGCATCCTAGCGGCGGCGGCTCCGGAAGACGTTCCTCCTTCCTTATTAGAACAGTTAGCAGACGGTGGGCGCATGGTGCTGCCGATCGGGGGAGAGGAACAAAAGTTGATCCTGATTACACGTCGTGGTGACCACTTC
>Ga0066860_10001426_pt1 | contig 10765 bp, 9 predicted proteins | sample ETN07SmetaG_FD_65601 | JGI IMG/M metagenome (GOLD analysis project Ga0066860, IMG submission 65601) | Marine microbial and viral communities from oxygen minimum zone, Eastern Pacific Ocean - ETNP2014F14-07SV275 | ecosystem: Environmental > Aquatic > Marine > Oceanic ... | reverse complement strand
AGGTCGATTCGGACACCGACACCAACTTTGCGACCACCGTGGGAATCGGCTGGACGGTCGCGTGCCTTCGAGTCGTGACTGTGGCCCTAGTGATTCTGGTCGTCACAACCCTGCTGACTGGAACTATTCCAATGTACCTGGCGCCTTTCGCGGTGGCATTTGTCCCGACCGCGGCTCTGCGGATTCGCGGACGCGGCGGGCCTGAATTCCGAAGGCTGGGAACCTATACCACTGTCGCCGCGCTTTTTTATATGGTCTTGCTTCTGACCATCAGCTTGTAAAATCTACGGCCTGGTCCCGAAGCCTTGCCTATACCTCTGGAATCCTCCGAGAATCATCGAAGAAAACCGCCACGCCAATTCCTGCTGCCAGATCAGTTTCGGCCAGTAGATGAGCTTGGCTATGGCAACGCGAGTCTTCAGCCCTGACAGCAATGGATGGGCCTGAATACGGTCTGCATAGCTAACGAAGCTGAGATCGTTCCTCGCGAAGGCATCGACGATTGCCTCTGCTGCGACCTGCCCGTATCCCAAAGCATACGATATCCCTTCGCCAAGTAACGGGTCCACGCCTGCCGAATCCCCAGCCAGCAGAATTCTCGGCGCTGACACCGGAGAGTCGCTTCGGAACCGTCTGATCGGGTGACCCTTGATCGGAAAGTCGGCCAGATCGCGGCCTCGGTTGGTTAAAGATTCGGACAGAACCTGCTTCAGCGCCGCCCTGGGGCGTTTTGTCTGCACTCGACTGTCGAACACACCGCGATTGAGGAACGCTTGGCCGTCGATCAGGCTCGGAAATTCCCAGTAGTAGCCCTGAAGCCCCGACCCCGCCTGACTGAAATCGAACACCGCGACGCCGTCTCGGAACGCGCGGTCATCCGGAGCTTCCGAGGTCAGAATCTCAAGCAGTCGGGCCTGGCCTGCCGTGCGATTCCACTTGAGTTCTTTCAACACCGTGCTGTTTGAGCCGTCAGCGGCGACCACGACCTTGGCGTGAAAAACCGCTCGTTCTGTGACGACTTCGATACGGTCTCTCTTGGGGACGACACTGGTGACTGCCTCGCCCTGTCTTAGCGTCAGGCCGCGGCTTTGACCGCGCCGCGCTAGCCAGTGATCGAATTCGTTTCGTCTCACGACGCGAAAAACGGGGTCCGCATTCATGACGTGCGAATGACCACGATAAATTAATTCCAACTCCTGGACGACAACCTGCGGACCGTCATAGCGAAGGCCCAAACCTTCTAGAATGTTGTCTCCGCCATTGGTAATGCCTCCGCCACAGAGCTTGTCTCTAGGGTGGATTGCCTTGTCAACAATCACAACCCTGCCATTCCAGTTCCTATCGGCATCCATCAGATGAAGCGCGGTCGACATTCCGGCAGGCCCGGAACCCACGATCAGAACGTCCACGTTTTCAGTTTGCGGCATCGGCCTTTCCTCCAATTGCCCAACACGGTCAGTCTTTACCGACGAGCGAACTCGGAGACGCCTGCTCGGAACTGCCCGAAAGGCTCGAAACGATCCATAATCACGTCCACCACTGCCGGCTGGCCGGAGCGGAATGCGTCGTGGATGGCGGCGGGAATGTCATTCGGATTGTCGACCTGAACGCCCCAGCCTCCGTAAGCCTCTGCCATCTTGGCGTGGTTGGTGTCCACGAACTCCGAGGCTATCAGGTTGGGCCGCTGGTTCTCCCGGACCATGCCTAGGCCACCGTCGTTCAGCACCACAAACACGACGGGAAGTTGGTACTGCACGGCGGTCGATATAGCGTTAGAAGTCATCATGAAACCGCCGTCGCCGGTGACTGCCATGACCGGACTGTTGGGTCGCACCACTTTTGCGCCCACCGCCGCCGGAACCGCCCAACCCATGCCCGCGATGCCGCCGGGACACAGGAAGGTGGCGCGCTGTTGGGACTGGTAGAAATGGTACATCCACGCCCGGTTGTTGCCTGCGTCCAAAGTGATGATGGTCGAAGGGTCAACGCTCTCCTGGAGGAGCCTGACAAGGCGTTGCGGCTGCACCGGACTCTGATTCGCCGTCAGGCCCGGCGAGTCGTTGAAGAACCGTAGCTCCTCCTTGCGCTGAGCCAAAGCCACGACCCTAGGTTCCAACTCCCTGGTCGACAGCCCCTGATCTCGGGACACCTGAAGAATCTGGGTCAGCACGGCGCGGGCATCTCCAATTAGCCCCATCTCCACAGGGACCGTCCACCCGGCGTTGCGCCCTTCGATGTCTATCTGAAAGATGCGCTGACGGTCAGGGTTCAGCAGGTTTGGATGGTGGGATGCCGTGTCCTGTGGCCGCATCCGAGTGCCGACCACCAGCACAACGTCGGCCTCGCTGACCTGACGATTGGCCGTCTCAATACCGTAAATTCCCATCGGGCCGACCGACAGTGGATGAGTCTCCTCGATTGCGCTCTTGCCCTTGTAGGTTGTGGTGACCGGGATAACCATCTGCTCCGCCAGCTCTCGCAGTTCCTGGTGAGCGCGGGCCATGTGGACTCCGTTGCCTGCGATAATGATGGGATTCTTCGCGGAGGCCAGAGCGTCGACAACTCGCTGAATGGCGTCGGGCGGGGCCACCATCTCCACGTTGCTCAAGTATCCTGCCGAGGGATGGGTTCCCACCGGTCCGTCGGGGTCGAACTCGCCGAAGGACGCGTTGGTGCGAAGCAACAGGGCGGTGGGGCCTGGGGCTCCCGACATGGAATGCTTAATCGCAAGCTGAGCGCCCAACACCGCCTCATTGGGAGTGGTCGCGAGGGTTGTGTACTTGGTCATGGCCCGCAGTATCGACAGCAGGTCGCCCGTGCCGTACTCGCCGGACACTTCCTGGTTGTTTCCAAGCTGCCAGAAGCCCGTGTCTGATGTGTCGGTGATTGCCAACATGGGCGAATAGCTCATCAGAGCTTCCATGATGCCGAATCCGCCGCTGGTGCCGATGAACGCCCCCTGACCCATGAGAACGGCTGGCTTGCCGGTGAGACGGCCATGCACGTCGGCCATGATGGACGCCGACTGCTCGTGGCGTGCCAGAATCACCTTCATCTTGTCCTGTTTGTCGAAGAGGCTGTTATAGATAGCGCCGGTGGCGCCGCCAGGAATGCCGAACACGTGGTCAACACCGGCGTCTATCAGGGTCTCCGCTATCTTTTGCGCTCCAGTGGGCATGTCACTTTCCTTGATTATTTGATGGGTCTAACGAACTTTATGATGTAATACTGAGCGGAGCGAAGTATCTGGTCGTTCGAATACAACAGTTGCACTGCGGAGCCAGATTCTTCGGCTGCGGTCTCAGAATGACAGGAGGCATATTGAACGATCATAGCTCAATGTGTTGTGCTGCAGGTCGAGACATTACCCAGACTGAATTTAACCTGACACTCTGGCCTTGATTGCCTTCGTGTGATCCCAGGGCTTGATCCACTCCTCTTTGATCTCCATTCCGAATCCGGGGGCGTCGGAGGGTGTTATATAGCCATCTTTGGGCATTGGCATTCCGGGGATCGGACATACCTCGTCCAGGGGGATTCCGGGGTCGCTGCCCATCCAGAACTCGGCCATCGGCGACTCCGGCATCGCGACGGAGAAATGCTGGCCCCAGGGTGTGGCTGCTGATGCGTGGGGAATGGTGATGAGTCCTGCGGCCTCGCCTATCGTGTAAATCTTCAGCGCCTCGGACAGGCCGCCGCACCACTGAATGTCGGGCTGCAGAACATCGACGGCTCGATGCTCCACAAGCTGTCGGAACGTCCAGCGTCCGTGGTGGTCTTCTCCAGTGGCAAGAGGAACCCAGTTGATTGCTTTCTTGAGTTCGATATGACCTTCGAGGTCCGTGGGAACCAGCGGCTCCTCCAGCCAGCGCAGGCCGTAGGGTCGAAGCCGCTCGGCGATTCGGATTGCAAACTCTACGTTGAAGCTCATGACCGGGTTGTACATAAGCTCGGCGTCAGGGCCGACGGCTTCACGGGCCTTGGCGATCTTCTCCTCAACGATGTTGAGTCCGTCGATTCCCTCGTCGTAGTGAGCAGGGTTAGACACCTTGAAGTGCTTGAATCCCAACTCTTTGGACCAGTCGAGGTCGTCTGATGTGCAGTAAACCAACGCCTTGTCTCGGCAGCGTCCGCCGATGAGACTGTATACGGGTTGGTCTAACAGCTTGCCTTTGAGGTCCCACAACGCCAGGTCTATCCCGGACTGTGCGACCGTCGCGAGACCGCCCGCGCCGAATCGCTGAGTCGAACGCCACATAAGGTCGTTGAGGTACTCAAGAGCCATGCAATCGCGGCCTTCAAGAAGCGGCCCGAAGTGATAATCAACCAGAGTCGCGGTCAATTCGCCGAAGGTGCTTCGGCCCAGACCCCATTTGCCATCCTCGGCCACAACCTGAATCCAGATTTGCTCGTTGGTGTTGGCGCCTGGCATGGTTCCGTGAAGTCGAGAAAATTCAGGATACTTGTTGATAGGCAGAGCGCGGCGGGCATGTGTGTTCCAATTCGGTCGACGCGACTCAGACTTGGGAGGCGTTCTAGGCATGTCTATTTCGACTGCCCTGATTTGCTTGATCTTCAATTATTCACCCTCGCAGTTGTGTCTGTATCGATGAAGGGAGGCTATGCCCCTTCCCCGGACACGCTGAAGGCATCATACAAAACATCCCATAAGCGCGCTACTTGCTGGGCGACGAGCAGGGCGCTTACGTTCGGGCATTCGTCTCGTCCGCACTACGGGTTCGAGTTCATGAGTTTGCATTCTGCAACAATCTTGAACTCGGTATGGAGAGCTTCAAGTTATTTCACACACAAGTTTATGCGAGACACTTCTCTCAATTGACTTACGCAAACAAAAAGTCTATGTTACTAAGACTACTTGCGATGCAGGCTTGACCCTGCAACCACAATAAGCGTCCCACAATACGCAGACCGTATCATCCGCCGTGTTGCTACACTGTTAAACATAGCCACATGCCTGTCTTCCTTGTCGACCATCAATTCGCAACCATCAAAGAAGCAGGCTATTGAGACCACACCGTTCCTTCTGAATGAGAAAGAACAGGAGCATCACAGGTGACGTTCCAAAAGTCCTATACAAAACGGTATTTGCTTCCAGGCTGGTTCCACAGATGGTCTCGCAGAGTTGCGCTAGCCGCGTTCATAACCGCGATTTCTCTCCAGATGCTGCTGGGCCGGACTTACGCTGCGGACGAGCATGTAGCCATTGCGTCAATCGACGGCCCCATTGACCCGATGAGCGCCAGGTATTTGGCGAACAGCATCGACCGCGCCACCAAGGATGGCGCCCAACTGCTGATCTTGGAACTTGACACCCCAGGCGGGCTGATAACCTCCACACGCGACATGGTCGAATCCCTGCTTGGCGCCCAGATACCCACGGCGGTGTATGTCTCTCCACCGGGCGCTCGGGCAGCCTCAGCCGGGACATTCATTATGGCGGCGGCTAACTTCGCTGTCATGGCCCCAGGAACGAACGTCGGAGCCGCATCACCAGTAGCCGTCGGCGGCGCAGATATTCCTGAGACCCTCGCAAAGAAAATCAATGAGGACACCGCGGCCTTCATTAGAAGCGTTGCCGAGACAAGGGACCGCAACGTCCGGGCCCTCGAAGAAACCGTCACCTTCGCCCGATCATACTCCGCGATAGAGGCTGTTGACCTCGACATAGCGGACTTCATCGCAGGCGACATAAACGGCTTGCTCCAACAATTGGACGGACTCACAGCCGAAACCGCAAGCGGCGATGTGACAATTCGCCCCAGTGAATTGGAAATCCGAAACATAAAGCTTACGCTGACGGATGACATCCTCAACATATTGGCCAACCCGAACATCGCGTTCTTGCTTCTGATGATCGGAGGTCTGGGCGTCTTGATCGAGGTAATCACGCCTGGGCTGATCGGCCCCGGAGTAATCGGAGTCATAGCGCTAATTCTCGCGTTCCTGGGATTCGGCAACCTGTCGGTGAACTGGGTGGGCGTGGCGCTCATCCTGCTTTCGATGGCGTTTTTCTACGGCGAAACAATCAGTCCTGGAGTGAGCGTCTTCGGGGTAGGCGGCATAATCTGCGTGGTCGTGGGCGCGTTATTGCTTTTTGGCGGCTTTTTCAGCGCGCCCGACATTGAAGAAGTGCGGGTGACAGTGAACCCGGTTTTGCTAGCGACCGTCACCGGATTGGCGGTCGTTTCTCTGGTGTTTTTCGTTCGTATGGCGAGATCTGGTGGCGGGTCGTCTTCGGCATACATCAACGCTTCCGAAGGCGAATTGGAAGGCGAGTGGGGCGAGGTCGTCTCTGATCTCACGCCGTCTGGAAAGGTGCTGGTGGCAGGCCTGGAGTGGGCCGCTACCGCGGATTCAAACAACGTTATCAAGAAAGGCGAGGAGATAATAGTAGTCTCCGTGTACGGCGAAGTGCTAAAGGTCGCCCGATTAATCGATGAAGTGGAATGAATTAAAGGGTTCAGAGCCACACTGAATCGCTGACAAAGAACGACATGGGCAACGCCCTGAAGGAGAGCCAATATGCCAGGATTCCGAACTGTAGGTCCAAACCAGGCCATCATCCGATCAGGAGGTGGAGATCAACCCAAGATCGTAGTGGGAGGGCGCACTTTCGTAATGCCCTTTCTCCAGAGGGCTCAGATTCTTTCGCTGGAGGTCATGACTCTGACCGTCAACACAGCCAGAGTGTACACCAAAGCAGGCGTGGCCCTCTCTGTGGATGGCGTTGCGCAGGTGAAAGTTGCTCGGGGCGAAGAGGCCATTAGAACGGCCGCACAGCAGTTCTTGGGCAAGACCCCTCAGCTTATCGCAGACATTGCGCTCCAGACTTTGGAAGGCCATCAGAGGGCGATGCTGGGCACCATGACCGTTGAGGACATATATCAGGATAGGGACGCCTTCGCCACCCAGGTTCGAGAAGTGGCGTCTACCGATATGGCAAATATGGGAATGGAGATCGTCTCCTTCACCATTCGGGACATCCAGGACGAACACGGATATCTGGAAGCCCTCGGTGTGCGAAGAACTTCCGAGGTCAAGCGAGACGCCAGTATCGGACAAGCGGAGGCCGACCGAGACGCAACTATACGGTCTGCCCAGGCACAACAGGCAAGCGAAGCGGCCAAGTACACCGCAGACACGGCTGTCGCCGAGTCAGAGCGGGATTTCTCGACACAGAAGGCAGAATACGATCAGGAAGTAAATGCGCGCAAAGCTGAAGCGGAGTTGGCCTACCAGCTACAGGAAGCTAAGACAAGACAGGACATCAGAGGCGAAGAGCTTCAGGTGGAGGTAATCGAACGGCAAAAACAGATTCAGATTCAAGAGCAAGAGATAATGCGTCGCGAGCGGGAGTTAGATGCCACTGTCAGGCGTCCGGCGGAAGCCGAACGCGACCGGCTTGAACTAGTGGCTGAGGGCAACAGGCGACAAACCCGGGTGGACGCAGAAGCCGAACGTTACCGGCTCGAAACCATCGCCGAAGGGGAAAGGGCACGTATCCTGGCAGAAGCGCAGGCTGACGCTGAGGCCATCAGGCTGCGTGGCGAGGCCGAAGCCGACGCAATCAAAGCGAAAGGCCTGGCCGAGGCTGAAGCCATGTCCCGAAAAGCCGATGCCTGGAAAGAGTACGGTCAGGCGGCCCTGGTCGAACAGTTATTTAACACGCTTCCCGAAGTCGCGCATGCCGTAGCTCAACCGCTTGCCAAGACAGAAAAAATCGTGGTCATCAGCACAGGAGGAGGCGATGACGCCGGCGCCGGGGCAAGCAAGGTGACACGCGATGTCACGAACACGATCGCTCAACTCCCCGCCCTTGTAGAGGCGCTGACGGGTATCGACATAATCAGCACTATCCAGAATCTTCCAGGAATGATATCAACACACGGAGCAGACGACCAACAAAATGGCGCCGCTGACGACGTAGATTCTGAGTAATACGCCCGTCCGATAAGTAACGTCTGTTGATCGTTCGATCATGTGACCCTGTAAAAGGGGTCACATGTATCAGACGCTATAACACATCGACGTCCGTTCCTGCCCAGTTACGATGCTAACGCAACAAGTCGAAAAGAGAAGGGGCCAGGGGAGTTTCGATCTCTTCGCGTTGCTCGCGTCGGTGAATCGATATCCAATCGTTCTCGAAGTTAACCGCGCTTAGAACTTCCTCGAAAGAGACCAACGGCACGTCTCGGTTGACCGAGAATCGCTGAGCCGAGGCTGGCACGACTCGGAAGATCGTGAATTGGCTGCCATGGGGCTGCCATGTGAAATGGTGAGTCCCGTCCACCCGGTTACAGCCCTCCAGATTGCCACGTGAGTTATACTCCCACGTGAAATCTTCTGGCGTGAATCGCATGGCTTCTTCTTCGAAGATCAAGAACTCTCTGGACTCAAGGTTTCTCACCATGACCACGATTCGCAGTTCATTGTGTTCGGCCAGCGCCTCATCGACCCTCGCGTTCCACACTTCCAGCACGGCGCGACCCGTCTGTTCAGTGTCGTCATGCGGATCAGAGATACCGAGAGAGTAGTTCGGCGAGTTGCGGCCAGAAATCAAACGAACTGTGGTTGCGGTGAACGGTTGCGGGCGCTTGATGGTCTTGACTGACCACGCGCACCTGTCCAGAACCACGTCTGCGATGCCCAAGGGGCTGTTTCTGTGAATGCCTCCGATGGCGTTGGCGAAGATCGTTCCGAAGTCGTCCCCGTTTATGTCACCCTGTCCAACGGCGATTCGATGCACTAGCTGTTTGCCGAGCATTTGCATGACCGCGTCGGGCAATTGCCCCAGAGGGTACGGGCCTCTACGCCTTCGAGCCGATCCCCGCAACCTCGGTTCGTTTGACGACATCGACGACTTCCTTAATCACTGATTGAACCATCGGAACAGGCACCGCGTTGCCTGTCAGCTTTCGCGCCTGTGAATAGTTGGAGTCGAGTTCAAAATCTTCTGGAAAGCCCTGCAAGCGCAGCAGTTCTCTGGGCGTCAATCGCCGCTCCCCGTTCACCAGCAGATAGTTGTACGACGCCCCAGCCCTCAACGCGCAGGACCACTGATGACTGGAGATATTGCCCGACTTGTTCTCGTGCCAGACGGACGGCGTTACCTCCGCAGTGTGAGCCTCATGGCGTTTGCTGCGAATCCTGTCCGAGACCAGGTGCTTGGGGTCCGGGTCGGATTCCAGAATTTCATCGAGAGGCTTCATCGGGACAGTCCCGGATGGCCAGTGGAATGAGTCCATATCGGCCAGGGTTGCGACGATAATGATACGCTCTCGCTTTTGAGGCAAACCGAAATTGAGAGCGTTCAACACCCTATAATCAACGTCGTATCCCATTTCTGTCAGATCGTTGACGATACGCCGAATTACCTCTCCCTTTTGCAGGGTGAGAAGCTGTTTCACGTTCTCCAGGACGATGCCCCTGGGCCGCTTGGCCCGAACAATGCGCGCGATCTCAAAGAATAGCGTGCCTCTCGGGTCGGCGAACCCGCCTTTACTTCCAATGATAGAAAACGGCTGGCAGGGGAACCCGGCAAAGAGCAGATCATGGTCGGGGATGTCATTTTCTGAGATTTCTAGGATGTCGCCCATCGGGGTCAGGCCGTAGTTGCGTGAGTACACCGTGCGGGCTTCATTGTCGATGTCGCAGGCGAAAACGGCCTTCAATCCTAAGGCGCTGGCGGCAGTGTGGAAACCGCCGATGCCGCAGAACAGGTCAACGAACGTCAGACCGTTATCCTGCGACAACGCAGGTGGATTTATAGCATCCGCTGCCTTCTCCAGCGTTCCATTCACCAGCGTCATAGGGCCAACGCCTTGCAGAGCGTCCTCAATTCGAGCGCCCCGCTAACGCCGAGTCGATTCGGGACCGCACGTCTTGCAGATCGTGCAACTCATGCTCCCATATCCGCAGAACACTCCATCCCATCTCCTCCAGTGAGGCCGTGTTTCTCTTGTCTCTATTGGAGTTCTTGCTCAGCTTGTTGTCCCAATACTCCTGTGACGAGGAGGGCCGACGGTAGCAGCTTGGGCATCCGTGCCAGAAACATCCGTCGACAAACACGGCGACCCGCTTGTCCATGAACACAAAGTCCGGCCTGCCGGGGAGCGACTTCTCGTGCATCACCCAGCCCTTCGTCCCGGCGCCAACCATAGACGCTCGCAGCTTGCGCTCGGTCGACTTGTTATCCCGAGACCGCACCGCCCGCATGATATTCGACCGCGTTTTGGTGGATACTGTGTCCATAGTCACAAAAGTGTAACAAACCGCCTGTGGCTAGTCACGCAGATAAAGCGGTCAAATAACGCTACTTCTACGAAGATCGTCTTGTGAATGCTAGGATGCTGTCTGTGAAAGTCTGCCGGGAGGTAACATGAACGGAAAGAGAATCGCCCTTTTAGGACTGCTCCAAGCTTTGGGAACTGGCCTTTACACTGCTCTGGTCGTGACTGTGATTTTCATCATTGGTTCCATTGTCGAAGAGGGCATTGACGATCGGCCGTTGACGCAGATCCTGGCGCCCATTGCTTTCCTTATGTCCTTCATCGTCTCGGCGTGCATTAGTGGAGCGATGGTGCTTGGATACCCTATTGTGCTGGCCCTCAATCAACGGGTTCGTGAAGCCTTCATGCTGGTGGCGGCTACCGTCGGCTGGCTCATGTTGATGCTAATCGGTGTGGTCAACGTCATCGTTTTAGTGGTCAAATAATAAGGGCGCCCCTATGAAAGCAATTGTATA
>Ga0066860_10001424_pt1 | contig 10771 bp, 11 predicted proteins | sample ETN07SmetaG_FD_65601 | JGI IMG/M metagenome (GOLD analysis project Ga0066860, IMG submission 65601) | Marine microbial and viral communities from oxygen minimum zone, Eastern Pacific Ocean - ETNP2014F14-07SV275 | ecosystem: Environmental > Aquatic > Marine > Oceanic ... | reverse complement strand
ACACTATATATAGCTAATATGAGTTGGACAGAAACAAAAGTAAAGAAATTAAAAGAACTATGGGGCAAAGGAAGTACTGCCAGTCAAATTGCGGAAATCATTGGGGGTATGAGCAGAAATGCAGTGATTGGAAAAGCTCATAGACTGAATCTTTCATCAAAAGTAAATAATAATATTTCAAGTGGAACTCTAAATTCAAAAAAAAATAATCAAGGATTTCACAAAATAAGCAAAAAAGGCCGGAGAAGTAAATTTAGATCTCTTTTAATAGAAAAAAATTTTGAACCTGCAAGAAATTTAACATTAGAGGAATTAACTGAAGAAACCTGTAAATACATGGAGCACGATATGCATCCAAACAATCCCGATGCAACGTTTTGTGGAAGAAAAACTATAAGTAATTCTAAACAAAAATTCAGTTACTGCCCTCTTCATTTAATGATTATATTTCAGCCTAAAAGTAAAAAAGAAGATGTTGTGGATAAAGATGATGAAGTTCCACAATTTATAGAAAAAAAAATTAAATCAGCTTAAAATTGTTATTTATACAATAATTTTTTTTAGTTCTTACTAAATTCTTATTTAAAATATTTTTTTTTTCTATTTATTGGTTCATTTATTATCTTAAAATTATATTTAATAGTTTTTCCTTATATATTATTGATTTCTTTATACCTGTTATAGTTTCTGTTTTACCTGGATAAAAGTTATAAATATCAAAGCAAAAAACTTATCAATTCTTATTTTTTTGTTTTATTCTAGAAAATTGCCCACCATCTCTCCACATATAGGAATATTTTTCAACTTCTGTATCAAAGTTTGCATAACTCGGTATTCCAAGATCAAAATTAGTTTTAAATTGTCCTGAAGGAATGTTTTGATATTTTAATAGTCTTAATTGATCAAGAGTTAGCAAAGGTTTAGGAAATAATTCAATAAAAAAGGCTAATGACTGTGCAACTAATAAAGGCATTGGCATCAATAATCTTTTTTTTCCAATTAATTTTAATAATCTTTGCAAAATATTTTTGAAGGACATTTCTTCAAGTCCAATACATTCAACTGTTGTTGATTTTGTGCTTCGAAAAATAAATTGATAAATTATTTCTGCAAGATCAGAAACATGGATAGGTTTAAACAAAGTTAAACCTTTATAATATAAAGGAAAAATTGGAAACCAGCTTAAGAGTGTCATAAGATTAGTTGTAAAATTATCATCTACCGAATAAACAACAGATGGCCTTAAAATGTTTGCTTCTTTAAAATTCTGTTTGATAAAAGTTTCTCCATTTAATTTGCTTTTTGCATATAAGCTATCAACAGCTTGATCAATTCCTAAAGCTGATAAATGAATAAATTGCTTAATATTATGTTCTTTGCATATACTTGATAATAATTTTGGAAATTTTTCATGAATATTTTCAAAAGTATTAATTTTACCTTTTTCATATAGAATTCCTATTAAGTTTATGCATATATCGGCTTTTTTTATTAAGCCTCTAATTTTATTTTCATCAAATATACTGCTTTCAACAATTTCTATATATCCTGGATTACCTTGTGTTTTTAATAAATATCCTTTTTGATGGATGTTTCTTGTTACAGCAGTAACTTTAAAATTATTTTGAGTTAACTTTCTTATTAAATTACGTCCAATTAATCCGGTAGCGCCAAAAATTAGACAATTTTTAGGTTTCATATATATATAATTATAAAATGAGTACAGATATTAAACTACACAAAGAAGATCTACCAGAAAATTTAAGACTAGGACCTATTGTAGCATGTGATTCAGAATTTACAGGTTTAACCCCAGGAAAGGATAAACTTTGTTTAATTCAGCTTTGCTCATCAAATTCTAAAGAAGTACATATCGTTCAACTAAATAGACAAACATATAAGGCTCCAAATCTTATTAAATTACTATTGGACACTAATAAAAAAAAAATTTTTCATTATGCCAGGAAAGATCTAGAAATGATTAAGTTTTATTTAAAAATCAACGTGGAAAATGTAGAATGTTCTAAACTTCAAAGTCGTATAGCAAGAGGATATTCTGATCAACATTCCTATAAAGCGCTTGTAAAAGAATTTATTGGTGTTGATATAAGTAAACAAAAACAAAGCTCCGATTGGGGTAAAAAAAATTTAGACCCAGAACAATTAAAATATTCAGCTACAGATGTTGTTCACTTACATAGAATACATGAAGAACTAAATAAAATTTTAGTAAGAGAAAACAGAATTGAACTTTATAAAGAAGCTTTAAAATATCTAAAAATACGTGTTGACCTTGATTTAGCTTTAATCCCTCAAGATGTTTGGAGTCATTAAATGAAAAAAGAAAATTATAAAAAGCATGCACAAGACACAATAAATCTTCAAATATTAGCTTTACAAAAATTAAAAAGATCAGTTGGAAATGCATTTAGTCAAGCTGTTAAATTAATTGGGGAGTGCACTTCAAAAACTATTTTAATTGGTGTTGGAAAAAGTGGCCACGTTGCATCACAAATAGCTGCTTCTTTATCTTCTGTTGGGGCACCGAGCTTCGCTTTATCTGCAAGCGATTGTTCTCATGGAGATCTTGGCAGTATTTCAAAAAAAGATATTTTGATATTAATAAGTAATTCTGGTGAAACTACAGAACTTAAACCAATTACATCATATGCGAATAGAAACAAGATTACTTTAATAGGTATAACTGCAAAAAAAAATTCTCTTTTATATAAAGCAGCAGATATAAAACTATTAATTCCAGAAGTTAAAGAATCTGGTCCTGGCAGTATTGTACCTAGCAGTTCTATTATTGCTCAAGCTAGTCTCGGAAGCTCATTAGTAATTTCTGTTATGAAATATAAAAAACATGGAATTATGTTGTTTAAAAAATGGCACCCTGCCGGTTCGATTTCTAAAAAGCTTTTAACTGTGAAAGATTTAATGATTGCTGGAAAAAATAAAATACCTTTTGTAAATGAAAATTTAAAAATGCATGATGCTTTAAAAATTTTAAGACATAAAAATCTTGGTTTTATAATTGCAAGAAATAGTAAAAAAATTACCACTGGAATTCTAACTGATGGAGATCTGAAAAGAAAAATTAAAAAAAATCAAAAATTACACAACTTACTAGTAAAAAAAGTAATGACTCCAAGCCCAGTAAGCATTAATCAAGACATGCTTGCAACAAAAGCTTTGTCGATCATGCAAGTTAAAAAAATTACCGCTTTATGTGTTAATAGTAATAAATCCAAATATAAAACAACTGGTGTTTTGCATATACATAATATTTTAGAGGCAAATATTTAATAAATGTACAAGAAAATACTTATTCAGTTCTTATTATTAATAATATTATTTACAATAGTTTTTTCTACATTCTTTCTGTATTTTAATAAAAAAGAAAACTTAAAAGTATCAAATTTACCAATAGTCGAAGAAAAAGAATCGCTAATTGATGTTGAAACTGGAACTTTAATAAAAGATATTAATTATTCATTTTCTGATTCATCAGGCAATTATTATGAACTTTTGTCAGAAATTGGTAAAGTAGATATAAATAATTCAAACAAAATATTTATGACCAATGTTGTAGCAACAATATATTTAGTAGATTCATCACCAGTAAAAATAACATCAAAATATGCAAATTATAATAATATTAGCCATGAAACTAGCTTTTTTGAGAATGTTAAAGTAACTCATCTAATCCATAAAGCAACTAGTGAAAATTTAGATATCTCATTTAATGATAACTCGGCATCAATGTATAATAATATAGTTTATAATAAACCAGGCACAAACCTAAAAGCTGATAGATTGGAAATCGACCTAATAACAAAAAATTCTAAAATTTTTATGTATAATAAGACTGAAAAAATTAAAATAATAAATAATAAATAATAAATAAAAAATAATTATGGCTCTAATAAAAAAATTTAGAATTAAATCTTTTAAAAAACAAAAACCATTAGTTTCTCTGAAGAAAATTTCATTATCTTTTGGAAAAAGACAAATTTTAGATGATATTAATTTTGATGTTAATCCAGGACAAGTTTTAGGACTACTTGGACCTAATGGAGTTGGAAAGTCAACAATCTTTAATTTAATTACTGGATTAGTAAAACCTGCTTATGGTTCAATACTTTTTTATGGTACCAATGCAACAAAGTATCCAATTTATGAAAGAACTATAAAATTTAAAATAGGCTTTTGTCCTCAGTATGGTGGTTTTTTTTCAGATCTTACGTTGCTTGAAAATTTAAAATGTGTTGGAGAAATTCTAATAAAGGACGATAGAAAAAGAAACGAAAAAATTAATCAGTTAATTTCAAAATTTGAGCTTGATCCTGTAAGAGATGTAAAAGCAAAATTTTTATCAGGTGGGCAACGTAAAAAATGTGTAATTGCTCTAGCGCTATTAGGTGACCCTCAATTACTATTACTTGATGAACCTTATTCAGCGCTAGATTTACTTACAATTAAAATGCTTCAAGAAATAATAGTAAACTTACAAACAGAAAATCCAAAAATCGCTATTCTTATTTGTGACCACGCAGCAAGAGACATTTTAGCAGTAGCGGATCAATCTATAATACTATCAAATTGTAAAATTATAGCTCAAGGAACACCTACTCAACTTATGAATAATATAAGTGCAAGGACTCATTATTTTGGCGACTCTTTTAAATTCAATTAATATAAAATTAAAATGTCTAAGCCTATTTTAATTAACAAAACATTAAAAAATTTTAATAAAAAAATTAGCGTTGAAGGAGACAAAAGCTTAAGTATTCGATTTGCACTTCTTGCCTCTCAAGCCATAGGAACATCAAGAGCTTTTAATTTATTAAAATCTGAAGATGTTTTAAGCACATTAGATTGTTTAAAAAAGCTTGGAGTAAAAATCGAATGGAATAAAAAAAACAAATTTTGTGAAATTCATGGAAATGGTTTGAATAGCTTTGTTTACAAAGACAATTTAACTTTAAATGGAAATAATTCTGGAACCTGTGTAAGACTTCTAACTTCACTTTTAATTAACTCTCCTAAAAAAATAAAAATCATTGGTGATAAATCTTTATCAAAAAGAGACATGAAAAGAATAATTGACCCTCTTAAGGAATTTGGTGCTACTTTTTATCCAAGAAATAAAAATACACTCCCAATTTATATAAAAGGAAGCACTTACTTAACGCCAATAAATTATTTAGAACTTAAGGGATCTAGTCAATGCAAAAGTAGCGTAATGCTTGCGGCACTCTTAACTCCTGGTGAAACCTGCATTAAATGTAAACCTTCTAGAAATCATACTGAGCTTTTATTTAAGTATTTAAAAATTCCAATAAAAATAAAAAAAATAAAGAATTTTGATATTATAAAAATCAAAGGTAAACAAAACTTTAAATCTTTTAATTACAACATCCCTTCAGATATAAGCTCGAGCGCTTTTTTTATTGTGCTAACTTTATTATCAAAAGATAGTAAACTTATTTTAAAAAAAGTAGGAGTAAATAGATCAAGAACTGGCGCAATAAATATATTAAATAAGATGGGTGCAAAAATAGTTCTTAAAAATAAAAAAAATTATAGGGGTGAAAAAATTGCAGATATTCATGTGAAAAGTTCAAAATCTTTAAAATCAATTAATTGCCAAAATAAATTGAATAGTAGCGCGATTGATGAATTTTTAATAATTTTTCTTGCTGCTGCAAAAGCAAAAGGCATTTCTTATTTTAGAAATCTTGAAGAATTAAACAAAAAAGAATCAAAAAGATTAAATTGGGGGTCAAAAATTTTAAATATGATTGGAGTAAAAAATAAACTAACTAGAAATCATGGAATTAAAATTTGGGGACAGCCAAATTTAAAACTAAATAAAAATTATGAAATAAAAAATTATTTAAAAGACCATAGAGTAATGGCTATGAGTACAATAGCTGCTTTAACGCTTGGTGGAAAATGGAAAATACATAACCCTGAATCAATCAAAACTTCTTTTCCATCTTTTTTTAAAATTATACAAAAAGACCTTGGTGGAAAAATAAATAGATGAAATTTAAAAAAAAAATAAAAATTGCAATTGATAGTCCAGCAGCTGCCGGTGCAGGCACACAAGCTAAATTAATTTCAAAACATTATAACTTGTTTTTTTTAGATACTGGAAAAATTTATCGTTTATTAGGACTTTATAAAATAAAGAATTCTAAAAAATTTAACTATTCTTATGTTAAAAAAAAAATCAAAAATTTAAAAATAAATGATTTGCAAAAAAAAAATTTATTATCTAATAAAGTTGGAATGGTGGCCTCGATAATAGCAAAAGACAAACAAATTCGAAATTTGGTCCATAATTTTCAAATTAAGTGCGCTTATCATCCTCCAAAAAAATATAATGGATCTTGCTTAGATGGACGAGATATAACATACAAAATTGTCCCCGACGCTGAATTTAAATTTTTTATATCAGCAAATACAACTACAAGAGCAAAAAGAAGGTTTTTAGAATTAAAAAGACTCAATCAAAAAATACACTACAATGAGGTGCTTAAAAGTATTAAAAAACGTGATAAAAGTGACTATAATAGAAAAATATCACCTCTAAAAAAAACAGAAGATTCAATCTTGATTAATACTACAAATTTATCTAAAAGAGCATGCTTTTTAAAAATTAAAAAAATAATTGATAAAAAACTAATAATTAATGGAAATTTATAAAGAACTACAAACTCCCGCGTCAAAAGAATTTGAGAAATTACTAAATGGTCAATTATCAAAAAATAAAATTGAAGAAGGTAAAATTGTAGAGGGCAAGGTTGCCAAAATTACAGACAAATTTGTGTTTTTGTTTATTGAAGGTCTCAAATCAGAGCCAGTTTTAGATATCAATGAAATTAAAAATATAAAACTTTATGAAAACATTAAGGTTGGTGAAAAAATTTCGGTTTTACTTGAAAGAATAGAAGATAAAAATGGAGAAGTTGTAGTTTCGGCTACAAAGGCAGAAAAAATTAAAGGTTGGTTTCAACTTGAAAAAGCTTATGAAAAAAATGAACCAATAACGGGTAAAATTACATCAAAATGTAAAGGTGGAGTTATAGTTGAACATCTTGAAACTGGATCACTGATGTTTTGTCCTGGTTCCCAAATTTCAGATAAACCTTTAAAAGATATTTCTCACTTAATGAATGAACCACAAAAGTTTGCATTGATTAAATTAGATAAGGTTAGAGGAAATGCTTGCGTTTCCAGAAGACAAATAATTTCTTCTAGCAAAAAAGAAGATAAAGCAAAAATAGTTGAAAAATACAAAGTTGGAGATGTAATAAAAAATGCTGTAGTTAAAGGTTATTCAAGTTTTGGGTGCTTTTTTGATGTAAATTCAGAATTGGATGTTCTAGTCCATTTACAGGAAATAAGTTACTCAAGAATAAACCACCCTGACGAAATTTTTAATATTGGTGAAAAACACGATTTATTAGTCATTACAGTTGATAAAGAAAAATTACAAGTTGGTTGCAGTATAAAACAACTTTCTCCCGATCCGTTCGATCATATTTCTAACTATAAATTAAACGAACCATACAAAGTAAAAGTTGTTAAAATAATGGATTTTGGTGCTTTCTGTGAATTAGAACCTGGACTTTCTACTTTGCTACATTCTAGTGAGCTAAGCTGGTCTAAGAAAAATACTTCAGCAAAAAAACTTTTTAAAATTGGAGATGAAATCCAATGCATAATTACTGAAATTGATAAAGAAAAAAGAAGAGTTTCTATTTCGCATCGCTTAACAATAGAAAACCCATACGAAACAATGGAAAAAAAATATCCAATAGGAAGTGAAGTTGAAGGCGTAGTAAATATGATAAACGAATATGCGTTATATTTAAAAATAGATAATTTAGAAATTGATGCTTTTCTTCACTGTAACGATCTTTCTTATTCGGATAACCCTGAGGCAGAATTAAAAAATTATAAAAAAGGCGATAAACTTAAAGTTAAAGTTTTAGAAATTAAAAAAGATCAGCAAAAAATTAGAGTTGGATTACGTCAAACAAAACCAGATCCTTTTGATTGGTTCAAAAATAAAAAAATAAATGACGCAATAACTGTTAGAGTGATGAGTTCTGATAATAAAGGTCTTTTAGTAAAACCGGAAGGCTGTGAATTAGAATTTGTTATAAAAAAATCCCAAATCGCTATAAATTCAGCTGATGCCCGGCCCTCAAGATTTGTTGGTTCAGAACGTATTGATGCAGCAATTGCAGAATTAGATATAGATAAAAGAAAGATATCATTAAGTATAAAATTATTAGAAGAATTAAAAAATAAGGAAGCAGTTTCAAAATTTACCTCACCACTTTCAGGTAAAAACCTTCCATTTTCGTCTTTATCAGATAAATTAGAAAAAAAAAAAGAAAAAAAATAGACTAAATTGGCTGTTGTAAAATCAAAGCTCTTAAAACAAATATCAGATAATTATCCTAATTTCTTAAAGAAAGACTTAGAAAATTTTTTAAATATTGTACTTAATGAAATTAAACTTGCTCTTCACAAAGGAGAAAATGTTGAATTAAGAAACTTCGGAACTTGGTCAACTCATATACAAAAAGCTAGATTGTCCAGAAATCCAAAAACTGGAAAAGAACTTGAAACTCCTGAAAAAAAAACAATTCATTTTAAAATGAGTAAAAAGCTTTTTCAAAAAATAAATACTGATGAATAAAAATATTTTTGTAGCTTGTGATACAACAAATTTAAACCAAATTAGAAAGATAATTAAAGAAACCAAAACCAAAAAATTAAAGATTGGATATAAATTTGGATTAGAATTTTTTTATTCAAAATCAGGAAGATCTTTTTTATCAAAAATTAATAAAAATAAAGTAATATTTTTAGATTTAAAGCTTAACGATATTCCAAATACATGTTCTGCTGCTATTGCTTCCTTAAAAGATTTAAAAAATGTAAAATATCTTACTGTTCATATTAATGGTGGTTACAAAATGTTAAAGACAGTAAAAAAAACAGCAAGAAAAATAAATAAAAATTTGAAAATACTAGGTGTGACTGTCTTAACAAGTCTTTCTGATGAATCTTTAAAAAAAATAGGACATACAAAATCAATTAACTATTTGGTGGCAAAGCAAACAAAGTTAGCAAAAGCAGCTGGCTTAGATGGAGTAGTTTGTTCAGGACATGAAGTAAAAATAGTTAAAAAAATTTCTAAAAAAATGGAAATTATAACTCCAGGTATAAGATTAATTGGAGATAAAGTTAAAGACCAAAAACGTGTCATGACTCCAAACAAAGCTTTTGATAATGGCGCAACTTCAGTTGTAATGGGCAGAAGCATTACACAAGGCAACATTAAAAAAAATATACAAAAATTAATTAAATTACTAAAATAACTTAATGAAGGTAAAAATCTGCGGTCTTTCAACTGCTGAACAGGTGCAGACTAGCATAAAATACGGTGCTGATTTTTGTGGATTTATTTTAAATTATCCAAAAAGCCATAGATTTATTGAATTTGAAAAGGCAAAAGAATTAACAAAAATTGAAAAACTAAATACCAAATATGTTGCAGTCTTAGTTAGCCCTAATGAAGACGAGTTAGAAAAATTTTCAAAATTAAATATTGATTATTTTCAGATATACGGAAACTATAATAGTAATTTAATCTCAAATATTAAATCTAAATTTAATAAAAAAATAATTGCCACAATTCAAGTAAAGAATGAGAAAGATGTTTTAAATTATAAACAGTTTCAAGATGTTGCTGACATTATTTTATGGGACAGTTCTGGTTTAGAGTATAGTTTAGATTGGAATTTCAATTGGATCCGTTCAGTTCCTAATAACATTACCAAAATGATTGCTGGCAATATTAATATTGACAAACTTAAAAAAATTTTAAAATTAGCTGATATTGTTGATGTTTCTGGAGCATTGGAAACAAATAAAGTAAAAGATATTATAAAAATAAAAAATTTTTTAAATAGTTTAAAAAAACTTAATAATGAAAATTAAAAAAAAAATACCTTTAATAGATCAGCACGATAAAAACTATTTGTATGGGAAAAAATTTGGAGGTAATTACATACCAGAAACCCTGAAAAAGCCTGTTGAAGATTTGACTATATTGTTCAAAAAACTTCGTAATGATAAAAAATTCATAAAAGAAAGAGATTATTACTTTAAAAATTATATTGGAGTCCCAACTCCTTTCTTTAAGCTAAAAAATTTAACAAAACATCTTGGTGGGGCTGAAATTTGGTGCAAGCAAGTCTCGAAAGCAAATGGAGGAGCACACAAAATCTATAATGCTACAGTTCATGCTTTAATATGCAAAAAAGCTAAAAAAAAATACATAATTGGAGATACTGGTGCTGGTTATGCTGGAAAAATGTTGAGTATGGCAGCTAAGAAATTTGGCCTTAAATGCAAAATATTTATGGGAACTAAAGATATTGAACGACAAGCAGTTAACTGCCGAGCTATGCGAAAAAATGGCGCTGAAATCGTTCCTGTTGATTCCGGAAGTAAAACGCTTGTAGATGCAGTAAGTGAATGCATGAGATATTGGGTTTCGAATTGTGATACAGCGCATATGTGTGTCGGTTCAACAGTTGGTCCTAATATATTTATAAAAATTTGTGCTTGGAGCACTGCACAAATTTCTAGAGAACTTATGCTACAAATTAAAAAAGAATTTGGAAAAGTTCCAAAAAAATTAAAATTAATTAATTGTGTTGGCGGCGGATCTTCA
>Ga0066860_10001417_pt1 | contig 10806 bp, 8 predicted proteins | sample ETN07SmetaG_FD_65601 | JGI IMG/M metagenome (GOLD analysis project Ga0066860, IMG submission 65601) | Marine microbial and viral communities from oxygen minimum zone, Eastern Pacific Ocean - ETNP2014F14-07SV275 | ecosystem: Environmental > Aquatic > Marine > Oceanic ... | reverse complement strand
TTGGGCCCTCGGCGCTGACGGAGGCCATGGGCATGCTCAACCACCATTTCGCAGCAGCCGCCTGATCGGCGCAGAGCGACAGCCTACCTCTGACTGCCGCCAATCTTTGCAACAGAGCCCATGGTATCTCGGCTTCATGATCGTAGATGCCGCACAGCGTGGTCGTGGCGTCGGACGCTCAATTTACTCGACGGTCGAAAGCTGGGCCGCTGCGAGAGGTGCCACAGAGATTCGGTTGGCCGTGCTGGAAGCGAATGAAGCGGCAGAGCGATTTTGGCGTTCTCTCGGCTTCATTGAGTATCGGCGCGTTGGGCCAGACACCTTCAAAATGCGTAGCCATCGCCGGATAGAACTGAGCCGTCGCCTTTCTGGCGCGACCGTAGAAGGCAGCAACAAGTAAGATCTCGCGCCGGCTATCTGGGCGAGCTTGGCGTAGGATTCCGCCCCCTCCCGCAAACGCCCCCTATGTCGGCCGACGAGGACGAGCAGGCTTAATAAAATGTCAATGCAAACATGCTTACATAGTGGCACGTAAGCATGTAGGCTTAATTTCATGAAAGGATGCAATCATGATTACAGTGGCATTCTGTACTCAGAAGGGCGGGACCGGAAAGACGACGATCGCGACGGCGCTTGCGGTCGCTGCGCACCGGGCCGGAAAAAAGTCGGCCTTGCTCGACCTCGACCCGCAGACGAACGCCGTCAACTGGTTTGACCGCCGGGAGGGTGATGGCCCGGACGTTGCCTCGATCCAGCCCGGCGCTATCCGGCGATCGCTTGATGCCTATCGCGGTCTTGGCATGGATTGGGTGTTCATCGACACGCCCGGCAAGATGGACAGCGCATCGACGGAGGCGGCCAAGCACGCCGATATAGTGCTGGTTCCGTCGCAGGCGCAGATATTTTCGATTGAAACCTTGGAGCCGCTAAAGCGGCTCCTGGATATGGCCGGCAGTCCGCCCACATTTGTCGTTTTGAACCTGGTGCATCCAAACGCCGGGGGTAGAGCCATTGACGATGCCGCCGCAATTGCCGCGAGCTTTAACGTGCAGGTCGCTCCCATCCATGTATCGCGGCTGAAAGCCTACGAGGACGCGCCGGCCCTGGGACAAACGCCGCAGGAGCTTGAGCCGGAAGGCCGCGCCGCGCAGGAAGTCGCGGGGTTGTTCGCTTTTCTTACAGAACAGGCAAGCATGATTGCAGGAAAGCATGAAAGGATGAAAGCATGAGCCGCAAGCCTTCTCTTCTGGCCGCCGCTATCAAGACCGCAGAGGAACCGACACCCCCGCCGGCAGCTCCGGCCGCTTTTGATGCGCCGGCAGAACCGAAAGGCCGTGCTCGCAACTCGCAGCCGACCGGGAGCTATGTTGCGCCGTCGCGGGCGAATAAGACGGCAAAAACGCATTACCTGCCGCCCGCGTATTGGGAGACGCTGGAAGAAGTCAGCTTCCGCACACGCGATGAGCAGGGCAAGCGGATTCCGCAGGAGCGGCTTGTTGCGGAAGCCCTGAATCTCCTTTTCATGAAATACAATTATCCGCAGGTCCGCGAGAGCGGGGATTGAAACTATAACAATACCCACTATAGTTTTTAGTGTTAGAGTGAGGCTCCGTGCGGATTTTCTTGACCAGAGGTGTTGCGCGGTTTGCCCGTAGGCAACGGATTGCAGATGCCAGCTTGAGCGAGGCTATCGAGCGGGCCGAGCGCGGCACTATTGACGCCGATCTTGGCGGCGGCCTCATCAAGCAGCGCGTGGCGCGGCCTGGTCAAGGGCGGTCTGGCGGGTTTCGGATGATCGTTGCCTATCGGGCGGCCGGGCGTGCGGTGTTTCTCTACGCATTCGCCAAAAGCGACCGCGATAACATTGATGATGACGAGTTGGAGGCCCTGCGAACGATCGGGGCAAACTGGCTTGCAGCGTCGGCCGAGTTGGTCGGGGAAGCCATTGAAGACGGAGATTTGAAGGAGATCGAGCATGACGACGACGAAGCCTAGCCGCCTTGCCCGCGAGATCGCGGAAATGGCGGGCGCGCAGCGCCGCCTTGGGATCATGGACGAGGCCACCTATGAGAAGATCACGGCGCGGCATCTTGGAGAAAAGACCCTGCCGACCGAAACGCCGATGACGGGTGCAGAGGTGAGGGCCGTCCGTGAGCAAGCGCACCTTAGCCAAGCTGCGTTCGGCCGCTATCTCAATGTGACGCCCGGCTATGTGTCGCAGCTTGAGCGTGGCGAGGCGCAGGCTAAGGGGCCGGCCCTGGCCTTGTTGAACGTCATCCGGCGGCGAGGCATTGAGGCGTTGCATTAGTAGGGCAGGGCATACATGCTTTCCTGTAAGCATGTAATCATCCGCCCCCGGCCGGCCCTACGGCCCAATATGATAAGAGCGGGCCGGCCGGGGGCTACCGTCGCGGGCGTGGTCAGGTCGGGCTTTACCAATTAGCGGCTGCAAACTCTCAGTTTTTTCCGTTATAGTCGTTGACGCCTGTGGAGACGTGGGCCGGGGCGTGGAATCCTCGAAAGGTTAGATCCCACATTCTCCAAGTAAGTCGCTGATTTCGCTGTCGTAATCGTGATATTTCGCATATAAATCATGGCGTTGACGGCTGCGAGGGGCGCGTTTCATGGATCACCTGGAGGGTGCGGGCTTGGCGCGGGGAGATCGGGTTGATTTCGACCGCCGTGTGCGTCTGGAGTTCCGTGGTGCGCAGATCAGTTCAGACGGTGGCCTGCTGGTGATGCGCGAGCTTGATGACGTGCTCGGCCTGTCCAATCTGGCGTCGGAGGCGCTGCGAGACAGCCGCACCGGGAAGAACACGCTCCATCGGCTTGACGGATTGTTCCGGCAATCGGTGTTCGGACGACTGGCCGGATACGAGGATGTGAACGATGCCGACCGCTTGGCCCTCGATCCCGTGATGCGTCAGGTCGTTGGCGGCAGGGCCGTCGAGGCGCAAGCTGCTTCGGCATCGCAGATGGGACGGTTCGAGACCGAGACGCTGGCTCTGGCCGCGAACCGGGCGGCGCTGGCCGATCTGAACGGCCAATGGATCGACCGGTTTCATGACCGCAACGGGTTGAAATACATCGTGCTGGACATGGACAGCTCGGTCAGCCCCACCCACGGCGATCAGGAAGGTGCTGCCTGGAACGGGCATTTCGACTGCACCTGCTATCACCCCATCTTCTTGTTCAACCAGTTTGGCATGCTGGAGCGCTGCGCCCTGCGTAACGGCAATGTCCACAGCGCCGATGGCTGGCGGGATGTCCTTGATCCCGTCATTGCCCGATATGCTGGCCGCGACCTTGGTGGACGCTTCTTCCGGGCCGACGCTGCCTACGCGATCCCCGCGATCTATATGCGGCTGGAAGAAGCCAGGTTCTTCTACGCCATCCGTCTGCCCGCCAACGCCGTCTTGCGCGAGAAGATCGCGCATCGGCTGACACGGCCCGTGGGACGGCCTTCGCTGACCAAGGTCAAACGGTTCTTCGAGGACTTCGAGTATCAGGCGGCGTCCTGGGACAAGCCGCGCCGCGTCATCGCCAAGATCGAATGGCATCCGGGCGAGCTGTTCCCCAAAGTCGGCTTCATCGTCACCAACCTGCCGATGGAGCCAGACTGGGTGGTGAGGTTCTACAACCAGCGCGGCACCGCAGAGCAGCACATCAAGGAAGGCAAATATGCCTTTCGCTGGACGCGGCTGTCATGCCGGAAGTTCCGGCACAACGAGGTGCGGCTGCAACTGCACGCGCTGGCCTACAACCTGGCAACCTTCCTGCGCTGCATCGAACTGCCCGAGGCCATGGCGGACTGGTCGTTGACCAGCCTGCAACTCAAGCTGATCAAGATCGGCGCCCGCGTCGTCCGCCACGCCCGCGCCATTACCTTCCAGTTGGCCGAGGTCGCCGTCACCGGCCCGATGGTGCGGGCCGTCCTTGCCGCCATCCGCCGTCTTCGAACGCCTCCGTCATGCGCATGACCACGATCCATGCCCAAGCTGAACGAAAGCGGCAGGACAGGTCCGTCTGCCGCGCGGAAAAGCGGCTCTGCCGGGCCAGAATGCTGCGGGTTCGAGGCTTGATCCACCCGACTTCGGCCGTTTGCGCGACGACAGACACCGCTCGGGGCGAAAAACGCTTGCCCAGCGAGCAAAATCAGGCGATCTTGAAGTCAAGCGGCAGGCCACTTGGGGAATGTCGGATCCAGAAGCTCTACACAAAGATCTGGACCGATGTGCTGAAGTAAGCGCGCCGAACGCCCCATGATCGGACGGTCGCGGCTGCGCGGCCGTCTTTTCGTCGTTTTCAAAAGGATGTTTCATGACTCTGTCCGATTATTGCCGCCACGATGCAACCGGCCTTGCCGATCTGGTCCGGCGCAAGGAAATTTCGCCCCGCGAACTGACCGCCCTTGCCCGCGCCGCCCATGAGAAGGTCGATCCGGCGATCAATGCCGTCGTCGAATTCTATGCCGACGCGGAAGACGTGACCGGGCCGAAGGAGGGCGCCTTTGCCGGCGTGCCTTTCCTGCGCAAGGATGTCGGGGCGAAGGAGGCGGGCCGGCTGCAGGAATATGGCAGCCGGCTGATGCAGGGCAATGTCGCGACCGAGGACAGCTATTACACCACCCGCGCCAAGGCCGCCGGCCTGCATTATGTCGGGCGCAGCGCCGTGCCGGAATTCGCCTTTGCCGGTTTTACCGAAACCCTGCTCGAAGGCATCACCTGCAATCCCTGGCATCCCGAACGCTCGGCCGGCGGCTCGTCCGGCGGCGCGGCGGCGGCGGTTGCCGCCGGCGTCGTGCCGATGGCGCATGCGTCGGACGGTGGCGGCTCGATCCGCATTCCAGCCGGCTGGTGCGGCCTGGTCGGGCTCAATCCGTCGCGCGGCCGCGTTTCCGGCGGGCCGGATCATCAGGATTCACTGTTTGGCCTCGCACGCGAATTCGTCGTCTGCCGCACGGTGCGCGACATGGCGGCGGCGCTCGATGTGTTCTCCGGGCCGGAGCCGGGCGATCCCTTCATTATTGCCCAGCCCGAGCGGCCCTATCGCGACGAATTGCAGCGCCCGACCGGCAAATTGCGCATCGGCATCGCCCGCACGGCCTGGGGCCGGGTGCCGATTGCGCCGGATGTGCTCGCCGTTCTCGACGAGACGGCAAAATTGCTGGCCGACATGGGTCACGAGATCGAGGAGATCGCCTCGCCGGTCAATCCGGAGGATATCATGGTCGGGGTCATGGGCGGCTTCAATCTCGGCCTTGCCGAAATGCCGGCGCTGGCAAAGATGCTCGGCCGGCCGCTCGATGCCACGACGATGGAGCCGGTGCTCTTGAAACTGACCGAGCAGACCCTGGCCATGTCGCCGGCCGAGATCGTCAATATTTTCGAGGTGATGCGCCGCATCCGCCATGCGGTGGCGATTGCCACGGCGCGATACGACATCCTGCTGACCCCGACGACGCCGGTGACGGCGCCGCCGCACGGCCTCTTCTCGACGACGCGCGAAGACCTGACGGCCGCCGATTTTTCCGAAGGCGATACAACGCTGTTCACCTTCCTCGGCACCTTCAACGCTACCGGCCAGCCCTCCGTCAGCCTGCCGCTCGGCATGAGCGCGGAGGGCATGCCGGTCGGCATCCAGGTCGTCGGCCGCTTCGCCGACGAGGCGACTTTGGTGCGCCTCGCCCGCGACCTCGAGGAAGCCCGCCCCTGGTTCGACCGCCTGCCGCCGATCCACGCCAGCCGGTGAAGATATCGGGGAGGGCATTGTCTTTGACCCCTTCTCCCCACACGGGGAGAAGGGTTTTGCGGACTAGAGCGTTTCCGTTTTTCACGGAAACGCGGAAACGCTCTAAGTTTTTGTTTTCGCAGCATTTTTGTAACGCCAAATGATTCCACTTGGCTACAAAATGCTCTATCTCCGTGCCCCGGGGGGCTTACATGCGCAATCCATACAGTGAAATTTTCCAGGCGCCCGGCGCCAAGGCGTTTTCCGCGGCCGGCTTCCTGGCCCGCATGCCGCTTTCGATGATCACGGGAGCACCTCAAGGTTTGTGACACGGACAGCGGTAAGCTGAACAGGTAGCGAACAGGGCGGCTCAGGCCACCTTGGCTCCGGGTCCGCCGGCGATGTTGAGTGCGCGGTAGCCGTCTTGATCGAGCTCGGCAGCGGCGTTTTGCCAGAGGTAATCGCCGGTCAGGCTGATGTGTCGCCAGCCTAGCGGGGCTACATGGGCGAGCAGCTCGTCGGGCGCGGGCTCGCCGCTGGCGCGCAGATGCTCGACGGCGCGGCCCATGTAAAGCGTGTTCCAGTACACGATCGCGGCGGTGACCAGCGTCAGCCCGGACGCTTTCAGCGCCTGGTTCTCGAACTGCGGATCGCGCAGGCGGCCCTGTTTGTGGACGAACACGGCTTGGGCGAGCGTGTGACGCGCCTCGCCCTTGTTGAGCCCAGCCTGACACTGCTGGCGGAGCGCCCTGGATTCTAGCCAGTCGAGCGTGAACAGGGTGCGCTCGATCCGGCCCAGCTCCTGGAGCGCGAAGTCGAGCCGGTTCTGGCGACGGTACGCGGCCAGCTTCTTCAGCATGACCGACGGTAGCACCACGCCGGCCTTCACGGACGCGGCGAGCCGGACGATCTCGTCCCAGCTTTCGCGGATGGCAGCGATGTTGAACGGGCGCCCGATCAGCTTCGCGAGCGCCTCGGGGCGGACCGTGCCCGGGAACAGGCCGAGCCGGCGATCGGCTAGATCGCGCAGGCGGGGCACGAACCGGAAGCCGAGTAGGTGCGCGAGCGCGAACACGTGGTCGGACGCGCCGCCCGTATCGGCATAGTGGGTCGCGGGTTCGATGCCGCAGCCGTGCGCGACCAGCCCGTCCAGCACATAGGGCGCCTCCGCCGCGGTCGCCGAGATCAGCCGGACATGGTAGGGCGCGTAGGTATCGGCGACATGGGCGTAGATCTTCTGCCCCGGCTCCCGGTCGTAGCGCGCGTTGGTGCTGCCGGCCGCGCCCCGCCTGCCCGAGCGGAAGAACTGCCCGTCCGAGCTCGACGCGGTGCCGTCGCCCCACACGCGCGTGAGCGGCAGCGCGGCTTGCGCGTCCACCAGATGGCGCAGCCCTGCCGCGTAATTCTCTTCCGATACGTACCAGCCATGCGTCCAGGCGAGCTGGGCGTAGGTGACGCCCTGGCTGGCGTTGGCCATGCGCTCGATGCCGAGGTTCGTCGCGTCTGCCAGGATCGCGGCGAGCACGGCCTGCGGGTTGGAGTGGGCGCGGCCCGAGCGCAGTTCCGGAAATGCGCACAGGAACCCGGTGCGGGCTTCCACCTCGGCGAGCAGTTCGGTGATGCGCACGCGGGGCATGAGCCGGTCGACGGCCGCGTCCAGCCTGTCGGCCGCAGCGGGCGTTACGGCCGCGAGCGGGCTGACCCTGAGGTTACCGCCCCGCAGCTCCACGCCGTCGAGCGTGCCGCGCTTCAGCGAGCCTGCGAACCGGCGCAACCGCCAGTCGAGCAGCCTGGCGCGCCCCTCCAAGTAGCGGCCGACGTCGGTGTCGAACGGCAGCGTGAGCGCGATCTCGGCCGCTTTGCCGGGCGGGAGCATATAGCTGTCGAAGCGCAGGTGTTCGCGCGTACCCTCCACCCACAGGTCGCCCGATTGGAGCCGCTCGCGCACGGTCGCGACCGTGGCGGTTTCGTAGCGACGGCGGTCGATGACGCCGCCCTCGGTGATCGCCGCCTTCCATTTTCTGGAAAACGGCATGGGCGCATCGGCCGGTACGTCTCGCCGCCCGGTCGCGTTCAGCGCGCGCACGACCTTGATCGCGCCGAGCACGCCGTCGCGCGAGCCTGCCGCCTTGAACCGGAACGCGTCAAAAAACGCGGGCGCGTAGCGCCGCATCGTCATGTAGCGCCCCGCCGCGCGGATCAGCGGCTCGTCGCGAGTCAGGTCGGCGATCGCGGTCGCCTCGCTCTCGGCGTCCAGAAGCCTCGTCCAGCCCACCCCGTCGTCGAGCGCCGCCCAGACGTCCAACCCGTCCTCGCGCGCGACCCGGAGTGCGCCGACCGTGGCGCCCAGCAGCCGCATGAGCCGGTTCACGTCGCGTGTGGTCGCCTCGATGCCGCGCTTCTGCGCGGCCCTGGCCCTGGCGAACAGGAGGCCGGTCTGCTTGCCGAACATCTCGATCGCGGCGTCCGCGAGCCGCGCTTCCAGGTCGATGACGGCTGCGGCGAGTGTCGCGCGCCTTCTGCGGAGCGAGTAGTCGGACAGGAGGAACGCGGGCGCGACGTGGCCTTCGCGCACGAGCTGCTCGAAGCGGTGCTCGTGGATGCGGCCGGCCATGCCCGGGTCGAGCCCGAGCCGGCGCACGTGCGCGAGCCGGGCGAGAATGCCGGCGAGATTGCGCGCGGTCGGGCTGTCCGACGTGTCGCGCAGCCACGCGAGCGGCGTCGTGCTGCGATCCTGGTCCACGATCAGCAACGCATCCAGCCCCGTCACCTGCTCCGGAGCAAGCGCATCGACCAGCGTGTCGGCCGCGAGGCGGCGCGCCATGGCGCGCCCCGCCACCCCGATCCGCTCGATACGGGCGGGCGCGGGCAGAACGATCCGGGCAGCACGCAAATGGCCCAGCACTGCCGCGGCGATCGGCTTGCCCCGTTCGGTCGCTTCCGCCGCGCGGGTGGCTGCGCCGAGCGCGCCGGGGACGTCGGCCGCCTCGAACGCGCGCAGGCGCAAACGCTCCATCGCCTCCCAGGCGTGTTCGAGCCGGGTCTGGGCGCGATGCGCGTAGCCCTCGAACGCTGTGGGCGCGATGTCGAGTTGCGCGGCCAGGTGCCGGATCAGAAAATCGGGGACGACATCGTCGTGGCGTATGCCGAGTGATACCAGTCGTAGAGGTTAACGGTCGGATCGCAATGCGGCGCGTTGAGCGAGACGATCGCGTCCAGCGCCGGAAGCTCGCCGGCCGGATGAACCAGCGCGCCCTGCTCGTCGCCCATGAAGAAATAGACCGTTCCCTCCGCCGCGCCGCCAGCGATCAGCGGCGGCTTGGCATCGGTCGCCATCGACTTGATGCCGGCGTCCACCGTCACCAGCCCCGGCGAATTGGCGCTGATGACGCGGGTGTCGATCAGCAGCGAGGTCTCGAATGGCACCTCACCTTCCTCCGGCGTGAGCGCGCAGACGTGATACTGGTCGTCCATGAAGACATAGGAGCCGACCTGAAGCTCGGTGAACAGGCCAAGCGTCGCGTCGATGCGGTGCGTGCCGGTGCCGCCGCCGGAGACGATCGGCGGTTTGCCCCCCGCCGCCTCCAGCGCGGCGATGACAGTGCGGAGATAGTCGGCGCGGTCGTGCATTGCCGCCTCCCGCTCCGCGAAGCTCTCGATATGCTGCTGCGAGCCGCAATAATATTGCACGCCGCCGTAACGCAGCGCCGGCTCCGCGACGATCGCGCGATACAATTCCACCGCCGCTTCCGGGCTGGCGACGCCGGTGCGGTGGATGCCGGGATCAACGTCGATCAACAAGGTCAGCGGCCGACCATCGCGCGCCGTCACCGCCGCCGCGATGGCGCGCGCGCCGACCGGATTGTCGGCGACGCACATCAACCCCCCGGCCCGCTCGTTGAGCGCAACCAGTCGCTCAATCCCCGGCGCGGAGAGGATCGGCGAGGTAATCAATATCCCTTCGATCCCGCTGTCCGCCAGCGCCTCCGCCTCGCCCAACTTGGCGCAGCATTGCCCCAGCGCGCCGGCGGCGATCTGGCGGCGGGCGATGGCGGCGCTCTTGTGCGTCTTGGCATGCGGGCGCAGGTTCAGCCCGTTGGCGGCGGCGAAATCGGCCATGCGCGCGATATTGCGGTCGAGCGCGTCCTGATCGACCACCAGCACCGGCGTGTTGAGATCGCGCCGCGATCCCTGACGGCCGACCAGATGGCGGTGGAGTTCCTCGTCGGTCATGGCCCTTGCCTCCTTCAGATGCCGAACAGCCGCGCCAGATCGGCGTTGACGAACTTGCCCGCTGGATCGACCTCCGCGCGCACCTTCAGGAAATCGCCCGTCCGCGGATAGAGCGCATGGACGTCCTCCGCGCGCAAGGTGTGGCGCTTGGCCCAGTGCGGCCGCCCGTTCGCGCCGCGCAGCACCGGCTCGATCTCGGCGAACAGGTCGCGCCACGGCATCCGTGCATATTGGTGGAAGGAGATCGACGAGCCGGGCCCGCGATTGAACGGGGACATCCAGATATCGTCCTCCGCCACCAGCCGGAACTCGAACGGAAAGGCGACCGGCAGCTTCTTGCGGCGGATATAGGCGACCGCCTCCAGCAGGGTCGGCATCCCGTCCGCGCGGGGCAGCTCATATTCCATTTCCTCGAAGCGGATCGTGCGGTCGCCGGGGAAGATCTGCCACGCGGGGCCGACGCGGCGCGACGGCTTGCTGCTCAGCCGCATCATCAGCCGTTGCAGCGAAGGGATGAGGAAATTCGCCTTGCGGCTCAACTCGCAGGCGATGCGGAACGGGCGCTCGTCGATATCGGTCGAACGCGGCATCACCCCCTCACCCGCCACCGGCTGGAGGCTCTTGAAGATCACCGTGTCGGCATAGGGGAAGACGAAGAATTCGAAGTGGCGCGTGGCGGCGGCCAGTTCCTGCCAGCGTTCCGCCATCTCGCCGAGCGGGCGCGCCTCGAGGCTCTGTTGCAAAAATCGTGAAGCTTGAGCATGCTTGGCGGAGATTGGACGGACGGAACGATGACGGATTTCAAGTGGCGCCATTTCCAGGGTGATGTGATCCTGTGGGCGG
>Ga0066860_10001408_pt1 | contig 10835 bp, 11 predicted proteins | sample ETN07SmetaG_FD_65601 | JGI IMG/M metagenome (GOLD analysis project Ga0066860, IMG submission 65601) | Marine microbial and viral communities from oxygen minimum zone, Eastern Pacific Ocean - ETNP2014F14-07SV275 | ecosystem: Environmental > Aquatic > Marine > Oceanic ... | reverse complement strand
CGGCGGACAGAGCAAACCGGCCATCCGGCGCGCCGCCCGGCTGGGCAACGGCTGGCACCCTGTCGGGGCCATTCCCGCCGCTCCTCTGGAGCCAGAAGAACTAGCCGAGAACCTAATACTGCTGCGAGATTATGCCGAGAAAGCAGGCCGGGACCCGTCCGAGATTCAAGTTTCGGTCAAGGCTCCGTTGTATGATGCCGGAGATTCCGGCAGCACACGGCGCCGTTTTAGCGGTTCGGCCGATGAGGTTCGCCAGGACGTGCAGACCTACGCCGACGTGGGAGTAACCCACCTGATATTTGACTTCCGCACCGGCGACCCCAAGCAGACTGAAGACCGCATGGAGCGGTTCTCCAAAGAAGTCATGGCCGTCACCTAGACAGGCCACGCGCGAGTGAAATATTTTCAGCCAGGAGGCATCCCATGGAATCTTTGGACGAACGGTACGACAAGGGATTAAACATGCGGTCGTTGATGGCGCAGGGCGACCCCAGCCATTACACCCTGCCCGGTATCGACCAACTAGCCCCGGACCTAAAACGAATAATCAACGAGGCCCTGTTCGGACAGATCTGGGCCCGGCCCGGACTGGACCCCAAACACCGCTGCATGGTCACCATCTCCGCGCTGACTGCCCAGGGACAATTACCCCTGCTGCGCCGCCACATAGAGCGCGGGCTCAACCTGGGATTAACTCCCAAGCAGGTGGTGGAGGTGTTCGTCCAGCTCACCTTCTACGTGGGCGTACCGGCGGTGGAAGCCGCCATGCGCACCACCAAAGACATCTTCGAAGAGCGCGGCATCGAATTTACTCCGACTGAGGTCTATGACCCCAGTCTCTCGGCAGACGCCCTGTATGAGATCGGCAAAAAGAGCTTCCAGAAGAACATCGGCGAAGCAACCCTGTACCCGGTGGAAGACACCGATTCAATCGAAGCTGAGTTGGGACGGCTGATCGACGAATACCTCTGGGGCGCCATCTACACCCGGCCCGACCTTGACGCTCAGAGCCGCGCGATCTGCGCACTTTCGGCCATGACTGTGCTGGGCCAATACGACCGGCAGATACGCCGCCGCATCGAGGGAGCGCTCAAAGTAGGGGTGAGCCCCGAGGAGATCATGGAGGTCTTCTTCCACCTGATCCTCTACGGCGGTTACATCAACTCCCGGACCGCCATTCGAGTTGCACGGTCGGTTTTCACAGAACAGGGACTAAGCGCCTAAAAATCACCCCTTTAAAATTACGCGGAGTAGCGATATGAAACTACGTCTCGATGACGGCATAGAGCTTTTTTACACGATCGACGACTTCACCGACCCCTGGACCGAGCCGGAAACGGTCCTGATGCACCACGGCATGGCCAAGAGCCACAAGATGTGGTTCGGCTGGGTGCCCATCGTCGCCCGGCACTACCGGGTGATCCGCTTCGATATGCGGGGCATGGGCCTGTCGGACGTTTCCGGGCCGGAGCATGAGTGGACCCTGGACAGCTTCACCCGCGACCTTAAAGAGTTCGTCGACAGGATGGAACTGGACAAGTTCCACCTCATAGGCGAGACAGTGGGCGGTTCCATATCCATGAATTTCTCGATCAACAACCAGGAGCGGCTGAAGTCACTGACTGTCTGCACCTCCCCCACAAATTTTGACTCGCACCATAAAGAGAGTGCGGAACTGATCGAGCGCGAAGGCATAAACGTCTGGGTTGAAGAGTCCATCGGACGCCGGTTGGACCCGCAGATCGTCGACCCGGCCTACATCCGCTGGTACGCAGAACAGATGAAGGCCACGCCGGCCCACGTGGTGGCCGGATTCCAGCGTAATGCCTCCGGCGACATCGGCCCCATGCTTAAGGACGTTCAAACTCCCATGTTGATGCTGGCGGCGGCCAATCTCCGGGAGGAAGTCCTGGGCGATTTCCGGGGCGCGGCAGACCTGTTCCCCAACGGTCGCAAGGTGATCTTCCCTGGCGTCTACGGTTTCGTCCAACACATCATGCCGGTGCCCTGCGCTAGGGTATGGCTAGATTTCGTCCAGGGCCTGAACGGCGCATAACCCAGCCGGAGGACGTTTCTTTGCCTGACGAAGAGCCAAATCCCTTAAAACGGCTCTGGGTCCGGTTGGGGTTCGACGACTTGCACCAGCAGGAAGGGAGTCCCTACCTGCTGGACCCCAAATTCCGCCAAAACTACCGGCGGTATCTCTTCCAGGCGGCCTTGGCCACAGTGGCCATGGCTGCCATCTTATTGTTCGTCGATTCGCTTTCCAGCGCAGCCATCGCTGCCGGCCTGGGCTCCAGCGTGGTCGGGATTTTCATCAACCCCTCCGGCGCAACCGCGAGGCTAAGGGCGGTGGTTGGCGGACACGCCATGGCCCTGTTGCTGGGATCGGTGTTCTCATTCATCCTCTTCGCCGGGTCAATCGAGACGTTTACCGCCGACCACACCCAGTTCCAAGCTCTGATGATGGCCCTATCGGTAGGGTCGTTGATCTTGGTGATGGCGATCACCGACACAGAACACCCGCCCGCCGCTGGAATCGCCATCGGGATGGCCAGCCGGGAGTGGACTCTAGAAGTAGTAGCGGCCATCCTCGGCGCTGTGGTCTTGTTAGGCGTCATCAAAATAGTCCTGCGCCGGCATCTCCGCGACCTGCTATAGCGAGTCGCAGCGTAATCAAGTGGAAGTACGTTCGTGGTGAGCGCCGTCGAAGGACCGCCGTTTGGGCGCAGTTCTGGTTCGACGGGGCTCAGGACGAACGGTAGGTGAAGTGATTTGGTGCCGGAGAGTATCCGCTTGAATCTTGGGAATAATGGAGGGCAGTACCATGAACCTATCACTGGAAGGAAAGATCGCCATCGTGACCGGCGGAAGCAAAGGGATCGGCCGAGCCACGGCGTTGGCGTTGGCCCAAGAGGGAGTGGACGTGGCGATCTGCGCCCGTGGCATGGAAGACCTGGAAGACGCCGCCGCTGAGATTCGGGCAACCACCGGACGCAGGGCGCTGGCAGTCCAGTCCGACATGGGCAACCCCGAGGACATCAAGAACCTGGTCGCCACCACCGTGGCCGAACTGGGCGGCGTGGACATCCTGGTCAACAATGCCGTCAACTCCACCGCCGCACCGTTCATGGAGCTGGCCGACGAAGACTGGTTGAACCACATCAACGTCAAGGTCATGGGCTATGTCCGCTGCTCCCGGGAGGTCATTCCCCACATGCGGCAGCGCGGCGGCGGAAGGATCATTAACATCGGCGGTATGGCCGCCCGGCAAGCCAATTCCCTAACCAACAGCAACGGCGTGACCAACTCAGCGGTCTCCAATATCGCCAAGAACCTTTCCGACCAGGTGGCCGCCGACGGCATCCTGGTCAATTGCATCCACCCCGGCACCACCCGTACGCCCCGTCAGACCGTGCTGCTGGAACGCCAGGCCAAGGACGCCAACATCACGGTCGAGGAGGCTGAAAAGCGGGCAGTGTCCGGCATTCCCATCGGCCGGATGGTTGAATCCCAGGACATTGCCGACCTGATCTTGTTCCTGGTCTCAGACCGCGCAGGGGCCATCACCGGCCAGACCATTGCCGTGGAAGGCGGTGCGGGCCGGGGGATGCACTACTAGCGATAGGCGACCGGTTTCGCCATTACGCGTTGCATCTGTTATCGTCGATGCAGCATCCAAACAACAGATTCGAGTGTGACTTGACTTGTCTGGGGTGGGAGACTGGAGGAAAATCCAATCGCCACCCCGGTTTTTGTGTCGCCCATCCGGCCTTGTCGAATGAAACGTATACTGGGCAACGCACCCAGGTACCAAAGGACGAAATCGATGTTTAACCTGGCCAAGGGGCTCGGAACTCTACCTAAGGCACTCAGCCGACGGACCTTTTTTCTCTTAGCGCCTTTGCTACTCATATTGGTGGCGGCGTGCTCCTCGGGCTCGGACGACCCGATCATATCCAGTGAGCAAGAGGCTGGTGGACCCGAGTACTCAGCCATAATCATCACCACCGATATGGCGGTGGGCGAGAGCCGCGTCCTGTTCGGCGTGATCGACCGCGATGGCATGCCGGTGGCTGGGACAACGTCTGAGGTGGGCATATATTTGCTGGTTCCCGATGAAGATGCCAGGGAATTGAAAGAATCGGTGACCGCCAACTTCGTGAACTGGCCAACCTCGGTGGGCGGCGTTTTTTCCACCAACCTTGACCTGGATACCGGCGGGCTTTATGAGCTGGAGGTTAAATTCACCACCAGCGACGGGACCGCGGTCTTCGCCCAGGCCAGTTTCATCCTCAAAGACGAACCCAGCACGCCGGCCATCGGGTCGCCGGCCCCGGCCAGCGTGACACATACCGCCGCCGAAGCAGAGCACATCTCCCACATCACCAGCTCAGTGGCGCCGGACTTGGACCTGTATCAACTGTCCATCCACGAGGCGCTGCAGCAGGACAAGCCCCTGGTGGTGGTCTTCGCCACCCCGGCCTTCTGCGTGAGCGCGACTTGTGGGCCTCAGGTGGGGGAACTAACCAAGGTCAAAGAGAGCGTGGGAGACCGGGCGAACTACATCCACGTTGAGATCTTCGAAGACCCCCATCTGAACAAAGGGACGAGGCCCACAAGCGACCTGATTGCCGCGGTGGATGAGTGGGGACTGCCCACGGAGCCATGGACGTTCGTGATCGACAGCCAAGGCCTGATGCAGGGTAAATTCGAACAATTCACCACGGCCGCGGAGATAGAGGCAAAACTCCTAGAGATTCTCTAGAGCGCTTAACTCTCAGGATCGGGAACGTCGCTGACATCCGTGGCGATAAGGCTGCCGTTCTCTTCCGTGTACGTGACCACGACCCTTTCGCCGAGCACTTGGTGTTGCCTCAGATGGGCGGCATTGATCCCGACGGGGCCTTCCGTTGTGAACTCGAAGACTCTGCCGGCGGCGTCCCGAACCCGGAGTAGTTCTATCTCCACCAGGTCGCGTTCGACCGCTTCAAGGACCAACCCCGTTACGGACTTTTCTCCGCTGCCGCCGCACGCCACCGCAGCTAGCAATACCGTCGCCGCGGCCAATGCCAGCATCAGTCCAACACCGCCGGTCACCCCGGTCATCCGAACTTGAATACTTTGACGGCCGCCAGCGCCGTGGCTGCCACCCAGCCGCCCAGGGCCGCAAGATACGGCCAGGTATCCCAGATGGGCGCGCCGTCTATCGCTATGTCCCGCAGCGCCGTCAGCATTGGGGTGAGGGGTAGCGCCAACGATAACTCGGGGAGGATCCACGGGAGAGCCGCGGTCGAGAAAAAGGTCCCGCCCAGGAACATCATCGGCAAGGCCACAGCGTTGCCCATCCCAGATGCGGCTGCCGGCGTCTTTGCCCAAGCGGATAGGACGAACCCGATGTTCAAGAACACGATGCTGCCCAGGGACGTAACCAGCAATACCCATATGATGTTGCCGTGGATGTGCCCGCCGAACACGAAGACGCCCAGAGCCAGGATGATTCCCGCCTGCACCCATGCCAGCAGCACATGGGCCGTGATCTCCGCGGCAAAGAACTTCCAGATGGATAGCGGGGTCACCAGTAGGCGTTTCAAGATGGACTGGTTCCGGAAGGTGCTTATCCGGACGGCGATGGAGATGATGGAGTTGGTCATGATGCCCAGCCCCAGCAACCCCAGCAAGACATTGTCGAAGTAATCGACCTCGGGAACTTGGATCACGTCGCCGGTGAGCAATTGTGACGGAATCACGGGGCCACTGTCCGAGTGAATCTCGGACACCAGGTTGCGGACCGCGCCGTCCACCAGTTGGTTCCGGTCTGGGATGCGGGTGCTATAGAGGAGCGTCACGGGCGCCGGCCTATCCGCTTGGACTTGTCCCGCCGGGTCGTCGAACAGCTCCGGGATGATTATCAGGTATCCCAGTTTTCCGTCTTCCACCTTCCGGCGCGCCTCATCGAGTGTGATGTCTTCAAATTCTAATTCCAGGAACTCTATCTCTCCCAGGCGTTCCCGGAACAGTTCGGCCCTGGGACCGCCCGACTGATCGATCACAGCCACGTCGGCAACGCCAACGCCGTTGAAATCGAACAAGCCGAACACAACAACAAGCATCAGGGGAAAGAACAATGCCCAGAAGATCGCCTGGCGGTTGCGCGCCATCATTTTCAGATTGGCCAAGATCAACGCAACCAAATTAGTCTCTCAGTTCGTTGCCGGTGAGCTCAAGAAAGACGTCTTCCAGAGTAACCGGGGTGATTTGCAGGTTTTCTAGGCCCAGACCCGACTTGGAGACCTCGTCCAGCATGGCCCGAAGCGCGGAAGGAGAATTAGCGATCCGCAATAAGTAGGTGTTCTCCGTCACGGGGTCCTCTCCGTCACGTTCCCCGGACTGGACCACTTCGACGGCGCCGTTCAGAGCCTTGATCTGGGCAAAAGTCATCGGCTGGTCCATGGTCAGTTTTACTGTGTAGCTGGCTTCAAGCTGATTTATCAAGTTTCGAGGGGTGTCCAATGCCAGTATCTTGCCGTGGTCCATGATCGCCAGGCGGCCACAGAGCATCTCTGCTTCATCCATGTAGTGGGTAGTGAGGACTACTGTCACGCCGCGCTGATTGATCTCACGGATGAGGCCCCAAAGGTTGCGGCGGGCTTGGGGGTCAAGGCCGGTGGTTGGTTCGTCCAAGATCACCAGCTCCGGGTCATTGACCAGGCTGGCCGCAACCGCAAACCGTTGCTGTTGGCCTCCAGAGAGTTCCCTGATGCGGCTGGCGGACTTATCCGCCAGGCCAACTTGCTCAAGTAGTGTCCCGGGCTCGACTTTGGAGGGATAGAAGCTGCCAAAGAGGGAGAGTATCTCTTTGAGGTTTAGATAGTCGTAGTAGGCGGAGGCTTGGAGTTGGACTCCGATGCGGGCCTTCACCTTAGCGGCGTTGGACTGTACATCCAGTCCCAAAACGCTGACCCGGCCTGACGTTGGCTTCTGGAGACTCTCGATGATCTCCAGTGTGGTGGTCTTGCCGGCCCCATTGGGGCCCAGAATCCCAAAAACCTCACCGCGCTCAACGGAAAAAGTCACCCCGTCTACCGCGGTGAATGAACCGAATCGTTTAACTAAATTTTCAACTTGGACAGCAGGCTCCATGATAGCGCAGAAAATGATAACACAGTCTGGACTTAAATCAGACCGCTCCGGCTTAAAACCAGGTCTGGGGTTTGTTCGTGGCCAGGCACGAATTTTATTGACATCAAATAGGGGCTATGATAGGGTTCTGTGCGTCTTGGCGGGACTTTTCCGCCCCCGTATTTTCAATAAACCTCACGAAGAAACCAACGGGAAACCCACCGGTAAACCAACGTACGAAATTCTGTAGATATTCCGGCCCGCTGACAACGCCGCAGTGATAACATGATCCCACAGACACTCGGCGCCCTGTCCCGCACGCACCAGGGCCAATTACCAGGAACCCAATGACACCCAGCAACCAACCACGGCGCGATTTTGGCAAGCCCTGCCCGATTCCGGACCTTTCTTATCTCCCAACCGAGCCACAGCCATGGAGCTAGAACACAGAGGGGGTTTTCATAGCTGGTTCCGGGGACTCTCCGCATTCACGGTGCTGGCAACCTTCTCCTTGGTGATCCTCGGCGGAGTGGTGCGAGTTACCGAGTCCGGTCTTGGCTGCCCCGACTGGCCGGGCTGCGACGGTGGGATTTTCCCGCCACTAGAGACCAAAGCGCTTATCGAGTATTCCCACCGGATCACGGCATCGTTCGTGGTCGGTCCATTGATCCTGTTCCTGTTCATCGCCGCCTGGATGCGGTACCGGCAGGAACGCTGGATCCTGGTCCCGGCGTCTTTAGCTTTCGTGCTGGTCATCGCCCAAGCCGCATTGGGCGGGGCAACGGTGTTGAATGAACTGCCCGGCTCCACAGTGATGGCCCATCTGGCGGTGGGCGAGACGTTGGTTGCGGTGCTGGTGTTGCTGGCGGTGGTGGCTTACCGGGGGCCTTTATCGATACGAATACCAGACTGGGGTGTTGGCAAGACCCGCAGGTTCCCTGTTTTGGTTGTGATTGCCGGTGTTGCGCTGTTCTTGCTCCTGTTATCCGGGTCATACGTGACGATCACCGGGGCCTTTGGGGCTTGTTCAGAATGGCCGACGTGTTTGACGGATAACGCTTTCCCTGGAGAACGGCTGCAGGTGATTCATATGTTCCACCGGTATGTGGCCGGGGCTGTGGGCCTGTTCGTTCTGTATAGTCTGCACCTGGGATTCCGGGGGAGGACCCAGCCGGTGGAGATCAGAATCTTCTCGATGGTGGCCATCGCATTGTTCGTGGCACAGGTCTTGGCCGGCGCCGGGGTGATCTGGGGCGATCTCGGGGAAGAGGTGCGGGCGCTGCACCTGGCCATCGGGACTTCGGTCTGGATCGCCGTCTCGGCCCTGGTGGTCATGACATTCTCCACCCCCGGCACTCGTTGGAGCGGCGCGACCAATGGCTGAGGGAGTGGAATCGGGTAAGGCAGCGGTTGAGAGACCGGGCGGAGTCATGGCCCTGGTCAACGATTACGTGACTCTGACCAAACCGCCGATCATCGTCTTGTTGGTGATTACTGCCATCGGCGGCATGTTCCTGGCGGCAGAGGGAATACCGTCCCTTCAGGCCCTGGCCCTGGTCTGTGTGGGCGGCGCGCTGGGAGCCGGTGGGGCCAACGCCATCAACCATTTCTTGGACCAAGACATAGACGCCATCATGTCCCGCACGGTAAAACGTCCGGTAGCCAGCCACCGGATAGCCCCCATGAGCGCCTTGGCCTTTGGTATCGCCTTGAACGTTGGCGCTTTCTTCGTTCTGACCTATTGGGTGAACCTGTTGTCGGCGTCGCTCACATTGGCGGCCACATTGTTTTATGTGCTGGTCTACACCGGTTGGCTCAAACGCAACACGCCGCAGAACATCGTTATCGGAGGCGCTGCCGGGGCGATACCGCCAATGGTCGGTTGGGCGGCGGTCACCGGAAGCGTGGACCTGCCGGCGCTGTATCTGTTCTCGATCGTGTTTTTCTGGACCCCTCCTCATTTCTGGGCCCTCGCCCTGATGATCCAAGACGACTACCAACGGGCGGGAGTCCCCATGTTGCCCGTGGTGGTGGGAGAAGAACGGACCACCCAAAACATCTTAATGTACAGTCTGGCATTGGTGGCGTTAACACTGCTCTTCGGAGCGTCGGATGCCGTAGGCCTGATATACCTGGCCTCGGCGGCCGCCCTTGGCACAGGGTTTATATACTTGGCGTGGAAGCTGAAAATGGATGTCTCCATTCGCCGAGCCAAGAATCTCTACCTCTACTCATTGCTATATCTAGCTCTACTGTTCGCAGTCATGTTGGCAGACGGCGTCTACCACTTTTAAGCCTGGTCCCCGCCCATTCCTGGGCTGGGCACGCAACCGGCGCGACCCATGCTCAGATGCGTTGACAGCCAGTTGAGCGTATGGTAAGTTGCCCAATGTTAGTGAAATTTGGCACACACGCGTTCAAGCGACGGTCGAATTTAAAGGAAAACCAACTCCTTAAAGCGACCTGCTTACGGCGGAATTGCCATGCTAAATCACTCTCCTGGGAGACAACTAATGGGGCTGTTGCCCTTTCGGCGGGAAGGTTCTAATTCGAAGCCTTCCGCCTCGAACTCCAGCGAGCCCACGGGGCGCCGCAAAATTCTGAAGAGCCCTTCGGTATTCTTTGGATTATTGGCGGCCCTTTTGTTGTTAACGGTCGGCTGTTACAAAGACGATGGCATGTCGACTTGGGAAGCATTCGGCCCGGTCGCTCAATCACAACTAGACTTATTCAACGTAACCCTCTGGATCATGGTCGTTGTATTCTTCTTGGTTGAAGGCGTTCTTCTCTACGCGATGATCCGCTATCGCAAACGTCCTGGTCAGGCTAAACCGCCACAGCTTCACGGCAACACCACCTTGGAAATCGTATTGACGATCATTCCCACAATCTTGGTTTTGGGATTGGGGATCTGGTCGGTCTTCACCCTCTTCGAAATCGACAAACCGCCGACAGACGGCCCCGAACCCCTGCATGTGAACGTGACCGGTCACCAATGGTGGTTTGAGTTCGAATACCCAGACGCAGGCAATGGCAAAAGAATCATCACGGCCAATGAAATGCGCATCCCCGTTGACCGCCCCATAACAATAAGCTTGTTCTCCGATGACGTTATCCACAGTTTCTGGGTGCCAAAACTTGCCGGCAAGCTAGACATGGTGCCCACGCGCGAAAACAAGATGTGGTTCCAGGCAGACTCGGACAAGATCGATGAAGATCTGCCCGTAACGCTGTTTGGGCAATGTGCCGAGTTGTGCGGTCTGGCCCACGCCTTGATGCGCTTCCGCGTCACGGTTATGGAACAAGCTGACTTCGATTCCTGGGCCGCCGCCTACGGGCCGCCGCCTACCAACACAGCCAAAGCCAAACAGGGCGCACAGATCTTTGCACACCACTGCACCCTATGTCACACGATAGACGGCCCTGACGACCCGGCCCTCTCAGCCAGCCGTTTGACCGGGTTCTTGACCGGGGGCGACATCACCCCCGTGCCGGCGCCCAACCTGACCGACCTCAGGAGCCGTCAGACCCTGGCGGCTGGGATAGTCAACCTTTCTGAGACCACCCTGCGGGAATGGCTGCACAACCCAGAAGACGTGAAGCCCGGCAACTATATGTCGGAACGCGCGGTCTTGTACCAAGACGGGCCCGCAAACCTACCCGATGAAGCGATAGATGCCCTAATTGGGTATCTGCTAGACCTGCGGTAGAAT
>Ga0066860_10001406_pt1 | contig 10841 bp, 9 predicted proteins | sample ETN07SmetaG_FD_65601 | JGI IMG/M metagenome (GOLD analysis project Ga0066860, IMG submission 65601) | Marine microbial and viral communities from oxygen minimum zone, Eastern Pacific Ocean - ETNP2014F14-07SV275 | ecosystem: Environmental > Aquatic > Marine > Oceanic ... | reverse complement strand
GGAAGTATTTTCAAAACATTAATTTTGTGAGCACCGCATGGGATTTTTAGCTTGGATACAAAAACAATTTGGGATTCCTGTGGCTGTGGAAAAAGAAAAAAGTCAGGTTTCCGCTCCCTCAATTGAAGGGCAATTCAAGGTACTCCGCATACAACCAACCCCCAACCCAGACGCCTTCCAGTTTATCTTAAATGGCAGAGTCATTGAGGCAGGCACGAAAACGTTCGATTCTCCGGATGATTCCGGGGATGACCCAATGGCCAAAGCCTTATTTGATATTTTTGGAATACAAAGTGTTTATGTAAAAGAAAACTTTGTCACCATTACCAAGTCTAATGTCGTGGGGTGGCACACGATCATGGAAAAAATTGGCGGCACTATAGAAGCGCATCTGAAATTTTATGAAAAAGATGATGAAGCGGGAGAAGATAAAGACATTCATCCAGTATTGGAAAACTTCAATAAGGAAGATTTTTTCGATTACAACGATGAACGAAAAACCGAGGTGATCAACGCCCTGCTGGATATTGCCATTCGACCTGCTTTAGCGAATGATGGCGGGGGCATCAATCTTTTGTCTGTGGAAGACAAGACCATCAAAGTGCACTATCAGGGGGCTTGCGGCAGTTGCCCCAGTTCAACAACCGGAACCCTGCAATACATTGAACAATTCCTGAAAGAAGCCATTCATCCCGATGTCGAGGTTCAGGCAAACTGACTGCCCCAGCAAAAATAAAATTATCCCAAATTCTTACAACCATTTATTATCGGGCGGTTGGGGAACATGGTTGAACAAATAATCCAGAGCGCTATGTGGGTCCGGAACAATCGCAAACATATCAAGAATATTGGGTTTGGCAAATTTTAAATCCACCATCTCCTCAAATATCGCACGCAGTCCTTCATAAAAACCCTGTGTATTGATAAAAACCAGGGGCTTGTCGGTAAGATGTAATTGCCGCATGGAAAGGATTTCCATTGCTTCTTCAAAGGTGCCGATACCGCCAGGCAAGACGATGAATGCATCTGACCGTTGGTCCATTACTGCTTTCCGTTCACGCATATCCCGGGTAACGATCAACTCATCGGCCTTGGAATATACAATATCCTTGGCCGTAAAAAATTCCGGCAGGACACCGATCACCCTTCCCTTCTCCTCATGCACTCCACGAGCCACGCAGCCCATCAACCCAATCGAAGCCCCTCCAAAAACCAGCTCAATCCCCTTCTTGCCCAGTTCGCGTCCAAGTTCCCAAGCGGTATGTTTGAACAATTCATCGACCGATTGACTGGATGCACAAAAAACACAAACAGATTGAATATTATTCATAGCGAGTCCTGCACAACAATCCCATGATAAATTTTCCTCTTTAACAGAATTAACGAAATTCTTTAGCCTGATAGCGAAGAAGAGTGATTTCCTGAATCTGTTCAAAATAATTTCTACCCAACGGCAAAACCATATCTTCTTTAGCCCTGAAGTAGAAAAAAATTTTCTGCACCCTTCTTGGTTCAATAATTCGAGAGTCGAGTTTAAACCATAAAATTTTTCCAGAAACCCGGTTGCCATTCCGGCTCATTTCAATAACGATGTGGCAACCTTCTACAGAAGTCAAATGGATTGATGAAGTTCCATCTTGAGTTAGAAACTTTTTAACGTTTCCGGATTTTTTTTCAAACATATAAACCAAGGGGTAAACTCGGCCCACCAAAATTGGCGGAAGGATTTCTGGCGGAGGAAGAAATTTTGATGAAACAAGTGGGCTGGGGTAATAAATAAGTATATTCCCATTTGTAATATTAGGAGAAATTTCATAGGAGGTATGTTCTGGAAGAGTCCAAATCTTCTTAGCGCTTAAAAAGCTCAATGCGTTATTTCCAAGATGATAGATTTTATAATACCAGTCTTGAGGATGAATTTGTTCTCCCAGCCGATAAAGAGCATAATAATTGCCTAACCACCACACCCTGTCCTTTTCAGTGAATAACTCCTTCACCCTCCTAACAATTTTAGAAGAAGTTTCTTTTTGATAAAGATCACCCCTCAGCGATTTGATCTCGCCAGCTAAACTCATAACCGGCAAGACAAGAAGCGCGAAAAAAAACAACGGCTCTCAAAGCTGGAAAATAGCTTTTACCCGCCAGAATTATTTGCACCCAATTATAAATATTCTGCACCGCATAAAGACTGAAGTAATAACAGGCAGGCATGACTGGAAAAAGGTAACGAACCTGGTAATCCCAATTGACAAAAGTAATAAATGCCAAACATCCCACAAACCAGCTCCAGACAACCATGCTCTTCCATTCTTTATGCTTGAGACATAAATACAACCCCAAAATCATCAAAATAAACCGTGGCAAAGTCATCTGAATTTCCAGGAAAGAAAAATTTGCCATAAAATCAAATTGAAAATCGGCTCTGCCACTGTATTCAATTCGCCGAAAAAATGGACTGTAGGCCATAGTTAAATTTTTCCAGGTCCAGCCATATTTAGGAGCAAAAGATATCAGGCAGGCGAGGAAATAAATTCCTGTAGACAATAATGGGACTAAATATATGAACCTGCTTTGGAATACATTTGACCAGCTCATTTTTTTACGATCTTTCAAAACCAGTATCTCCGCCAAGCTGAGTATCAACGGAACAACAACAAGGCTGTATTTCATGGCCATGCCTAATCCTATCCACAAACAAATCCATAAAAGGTTTTTTAGGTTGGGACTTTTGCGATACCTGAAATAGAATTGCATTGCCAGCACCAATAGCAAAGAACAGGGCAAATCCACCATCGGCTCAAAAGAATAAACCAGAAAACCAGGCTGAATCATCAGCAACAAAGCCCCCAAGGCCGCTAATTCGCAGATCAATAGTAGTTTCAGGATTAAATAACTTGATGCTATAAACGAAAAAGAGAATATCAGGGCAAAAAAATGCGCCAGCGTTAATATATCCTTAGGGGATACTCCTAAATGTTGTAAAGCGGTTATGGGAGTTAAAATAAACGGGTATAAAGGAGGACGTGTATTGAATTCAGGCTCATCAAAATATGGGAAGCCAGCATTATAATTAGCCATTGCCAAATATGAAAAACTGTCGTAATCGCTGATTTCCAATTTCATGATGAAAACCATCATGAATAGGAAAAGTCCCGCAAAGGTCAGCTTGAATAACATTAAAATAGGTTTATTCATAACGACCCCAATCCATTTATTAGATATCCAGCGGATAGTAAAAATAATTTCACCTTTTCCGCAAACATTAAACCTATTTGCTTAATATATTTATTAACAATTTCATCCAGGTAGGGCAAATAAGAGTTGTTAAATGTAAGGTAAGCGGACGGAAATGCATTCGGCCCCGGACCGAAGAAAATGGATGGCCTATAGAAGAGGCGACCATGGCCTGAAGGGCATGACGAAGGGATCGTTTTGTTTGGGGTTAATTTCCCCCATCCGCTGAATAAAGGTTTCTATGTTCGTTGATGGCATAGCGGTCCGTCATGCCGGAGACATAGTCGCAAATCTGGCGTTCACGCGGTCCCCATTTTGAATCTTTCTGGACCAATTCAGGAAGTAGCTCGGGCATTTTAGTATACGCCTTAAAGATTCCTTCCAGCGTCAACTCAGCTTTAAATTCCATACGTAATACTTTACGGTGGGAATACATGTTTTTATGGAGAAATTGTTTTAACTCTTTATTTTTCTCGGCGACCTCTTTTCCAAATGCGGCAATACGAATGGGAGCACGACGCACATCATCCACCGTACCGACTTGATACTGTTTGAGATTCTTCCACGTAGCCTGGCGAAAATCGCTGATGACTTCGTTGATGATGCTTCGAACCACCTGGTATTTTTTCAGTTTAAAGTCCAGGCCCGTATATTGCTCATCGAACCTTTTTTCATTCTCTTTCCAGAGTGCCACTCTTCTTAACTGACTCAGATCAAGCAGGTTGGAGGTGATCCCATCATCCAGATCGTGGGCATTGTAGGCAATACCATCGGCAAAATCGGCAACCTGGGCTTCCAAGGAAGGAAAACGAACCGCTTTATCAGAAGTGATAGGATTGTCTTCGTCCTGAGAGTGTTTACTAATCCCCTCCATCACCTCCCAGGTCAGGTTGAGTCCATCGAACTCCGGATAACGTTTTTCGAGCAGTTTCACAATTCTCAAGCTCTGTTTATTATGTTCAAAACCGCCATGACCTTTCATCAACTGGTTCAAAACCTTTTGTCCTGTATGTCCAAACGGAGGATGACCCAAGTCGTGAGACAAGGCAACCGCTTCCGTAAGGTCTTCATTAAGTTGTAAGGATTTGCAAATGGAACGAGCAATTTGCGCAACTTCAAGGGAATGGGTAAGGCGGGTCCGGTAATAGTCCCCTTCATGATAGACAAAAACCTGGGTTTTATATTCCAGTCTTCTGAATGCTGAGGTATGGATGATCCGATCTCGGTCCCTTTGAAACCGGGTCCGGTAGAGGTGTTCTTTTTCCTTATGCTGGCGTCCTTTACTTTCTCCGCTCTTCATCGCGTAGGAAGCCAGGGAGTGGATTTCAATCTTTTCGAGATCTTGCCGCTTGATCAAGATGCGACCTAATTCTTATAGGGTGAGTAAGAAATATGATAATCAGCAGAGAGCCACTAGGCGTGGGGCCAGTAGCCGTGATATTCTTTCTCAGCTCTCGTGCCCCGAAGGGGTAAATAACTTTTTCTGGCGAGCAAAGAGTTGTCTCGGTCCAACCAAGTCATTGCCCAGTTACCTCCCTCGCTAGAGGGCAAAAATTAAGAAGTCAAATCATCCGAAAGTTGGTCCCAATCCGTTTCTTCAATTTCTTTTTGGGTAATGGGGCCCAGAGCCTGAAACCGCTCCTTCTCATCAGGACTCAGGGCAAGTTCCTGAAAAGTGATTTCATCCCCCTCCTTCAAACCCGCTTCTATCACAGGAAGGTTTTCCTGCACTTCTTTACCCATATCGGTTTTCCCATCTCTGGAACTACTATCCTGTTGGAATTGTAAGGTCTCAAAAACTTGGTCAAAGTTTTTTAAAATGGCGCCTCCCACGCTCCCAAACTCGCTATTGACCGACCTAAAATATTCCCGATAAAGATCATAATGGATAAACCGGTACTGGCTGATCTTGTTCGCTTCCAAATAGTCCTCGGATGCCAAACGATATTGGCCTTCCTTTATATATATTCGACCCCGAAAAACCCGGGCAAGAAAATGCCTGGGGTTTAAACTCAATACCATGTTCAGGTTAAGCAAGGCGATGGCATGTTTTTTCTCTTTCAAACTGGAAAGAGCCTGGATGAAATGCCGACGCACTTCCGGGTCCTTATTTTCGATAAAACGGAGCATGGATTCAAACATGGGGAAGATAAATTCTCCAAGCTTAAATTGGGCGAGACTAATCAATTGTTTGATTTTTTTCAACTTCACATAACCTCCATGCGTTGAAAAACTCGTGGGAACATTCATAAATTCCCCGGTTTTTATAAGCCCATGCTTTAGCGGATAGGCCGATTCTAACTAAATTTACGACAAGCGTCAACCTTCAAGCAAAATCAACGGAAAAACCAACATAACCTATTAAAAAGAAAAGGCTTGATAATTTCCTCCAAACCTCATGTTTTTCCAGAAGTTTCCGAGGAATTCTTCAAAAAAGTAAAAAAATTACGATTGTAATGCCTTTACGGCTAATCCTAAAAAATTATCGAGAGAAAATGGAAAACCCCGGCCGAAAACTTATAATTATTTATTTTCCTTGACGTTATGGGTTTTTTATACTATTTTTTTAATATGCAATGTCCAGATTGTGGTTACATCTGCTTCAAGCAGGCCAAGGATTGCGGAAATTGCGGCTTTGATTTTAAGAAAGCCGCCACCTCAGCAGCATCCCCTTTTCGGAATGATTCTTTTACTATATTTGCCGGGTCGAAAATCCCTGCAAAAGGACAAGAATCATCATCCGCAACTATTTCTGCGGACAGCGAAGAAATTGCTGTTATGGATGCCCCTGAAGGTTCTCAGGAAAACCCTGAGGTCGAGTCCGGGGATTTCCTTCTGAATCTATCCGATGCCGAACAAGAATCTTCTGCAACTGCTTTGGAATCTACAACTTCTGACTCAGACACCTTGGAATTCACACCCTTGGAGTTTGGTGCTGATGCCAATATCAATCTCGAGGAAGTAGAAGTAGAGGGACTTGGGTTGGGGCTGGAGCCCTTGGAAGATGAACCTTCTGAAACGCTTCCAGTAACCTCCGAAACTGGATCTGAAGAAATTTCTCTTGAAATCAGTGAGGCACCGGCACTTGAAATCAATGACTTGAGTGCAGTTTCTCTAGAGGAAAAGGCCGATATTGAAAACGCCAAGGAGGAAGAGACACCCAAGGCTCCCGTATTGGATCTTGGAGAAGATGAAATATCATTGGAACTTGATGAAGACCCCGAACCGGAAAGCCCGCCCACGCCGCCAGTCCAAATAGATGAGTTAGATCTAAATCTGGAAATTGATGATTCAGAAGGACCGCTTTCTACTGCAAACACGGAAACCCCTGAGATTGAAATCGAAGACCTGGGTCTTGAACTGGAAGATTCGGACTCCCCACCTGATTCGGAAAAACCTTAGCCCCAAAAGCCCCCCTTCAGAACAGAAAAAATTGGATTTTAAGGCAGAATTCCTTTATAAAGGTACGTTCATGGTAAAACAGTAACCCCTAAGGGATGGATTCCGATTCGGCTTTTTCTTCTCAATGCCGGGAATCGCGCGCCCTAGCAGCCCACTTTTTCTCCCGGACTCTGCCTATTCAAGAGAACCGCACTAAGCCGTAAATTTGGCCAGTGGGGGTATTGTTCATAAGGGACGAATTAAAAAAAGATGGGAAAAAACAAACTTAGTCTTAAACAAAGCTATTCTCGGGCCAGAAAAAACGGCTCCTTTAAAATTTATTGATAACCCAACCAGGAAAAACCACAGAATGAAAAAAAAATATCTGCTCGCACCCGGTCCTACCCCTGTTCCAGAACATGTCGCTCTGGAAATGGCTCTTCCCATGCAACATCACCGGACTCCCCAGTTCAGCAAGATATTCGCTGAAGCCGCAGAAGGAGCCAAATATCTTTTTCAAACCAAGCAGGATGTGCTGATTCTCGCTTCTACCGGAACGGGAGCTATGGAAGGTTGCGTGACCAACTTGTTTTCATCTGGAGAAAAAGTATTGGTCATTAACGGAGGAAAGTTCGGGGAACGGTGGGGAAAAATTTCCGAGACGTTTGGCCTCAATGTTGTCTGGCATAATGTTGAATGGGGCAAAGCCGCCGATCCTAATGAAATTAAATCCATTCTGGCTCAGGATAAAGAAATAAAGGCCATCATGGTTCAGGCCAGTGAAACTTCAACGACCGTCGCCCACCCCATTGAAGCCCTGTCAAAGCTGACCCGGGACCGAGACGATATTTTACTGATCGTGGACGGAATCACCGGCGTTGGGGTTGTTAACCTTCCGATGGATGAATGGAAAATCGATGCCCTGGTGACCGGGTCGCAAAAATCCTTGCAGCTTCCTCCTGGCCTTGCGCTGGTGGGCCTTAGCGAAAAGGCCTGGAAGTTTGCCGACCAATCGACCTGCCCGCGATTTTATTTTGACTTTAAAAAAGAACGCAAAAACCTGGCCAATCAAACTTCCGCCTACACACCTGCCGTTTCTCTGGTTACAGGACTCCGGACCGTTATGCGTGATATTCAGGAAGAAGGCCTGGACAATGTTTTCAAACGCCATGACCGTCTGGCCCGGGCTACCCGAGCCGCCGTTCAGGCCTTGGGTTTGCCCATGGTTGCGCCAGATTGCCCCGCCGGAAGCGCGACGGGAGTATTTGTTCCAGATGGAGTGGATGGAGGAAAACTGGTCAAAAGCCTGCGGGATGACTTTGGCGTAACCCTGGCAGGTGGACAAGACCAATGGAAAGGAAAAGTCGTGCGAATTGCCCATCTGGGTTATGTGGACACCTTTGACATTATCATAGCGATTTCGGCCCTGGAGATGGCCCTTAAAAAATTCGGCGCCCAAATCCAGTTAGGCAAAGGGGTAGCCGCCGCCCAGGAAATACTATTAGAAGCTTATTGAATTGAGGGAAACCGCCGGTTGTTTCCGGCCATAACATTTTGGAGTTAACGAATGAAAGTTCTTGTTTCTGACAACCTCTCCGCAACTGGAGTTGAAATTCTCAAAAAAGAATCCGGAATTGAGGTCGATGTTAAAACCGGCCTGCCCAAGGAAGAATTGATTAAAATCATTCCCGCCTACGATGGCTTAATTGTCCGAAGCGCAACCAAAGTAGTCGCTGAAATTATCAATGCGGCCGATAACCTGAAAGTAATCGGCAGGGCGGGCATCGGCGTTGACAATATAGACCTGAATGCGGCAGGCAAAAAAGGCATTATTGTTATGAATGCCCCAGAAGGGAATATCATCACTACCGCCGAACATACCATGGCCTTGTTGCTATCCATGTCCCGGAACATCCCGCAAGCCCGTTCCACCTTGAAAAATAAAAAATGGGCTCCAAAAGAATTTATGGGTGTAGAGCTTTTCGAAAAAACCCTGGGTATTATCGGGTTGGGCCGAATCGGCTCTATAGTCGCCGAACGGGCTCGAGCTTTTCACATGAAAATCGTGGTATTCGATCCTTACATCTCTGAGGAAAGGGCCGAAAAGCTGGGAGCCGAACTGGTAGAATTGAAAGATTTACTGGAACGCTCAGATTTCCTGACCCTTCACACTCCAGGGCTGGCCGGCAAATCGTTGCTGGGGAAAGAAGAGTTCGAACAAATGAAACCTGGTATTCGCATTGTCAATTGCGCCCGAGGTTCATTGATTGACGACTCTGCTCTGATTGAAGCCATTCAATCCAAAATAGTTTCAGGGGCCGCTCTGGATGTATACCACAAAGAGCCTCTGGGCTTTGATAGCCCTCTTCTGCAAATGGATGAAATTATTTGTACCCCTCATCTGGGAGCCTCCACAGGAGAAGCTCAGGAAAAAGTGGCTATCGCGATTTGCGACCAGATCATCGACTATCTCAAATATGGCAACGTTCGCAATGCGGTCAATGTTCCATCCATTGATGCCGAGACGCTAGCCAAAATCAAACCTTATCTCATTTTGGGCGAAGACCTCGGCAATTTTATTTCCCAGCTTACCGATGGTCCTGTAACCCGGATTGAAATTCAATACAACGGCGAAGTTTCCACCATAAATGTAGAGCCGGTAACTATCGCTATTTTAAAAGGGCTCTTCAACCGTTCTCTTGAGGGGATCAACATGGTGAACGCCCCCTTCATTGCAAAAGAAAGGGGAATTGAAGTGCAGGAATCCAAGAGCAACGAGGTGCGCGAATATACCAGCACAGTTCAGGTGCAGGTCACCTCCAAAAATATTACCCGACTGGTTACCGGTAGTATTTTTGGAAATGGCGATTCCAGGATCGTGCAATTTGACGATTACAACATGGAAGCTGTCCTATCTAAAAACATGATTGTGCTCCAAAATATGGATGTCCCCGGCGTAATCGGGAACCTGGGAAACATTCTTGGAAAAAATAACCTGAATATCGCGGGCTTTCACCTGGGCCGGCATGCAGAGGAAGGCAAAGCCATCGCTATTATCAATATCGATTCCCCGCCCACCACTGAAACTCTGCGGGATTTACGCAACACTTCCAACATTCTCAGTGTTCACAGCGTTACGCTTTAGTGGATTGATTCCAAACAAAAAAAACGAGGCCCCCTGACGGGAAACCTCGCTTCAATTTTTTAAAATCTAAAATCAATCTGCTTTCTTCTGACTATCACCGCCGGCATCCTGACCGGATTTCGTCTGCCCAATTTTCTGGCCAAAAACCTGGGCGATCACATCATTGATGGCAGCTGCCCCCAGAATGTTATAAACCGCATTCGCCGATTTAAAATGCGGACTGGTAAAAAGGCTCAACACCTTTTTACTGGTGTAACCCAGCATCATAAACTCATGCGCATAGTTTTCCGCTACCAGCCTAAGGGTATCTTCATCAGCATCTTCATCACCTGTCGGCGGACCCGATTCCGGATCAACATCTTCTTGAATTTCGTAAACGTAAATCAAGTGCCAACCAAATTCGGTTTTTATCGGGCCAACAACCTCTCCCTCCTGAGCAGTAAATGCGGCGACCTCAAAAGGCCGGACCATGGCTCCTTTGCCAAACCATCCCAGATCCCCACCACGTTTTTTAGAAGGGCATTCGCTATGCTCCTCCGCCAGCTTAGTGAATTCTTCCCCCTCATCAATCTTGACCTTCAATTCATCGGCAAGCTCTTTTGAGCCCACAAGGATATGCCGGCACTGGACTTTTTTAACTTTTCTCTCTTTTGCCATTATTCAATTCCAGGAAATTATATAGTAAGGCCTTCCCGTTACCGGAAATACCATTTAAATAAAAAATCTACCGCTTCCTAACGATTAGTATCAGTTTAACTTCAACGCACAACACTTCTTATATTTCTTACCGGACCCGCAGGGACAGGGCTCGTTGGGTTTTATTTTTCCTTCCTGCACCTTCACCCCTGGTGAGTTTTTCATTAATTCTATACCAATTTTTTTTGCTTCCTTATAACGTTTCTTCAGCCTGTCATTAAAATCCGGAATCGACTGATTGATAGCAATCAGCATATCGCTATTAGAGGATTCCAGTTTGGCGTCTTCCTTTTCCCGCAGACCTTCATCAAAAAAATAAGTCGAAGAAAAGATTGGCGCCTGATTGGGTTTATCCAGTTCCAGTTTATAAAAAGAAAGCTTCAAA
>Ga0066860_10001402_pt1 | contig 10846 bp, 8 predicted proteins | sample ETN07SmetaG_FD_65601 | JGI IMG/M metagenome (GOLD analysis project Ga0066860, IMG submission 65601) | Marine microbial and viral communities from oxygen minimum zone, Eastern Pacific Ocean - ETNP2014F14-07SV275 | ecosystem: Environmental > Aquatic > Marine > Oceanic ... | reverse complement strand
AGGTTTGTGCGACGTTTTCCAAAACTCGTAAGCTTCAGGGTTGGTAAAGTCTAAAATACCTGAGTCTGGCAAAGGCGTAAGTACTTCGCCAAATGGGCTTAAGTCCCACGCATAGCGGTACGCTTCGCCAGTGCGCTTGTCCTTTATCAGCCAACCCTTTTCGGCCGCCTTTTTGTAAAGGGGGTTTTTCACTGAAATCATGGGGTATTCCCATACGCAAATCTTAAAGCCTAACGCTTTAAGTTCATCAATAACCGGCTGAGGATCGGCGTAGCGTTTAGGGTCCCACTCAAAAGCAAAGCGGGTATCAGTGTCTTGCCATGCGCGACCATCAAGGGTAATAACATCGCAAGGCATATTCTTTTCGCGCACTTCGCGGGCAACGGCGAGTAGCTCGTCGGCGTCTTTATAATACGCTTTAGACAGGATTACACCTAAGCTCCATGTTGGAGGCGTTGGTGCGAAGCCTGTTAACTCACTGTAGGTTTGAAGGCATTTAGCTGGCGAGTCTTGATGGAACAGGAACATGTCGAGTAGGTTATCTTCTACTAAGCACACGTAAGCTCGCTGTGACCAAAGTGCGTAGCCGACTCCATGGGTGACGGGTGCTGGAGTGTGCACAAACAAATTCCAGCCTTCAGGACTCCATGCGTAAGGTGTGTTTTTATAAGACTTTTCGGCGTTTATGCCTAAAGCGTCGTGGTTGTATGAGCGAATTAGCTGGCCGCGTTTATCAAGCTTGCCCCATTTCTCTCCAAGACCATAAACGGCTTCGTCGTAGCTAAGCTCTAAACTTACTAACCAACCTTTGTCGGTTTTAGCGAATGGCGGTAAGCGATGCTGACGTACAAAGTGGCCGTCGGTAGCGCTTTGCTGAACTAAAACGTCATTTTTATACAGCTTGAAATGAAGAGGTGCGGCAAAAACTTCTAATCGATAGTCGCCTGCTACCAGGGTGCTGTGAGACTGATCACCGGAAAGTACTAGCGATAGCCTTTCCGGCGCTTGAGTAAGCATACCAAAATCATCTGCTGCATTTACGTCACTTTGAATGCGTAAACCAAACTGACTAATACTTAGACTCAACTCACCATATTGGGTGGGGACAATAAGTGTCTTATCATCCGACAAAAAGGGCTGCTCAGTAATGTCAGCGGCTTTAATATCGTTCCATTCTGGCTCATTTACACAAAACGCGTTACTCATTTCTACATTACCCTTCATGTCTTATATAAGACATAAGTTAATGAAATGTAACTTGGGTGTCAATCTGCAATTAGAAAATTATGAAGATTTAGATCCGCGTTCACTATCAAGCCGTCTTAGATACTGATATTTTGGACAATAAGGGTTACGCCACTTAATGCAAGCATGGTCAAGGCTAACAGTCGGACAGCGGCAGCGGACACGCGAGCAGCGAGAATTCGTCCTAATCGCGTGAAAATTAAAATGACGGGAATGGCGAAAACAGCAGACAGAAACACTTCTGTTGAAGGCAAAGTACCAAACGGTATTATGGCAAGGCGTATAAGTGAGGTAACACTAAATACGGCCAGCAGTGTTATTCTGATTTCATTTATTGGCCAGGTTTGTCGATAACACTGAAATACCACAGGTGGGCCAAAGGTAGAAAAAAGACCGCCTAGCAATCCACCTAGAGCGCCAGCGATAGAAAAGCCGTATGCGCGACCAGATGGCTGTGCCCGCTTTCTTTTTATTAATAAAAGGCCGCAGCAGCTGAGAATAGCCAAGCCGAGCAGTAAATTGAGCCAAGTTGCCATCCCAACAGACAGGTATTCCAATAATGCGTAGCCTACCGCCATGAATGGTATACCGCTAACCAGTATAATAGTGAAAGCACGTCTATTTATTTGCTCCGTGTTTTTCACTACTAAGCTGATGGAATTGAAAAGACTTAGAAAACTCACCATAAAGGTGGTCGCCGTAAGCGGCAAGATGCCGAATAACGTAAAGCTTGATACCACCATAAGGCCAAAACCAAACCCGCTTAAGGTCTGTAGCAGTGTCGCAAGCCCTAATAGCGCAAACATGGGAAGCAGTGTTTCCAAAAGCATCACGTGTAATTCCTGCAATGTATGTGATTTATATCAAAAGTGCGCTATAACTCTTGTGTATGATATAACAACAAAAATTAAGCGTTTAGGTTAGGGTTCATGTCTTCATCTCAATTCGATCACAAACTCAGCGGTCCAAGTCTTGCCTTTCAGCCGCTGTATCAACAAGTCGCTGAATACATTAAGCAGCTTATTGTCGAGCGCCGTTGGCAACCAGGCGAGATGCTACCTAGTGAGTTTAAGCTTGCTGACGAATTCAATGTTAGCCAAGGAACCGTTCGCAAAGCGCTAACATTGCTGACAGATACCAAAATTGTAACCCGTCGTCAGGGGGTCGGTACATTTGTTTCTGAGCATACGGCACAAGATGCGCTGTTTCGTTTCTTTCCGTTACAAGCTGACGGAAAAGGTGCTGACCTACCCAAAGCTGAACTGTTAAGTAAAGAGCTGGTCGAGCCAATTGAAAGTGTCCAAACTGCACTATCAATTACCGCTAAAGACAAAGTAGTGAAGCTTAAGCGTAGGCGAATTCTCGATAACGAATTTTGTATGCTTGAAACTATTTATTTACCGTCTAAGCGATTTCCTGACATCGAGAAGCGAGAAGATATTCCGCATACTCTGTATCATTTTTATCAAACGGACTATAACCAAACTGTATTTAAGACCCGTGACAGCATTAAAGCGGTTTTGGCCTCAAAAAGTGAGGCAAAAAGCTTAGGTATCGAAAAAGGAATGCCGTTACTTATGGTTACGCGCGTCACTGAGTCTATTGACGGTAAACTCATTGAATATCGTGAAAGCAAATGTAGAACTGACCACTACCATTACCAAGTTGAACTTGATTAATCCTTTGCTATCAACGCCAAACTGTTCAACCACAACGTTTTAAACGTCCGTTCCTATCAAATTGTTTCTTACCGACTCTCGAACACCTAGCATAACAAGGTAACGCTTTACCTTGTTATGCCACCGCTAGACATTTCTTTTTATTGCACTCCAAACTTTTCATTAAGTTTGTTAACACTTTGTTGACATCGGTATATCTGTGTAATAACTTATGTCTTATACAAGACTAAAGTTTGAAGCTAAAGTTATACAAGAGCATACTGCAAAAGTAAACCGCGGCTTTTTATCTTTGCAGTACGTTTAAGAGAAAGTCCGTACTAGCTTAAAGCAACGAATTCTAAGGTGAATGAAACAATGAATAAGATACCAGAGGTAGGTTTTGGTTTTTGGAAGGTCGATACTGCCATATGTGCGGAAACCACGTACCAAGCGATTAAGGCTGGCTATCGACACTTAGATTGTGCCGCTGATTACGGCAATGAAAAGGAAGTGGGTGAAGGCATTAAGCGAGCGATTGATGAAGGCTTGTGCACCAGAGAAGAGCTTTGGGTTACTTCTAAACTATGGAATACCTTTCACGCCCCTGAGCACGTGGGTCTTGCTTTAGAAAAAACCTTGTCAGACTTACAGTTAGATTATGTAGACTTATACCTGATCCATTTCCCGATAGCGCAGAAATTTGTGCCTATCGAGACCCGTTATCCACCAGAATGGTTTTACGAACCTGATGCTGCCGAGCCTAAAATGGAACTCGCGCCTGTACCTTTGCATAAGACATGGGAGGCAATGGAGTCGCTTGCCGATAGCGGAAAAGCAAAACAAATTGGTGTGTGTAATTACAACACCGGTTTGCTTAACGACCTGATGAGCTATGCGCGTATTAAGCCAGCCATGCTGCAAATTGAATCTCACCCGTACCTTACGCAAGAGCGACTAATTCGTTTGGCAAAAGACTATGGACTGGAGGTGACGGCCTTCTCTCCGCTAGGTGCCTTATCTTATCTAGAGCTTGAAATGGCTGATCAGACGGAATCAGTGCTTGAGCAAAGCGTAGTAAAAGCCGCGGCAGAAGCCCATGGTAAAACGCCCGCGCAGGTTGTCTTGCGTTGGGGAATTCAGCGCGGTAACGCCATCATTCCAAAAACGTCAAAAGTTGAGCGTATGAAAGAAAACCTCGCACTTTTTGACTTCTCACTCAGCGACAGTGAAATGCAGGCAATATCTGCATTGAACGTAAATCGCAGATTTAACGATCCAGGGCACTTCTGCGAAGCTGCCTTTAACCGTTTCCACCCTATTTACGACTAGGAGTTAGCTATGAAAAACGTCAATGACAGCTCTGCGGTAGCCTACGCAAGTGTACCTACTCAGCACAATTATAACGGCGGTGTGTTCCCTGAAATAGTCGTGAACAACGAGGGTTGTACAACGGTAGAAGAGACCGTTGCATTTGTAAAAGCAAATCAATCAGAGCTTGAAGCAAAACTTGCAAAGTCGGGAGCACTACTTTTCCGAGGGTTTCCAATTGATTCCGCAGAGACCTTTGACGTTTTCTCAGCAGGCTTCGGCTATCCTAACTTTACCTATCAGGAGTCGTTGTCTAATGCCGTGCGTATTAACTTTACTGAGCGCGTATTCACAGCAAATGAAGCGCCGAAAGACGTAGAAATTTTTCTACATCATGAAATGGCGCAGACGCCTATTTCACCTAGCAAGCTGTTTTTCTTTTGTAAGACTGCAGCGGATGAGGGGGGAGCAACGCCTTTGTGTCGCTCCGACAAATTGTTTGAAGCATTGAAGGAAGAAAATCCGGCGCTTGCTAAAGACTTTAAAGAGAAAGGCCTTAAATATACGACTACTATGCCAGCAGCCAATGATGCCAACTCTGGCCAAGGAAGAAGCTGGAAAAGCACGCTAAGCGTTGAGTCATTAGAAGAGGCAGAAGCTAAATTAAAAGAGTTAGGATACACCTGGCAATGGTTGGAGGATGGTAGTCTAAGAGCCATTACGCCTGTCTTACCTGCGGTTATCGAACTTAGTGATGGCTCAGAAGTGTTCTATAACCAGCTAATAGCTGCGTATATGGGATGGAAAGGCGTAAGGGAAAACCCGTCGTCGGCAATTACTTTTGGCGATGGAAGTGCAATTCCTAAAGCCGGTTTAGAGCGCGTTGCAGAACTGTCTGAAACTTACACCTTTGACTTAGAGTGGCAAGATGGTGACGTGGCTATTGTTGACAATTACCGTGCAATGCATGGCCGCCGCCCTTATTCTGGCGAGCGAAAGCGCGTAGTGCTTGTTGCGCTTGTGGCCTCAGAGCGATAAAAGAAAATGAACGATATAGCAGTAAAATGTAAAAATATTTGGCCCGGGCTAGGAATTGCAACCATTACCGGTATGGCGGCGCTCTTTTTGAGTGAGCATTACAATGCCCCTGCTATGTTGTTCGCATTACTTTTGGGTATGGCCGTATCGTTTTTGTATCAGAACGATACGCCCTGTGCGTGTGGTATCGATTTCACGGCAAGTACTCTTCTTCGCGCTGGAGTTGTTTTGCTTGGTCTACGCATTGCGCTAGGTGACTTAGCGGTACTTGGGTGGCAGACCGCTCTTATGCTGGCCGCTGCCATACTCACAACAATTATTGTCGGAGTGGGTCTCGCCAAATTACTCGGGTTACAAAAGCGTTTTGGTGCATTAACGGGAGGCTCAGTAGCCATTTGTGGTGCGTCTGCGGCTCTCGCCATTTCTACCATTCTTCCCAAGGGAGAAAACCACGAAAGAGACACGTTGCTGACGGTTATTGGCGTAACCGCTATGTCGACCATCGCCATGGTGCTCTACCCAATTGTGGCGGCGCAGTTGGGCATGAATGATACGGAAGCTGGCATTTTCTTAGGCGGCACTATTCACGATGTGGCGCAAGTTGTGGGGGCAGGTTACTCGGTGTCTGACAGTGCAGGCGACATGGCGACACTGACCAAGCTGGTACGAGTAGCCATGCTAATGCCAGTGGTACTCATTATGATGATTGCCATTAAACACTTTTACAAAGCCAAAAGTCAGGCTGACGGGGCGCAAGTGCCTAAAATGCCGATGTTTCTAGTTGGCTTTATTGTACTTATGTTACTCAACAGCTTTGTAACCCTACCCGAAGTAGTTATTGAAACGGGGACCCAGATATCACGCTTCTTCTTAGTCGTTTCAATTACGGCAATCGGTATGAAGTCTAACCTTGGTAAGTTAGCCGAAGTCGGTATGCTGCCAATTGTGATGATTGTGGCAGAAACGCTGTGGATTGCACTGCTTATATTGGGCTATTTGTTCGCAATATAGTGGGATTTTTTGCGCGATTTATCACAATTATTCTTAATGCACTCTTAATACACAAAGCACTCAATGACGAGGTGGTAGCAGTGAAAAAACATGGCCTTCACGAACTGTACGCTAAGGACCCTGTAGAGGCCGACGAACAGGTTTTTCAGCGAACTAGCAACGCGCTGACTCGGCGTGGTTTTATCAAAGGTCTGAAGTCTCTGTCTTTGCTACTTGGTGCTGAAGTCGTTTACGGTCAGTTCATGCCAGCAGGACTTATTCCCGCTGCATTTGCTCAGTCGAACACGCCTTTTTCTATCGAGGGAAAAGACGGGCTAACAATACTTAACGACCGGCCAATTAACGCTGAAACGCCAGCGCACTTACTTGATGATGCGGTTACGCCTGCCTCTCGATTTTTCGTAAGGAATAATGGTATTCCCCCGCAAAAGCCAGACGCGAGTACGTGGACGCTTACTATTGAAGGGGAGTCGGCCGAGCAGTCAAAAACCTTCACGTTGGAAGAGCTCAAAACCCAATTCAAACATTACACCTACCAACTAACGCTGGAATGCGGCGGTAATGGACGTGCCGAGTTCTCGCCAGCAGCGACGGGGAACCAATGGACTACCGGAGCTGTGGGATGCCCTAAATGGACAGGTGTAAGGCTTAAAGATGTACTCACGTCAGTGGGCGTAAAAGATAGCGCTGTTTACATTGGCTATTATGGTGATGACCAGCATTTAAGCCGTACACCGGGCAAAGCGGCTATTTCTCGCGGGGTGCCGATAAACAAAGCGATGGAAGATGAGTCGTTGATTGCATGGGCAATGAATGATGAACCTCTGCCTTTAATGAATGGCTATCCGCTCCGACTGGTTTTTGGTGGTTGGCCAGCGTCTACATCTGGTAAGTGGCTTAAGAAGATAGTGGTCAGAGACCGCGTGCATGACGGTGCAAAAATGCTGGGCAAAGCGTACCGACTCCCTTGTAAACCCGTTGCTCCGGGGGCGAAAGTAGCCGATGAAGATATGTGTATCATTGAAGCTATGCCTATTAAGTCACTCATTACTTTTCCACAATCGGGCACTGATCATCCTTTGGCCAAGAAACTAAGCGTGCGCGGTCATGCATGGAGTGGTGATGGTAAAGTGGCTGAAGTGTACACATCTATTGATTTCGGACAAACGTGGCAAATAGCAGAGCTCACGCTACCCGTAAATAGACATGCATGGCAGCAATTCACTACAAAAATAGCCTTTCCTCAACAAGGTTATTTCGAAATATGGGCCAAAGCCGTAGATGAAAATGGAAAAGCACAACCTATGGTATTGCCGGGCTGGAATCCAAAAGGCTACTTAAACAATGCCTGCCATCGCATTGCTGTGCGGGTTGTGTAAAACACATGGTACTGAGTAACGTGTTTGAGATATGGAGCGCTCGCATGCGCCGTCTATTCGTTTTTGTTTCTATTATGGCAGGGTTAGTTAGCACACCACTGGTTGCGGCCATCAATGAAAGTAGCGATAAAAATAGCGGCTCAAGTATGCATTCCGCTGACGCCACGACTGTGTCTGTTGACCCCCAGTCAGGTCTTACTGTAGCGCCGGGCTATAATCTAGTGGTTGCACACTGTAGCGCATGCCATTCGCCTTCACTAATTACACAGAACGCAATGAGCAGAGAGAGATGGCTTGAAACTATTCGATGGATGCAAGACACGCAAAAGCTATGGCCATTAGGTGTTGCGGAGCCCGCTATCCTAGACTATCTGACGTTGTGGTATGGTCCTAAAAAAGGCGCCCGTCGCCCGCTCCTAGATCCGCATCTACTGCCACAAAAATAAAGCTCGTCTCAACCGAGCGTTTTATTTCACCAGTTTTTCAAGATTCCGCCGATACTCATAGCATAACGCTACTTCAGACTAATAGTTAAATGGTCTGGATATCTGTTAATCTGAACAAAATAACTCTATAAAAAACATATCGGTAACCACACATGTTTGTATCTCGCAGTAAATACGAAGAAAAAGAAGCGCAAGTACGTAAACTAGAAGCAAGAGTGCAAGAAGCCTTAGACAAAATTGACGTTTTAGAGGCAGAAAATAGTGAACTCATTAATGCCATTGAGGCTGCAAACGGTCAGCATGCGTCGTCGAACGATTCCGTTGTAATGAAGTGCATTGTTGATGCAATGCGTCAATTAGAAGGTATTCGTGAAACGGTGTTGGCTACTTATCAACGTATCGATGCTGAGAACCAGTCTGTTGCTAATATTAATGAGTTGTTTAGTGATTCTGCGACTACATTAAGCAAAATTGTTACCGACATGAGCGGGCTTAATGTCCAAATGGGCAGCATGAGCGAACGTATATCGGGGCTATCAACAACAGCAGATAACATTAATAAATTTGTTACTACTATTACGAGTATTTCTGACCAAACTAACTTACTTGCGCTAAACGCTGCTATCGAAGCTGCGCGAGCAGGCGATGCAGGCCGCGGGTTTAGTGTTGTTGCTGATGAAGTACGTGCATTGGCGACAGAAACCAACAAATCAGCAACAGAAGTATCTGAGCTGGTGAACGGTATAATTCAGTCTACTTCCAAAGCGGTTTCAGGTGTCAATGAGCTGCGCGGAAACAACGAGCAGCTAGAAACCGGCATTAATCAGCTAAATGGCAGCTACGAAGTTATGGTGCAACACTGTGACAGTATGAAGTCCACCATTAGCGAAGGCGCAATTGCTACGTTCATTCAAACAGTAAAATTGGATCATGTAGTGTGGAAGGCCGAGGTTTATGCAGTGCTGTGCGGCTACAGCAATAAATCTGTGGCGGACTTTGGCGATCATAAGAACTGCCGCCTTGGGCAGTGGTATAGTGACAATGCTAACAAAGCAATTGGCCAAACAACGGCATTCAGAGAGATTGAAGCGCCGCATGCAAAAGTGCATAGTAGCGGTATCGCTGCCGTTCTAGCTAAACAAAATGGCAACAATGCTGAGGCAGATGCTAAGCTTATGGAAATGGAACAAGCCAGTGAGAGAGTACTAACACTACTTGATAGGCTAGTTAATTAGCGCCCGTAGAGCCTTGCGGTTCAACTGGCCCTATTGAAAAGCGTGGCGCCCGAATTCATAGCGGCGCCCTAAACGGAGGGCTTTTTGGTGAGTGAAACATCGTATTCCACCGAACAAGAGCGCATTCTAGCGCTGGAAGCCCGCGTTAACTCTTTAGAACGACAGCTTAAACGTCAAAAAATAGCGCGTAAAAACGCAGAGTCTTTTCTTGAAACCTACTCACAAGATGCTTACTTAGCGAATCAAGCGCTAAGAAAAGCCTTAAAAGATTCAAAACAGCGGGAAAGGGAGTTGTTGTACCTTAACCGTGCCGCATCACAGCTTTCAAATGCTCAGCCGGGTAAGAGTTTTATATTTTCTGCGCTGGAATCGGCGGTTGAATTTAGCGGTGCCCATTGTGGAAAAGCATTTATTGTAGAAGGTGAAGCGCTAACGGTGGGGGATGATAGCCAGGTGCTATCTCACGAAAATGGATGGTATAGCTCTCCCGAGCTCGCCAAACTTCTCAAAGACGAAACCCCTCTGACACTGCGTGAGAGCTATTCCCACTGGTGCGTTAATGCAGTGCAGCGACCAGATACAAAAGAAGAAGCAAGGCTACTTCACTTTATGCATGAAATGGCAGACGGCGAATTCGCTTGGCTCGTGTTGCTTACCAAAGACGATCACTTAGAAGAAGAAACGCTACACGTTCTTGATACCACCAAACATTATCTAAACATTACGTCTCGTTACCAGAACAAAAAAACTGAGCTCACCAGTCGGCAAATAGAATTGAGTTCGGTTAAAAAAGACAGAGACTTTCTAGAAGAAAGGCTGGTTAGTGCAGACAAGATGGCGATGTTGGGACAACTTGCTGCGGGTATAGCACACGAAATCAATAACCCTATCGGTTATGTTCGAAGCAATACGGTGGTTGCAAAAGAAATTTTTAGCGATTATCAACACGCGTTAGAAGAAATAGGCAAGCTTTGTCGCACTGCTGGTGGAGAGGTAGAGTCGCAGTTCGAGGCGCTGGAAAAACGCTTTTCACTACAAGAAAGTGCGAGCGAAATTACAGAGATGTTCAATGAATCTCACGAGGGCATTGAACGTATTATTGAAATTGTAAAAGCGCTGCGAAGTTTTTCGTATCCTGGTTCAGGAAAGCATACACAAATTAGTGCCATTGACGCCATGAACACGGTGATCAAGCTCACGAATAACCTGCACAGGTACAAAAACAAACTTAATGTAGAAGTACCCGATAAGGATGTCTATTTCCTTGGTAATGCAGGACAGATTCAGCAGGTGTTGGTTAACTTTGTGACCAATGCTATTTATGCAACACCAGAAGGGAAGTCCATAACACTAAAAGTGCAGCAAGATGACAAAAGCGCCATGCTTATCGTAGAAGACGAGGGTATTGGTATGTCGAAAGAAACACTGGATAGAATATTCACGCCCTTTTTTACAACTAAACCACCCGGCGAGGGAACAGGGTTGGGAATGTCTATTTCCATGACTATTGTTGAAGAGCACAACGG
>Ga0066860_10001398_pt1 | contig 10857 bp, 8 predicted proteins | sample ETN07SmetaG_FD_65601 | JGI IMG/M metagenome (GOLD analysis project Ga0066860, IMG submission 65601) | Marine microbial and viral communities from oxygen minimum zone, Eastern Pacific Ocean - ETNP2014F14-07SV275 | ecosystem: Environmental > Aquatic > Marine > Oceanic ... | reverse complement strand
AAATGGGGCACGAACTCGCCGCCATGAACATCAATCTGCAATTATTAGAGCATCAATTTCCGAATAAAAGTGCAGAAGAGACCGCAACACTCATGCAAGCACAGGACTCATGTCAACGTCTATTCAGCACACTGGGCACTGTGGTTGGTGAATTGCGAAAGCAAACCAACGCACAATTTTATGACCAGCTAGAACAAATGATCGCCAACGTACCGAGTTTAAAAATAACACTCGAATGCGAACCAAGCCTAAAAATTCAAAACGACATCATTGCTGACAACTTGTTGTGTTGCATACAAGAAGGGCTAACCAACATCTTAAAACATAGCCATGCTAAAAAAGCATGGATCACCATACGGTACGAAACCGAAGAACTTAACGTCACCATTCGTGATAACGGCAAAACCAAAACCAACATAAAAGTCGGTAATGGACTCACCGGCTTACAGCACAGAATGGCTACCATAGGAGGCACTGCCAAAGCCGAACTAACCGAGCAGGACGGATTTCAGGTAGTGTTAAATCTGCCAAGGGAGGCACTCGTATGAAAAAAGCATTACTCGTTGACGACCAAAATATCGTACTACTTGGCATTGCCAAACTGCTAGAAATGTCAGGAAAAATAGACGTGGTAGGGCAAGTAAATAACGGACAAGCATGCTTGGATTATCTGGAAAAAAATCCTAAGCCAGACATCATATTACTTGATGTACACATGCCAGAAATGAACGGCCTTGAACTTATAAAACACATAAAAATGCGCTGGAATGTACCCGTAATATTTTTAACCACCTTTGATGACGAATACTTAAAACAACAAGCCATCGACGCAGGAGCCAAGGGCCTACTACTAAAAAACATCGCCCTCAATGAGCTAATCGACTCAATACTCAAAGTGGCAGAGGGCGGCACCTTATTTTCAGCACATAATTTATCTAACTTAAGCAAAATGACCGAGCGCGAAAACCGTATCGCGAAATCGCTGGTGGAAGGAAAAACCAATAAAGAAATCGCCGAACTACAAAGCCTAAGCCCAGGTACAGTGCGAAACTACTTATCCAATTTGTTTGAAAAACTCGGCGTACGAAATCGTGCAGAAGCGGTAGTGAAATTAAAAGAGCGCGGAATATTTTGAATAGATGGTGAAAGCTTAGAACGGTTCTTTACATCTAATCACCTAAAAGATGCGACGCAAACTGCAACTCGTGCACCCGTTCATCCAGCGTCCGAGTAATATCCAAACGTTCAAATCGAGACAAGGTCTCAGCACGACCCAACGCCAAAGCATTCAAATGAATACAAGGTGTTAACTGATCAAAATCACGCAAATCACCACGCTTAATAACCGGCAAAAAAGGCCCGCGTAACTGATTGCGAATTAAACCAAATGCCTGAGTAAGAGGCAGCGTGACAGCTTTATTGTTTTTAAGCCGCATATTCACCCCAACACCATCCGCAGTGGGGTGCAATAAAATACCGGTCGCCTTCACCGCAACTTCAGGGATATGAGAATAAGTAGAAGTAAAATCAACGGGGTCGGGCAAAATCACCACCGCCGTTTTAGTGAAATGAGTATCGTATTCGCTGTACACCTGACGCAGCGCAGGGCTATAAACGGGTAAGAACTGCGCAAGATTAAGTAAAAACTGCTTACCCGTCTCCTTGGTGCGCATTTCCTCAATAGACCAATGAAGGTCAGCAGCAATAGCCAGTTTACGTTCGCGTAAGCCCGTCACCCGAAAATCCCACGTCAAAGTTATGACAGATAATACGGAGAAGCTCGCCAAAAGAAAGGGTTTCAAAGCGGCCAAATAACCTTAACTATTGGCATTAAAAGACCTATTTCTGACCGGTTCCGCCTATGTTGGCAAATGTCATTAATTTGCCAACAAGTTGTCACTGAAACGTAAACACTCATTTCTACCCTAATACGATTGAAAATTAATCTCATCATTTGAAGGTAGAAGAGTATGAAAGGTCTGAATTTAGCGGCACTTGCAATATTAAGTGCTGGATTGGTGGCGTGTGGTGGTGACGATGGAAGCAACGGAGCACAGGGTGCTGTAGGGCCCCAAGGTCCACAGGGGCCACAAGGTGAGACAGGGCAGCAGGCGCCAGCGAATGAAGAAGACATGTCAATGTCACTCACCATACTGCATATGAACGACCATCACTCACACATAGCGGCCGAAGACTTTGGTTTTGATGTGTCTGGGCTTAGCATGGAAACAACAGCGGAAGGCGATGCGATCATCTCAGAAGTCGACGTGACTTACGGTGGCTTCCCAATGATGGTGAGCCTGTTTAATCAATTGAGTATGCAGTCAGACAATGTTCTCAAACTGCACTCAGGTGATGCGATTACGGGCACCTTGTACTACTCATTGTTCAAAGGCCGCGCCGACGCCGACATGATGAACCAGATCTGCTTCGATGCGTTTGCACTGGGTAACCACGAATTTGATGATGGTGATACAGGCTTGGCTAGCTTCCTTGATTCATTGAACTCATCAGCCTGCGTTACCCCAACCTTGGCAGCTAACGTCAACCCTGCGCCGGAATCAGCCGTAGCAGAAGGCTATCTTCAGCCTTACACCATCGTCGAGCGCGAAGGCCAGCAAATAGGCGTCATAGGTATCGACATAGCGGGTAAAACGAAAAACTCATCCAGCCCGGACGACGGCACCACCTTCTCTGACGAAACCACCACCGCGCAGCAGTACATTGATGAGCTGACGGGCATGGGTGTTGATAAAATCGTTCTGATGACACACTACCAATACGAAAACGACCTCGAACTCGCCGCCGCACTTAACGGTGTTGACGTCATCGTAGGTGGCGATTCGCACACCTTACTGGGCGATGACACCTTCTCAGATCTAGGCTTTAACCCACAAGGCGATTACCCGACTGTTGTCACCGACGCGGGTGGCAACAGCGTGTGTGTGGTACAGGCGTGGGAATATGCCCACCTGATGGGCAAACTCAACGTAGACTTTGATACCAACGGCAACGTCACCGCATGCAGTGGCCAGCCATATATGCCAATCAGTACCCAGTACGAATATGAATACGCTGAAGACGACACGCGTACCCTCACCGGTGCAGACGTCACTCGCGTGACCACCGCGCTCACCAAAGAAGACGAAATCGTTGCGGTACAGCCAGACGCCACGACTCAGGCGATCCTCGATATTTATAACGAAGACGTCGACGTACTTAAGCAGACCGTTATCAGTACAAACGCGCAAGACCTCTGCCTTGAGCGCATACCGGGCCAAGGCCGCTCGACGATTTGTGATACATCGGCGACTTACGAATATGGCTCAGACATCTCCAACGTGGTGGCTAAAGCCTTCCTGACCGTGACGCCGACAGCAGACATCGCCATTCAGAACGGCGGTGGGGTACGAGTAGACTTAGCTGCTGGTGATGTCACCATTGCCGATGCCTTCACGCTACTGCCATTTTCAAATACGTTAGTTATTCTTGATATGACAGGCCAGCAAATCATCGACGTGCTCGAAGACGCACTCGCTAACTTTATCGACAGCGATGGCTCAAGCGGTTCTTACCCATACGCAGCAGGCTTGCGTTACAACATTGATGCCTCACAAGCAAAAGGTAGCCGTGTAACAAACGTAGAAGTGAACTCACAAGTCAATGGCAGCTGGACAGCGATAGACACAGCCGCGACCTACGGCGTTGTGACCAACGACTTCATCGCCTCGGGGCAAGATGGCTACACCACCTTCAGCGTACCGTTTGATGCGGGTAACTATGAAGATACCTTCACCGAATACGCACAAGGATTTATCAACTACGTAGAAGCGCTGACTGAAGATGGCCAGCAAGTACAAAAGCTGCCGATTGACGAATACTCAACCCAGCTTTATATCGACACCGACGGCTGTAACCACAGCACCGGTGCGGGCTGCGTACCAGACTGATAACAACGGGTAGTTACACACTTAACACGGGAGCTTCGGCTCCCGTTTTTTTTGCGTAGTGAACCTGTAGCAGGGGAGCTTCTCCCCGCCCCAAAACCAATATGCACCATATCTCTGTACCCGGTATACTCAGCCAATCAAGGCAGGGGAGGCCATATTCACCGCAACACGCCGCCCGCCACCATCAATAACAAAAGACACAAACATCAATGAGCCAAACCAAGCAAGAATCCATTAATCAGGATCAGATCAACAAAGCCCTGTGGAACGCCTGCGATACTTTCCGGGGCACCATCAGCGCCGACACCTACAAAGACTTCATCCTGACGATGCTGTTCCTCAAGTACATCTCAGACGTATGGCAGGATCACTATGACGGCTACAAGGCCGAATACGGCGACGAGCCTGAACTCATCACCGAAATGCTAAAAAACGAGCGTTTTGTACTGCCACCCCAAGCCAGCTTTTATGTTCTGCATGAGCGCCGTCACGAACCCGGCAACGGCGAACGTATTGATCAGGCACTGCACGCCATCGAAGAAGCCAACGGCACCAAGCTCAAAGACGCCGGTAAAAGCGTGTTCCAGGACATCTCCTTCAACACCGACCGCCTCGGTGAAGAAAAACAGAAGAACACCATCCTGCGCCACCTGATGGAAGACTTCGCCAAAGACGACCTTAACCTCAAGCCCAGCCGCGTCGGCACGCTCGATGTCATCGGTAACGCCTACGAATACCTGATTAAACACTTCGCCGCCAGCGGTGGCCAGAAAGCCGGTGAGTTCTATACACCTCCTGAAGTCAGTGATCTGATCGCTGAACTGTTAGACCCGCAACCGGGCGACAGCATCTGTGATCCAGCTTGTGGCTCCGCCTCGCTATTAATGAAATGTGGCAGTAAAATTCGTAAAAATCACGACAGCAAAAACTACGCTCTTTACGGGCAGGAAGCCATTGGCTCCACTTGGTCACTGGCCAAAATGAACATGTTTCTGCACGGCGAAGACAACCACAAAATAGAATGGGGCGACACCATCCGTAACCCCAAACTACTCGACAAAAATGGCGACTTAATGCTGTTCGACATCGTCACCGCCAACCCGCCGTTCAGCCTCGATAAATGGGGCCACGGCGAAGCCGAGCACGACAAGTTCAGCCGCTTCCGCCGGGGCGTACCACCAAAAACCAAAGGCGACTACGCCTTTATCCTGCACATGATTGAAACCCTCAAACCTGCATCAAAAGGGAAAAAGGGTGGACGAATGGGCGTCGTCGTACCTCACGGCGTACTGTTCCGCGGTTCCAGTGAAGGCAAAATCCGCAAGCAACTCATCGACGAAAACCTTCTCGATGCCGTGATCGGCCTTCCAGAAAAGCTCTTTTACGGCACCGGCATCCCGGCAGCGATATTGATCTTTAAAACCAACAAAACCGAAGAAGCAGTCACCTTTATCGACGCCAGTCGCGAATTCAAATCCGGTAAAAATCAGAATCTGCTTGCCCAAGAAAACATCGCCAAGATCGTCGAGACCTACCACGCAGGCACCGATGCCGATAAATACGCCTACATCGCCAGCCTCGATGAAATAAAAGAGAACGACTACAACCTCAACATCCCGCGCTATGTCGATACCTTCGAAGAAGAGGAAGAAATCGACTTGCTGGCCGTGCGTGCAGAGCGTGAGCAGCTGAAAGCGCAACTGTCCGAGCTGGAAATGGAGATGGCTAAGTATCTTGAGGAGTTGGGATACGATGTGCAGGAAGCACAAGTGCCGCGACCGCAGGGATGCGCAGGAGCGGCGGGTGCAAGAGGTTCTGAATGACTAGTACAGGATGGAAAACACATATTGTCGGTGAGCTAGCTAAACCGGAAAAAAATAGTTTTGTTATTGGCCCATTTGGTAGCGATCTTGTTCTGTCAGACTATCGAAGCGCTGGCGTGCCTGTAGTTTTCGTCCGAGATATAAAGCGAAATAGGTTTTCCTGGAAAAGTGAAGTATATGTCGATCACGAAAAAGCTGAGAAGCTAAAAGCACATTCTGCGAAACCACAGGATATAGTAATAACAAAAATGGGATTGCCACCGGGATTAGCTGCCGTATATCCAGATGATATTCCGGATGGTATTGTGACTGCGGATATAATTCGACTAAGACCCAATACAGAGTTGGTTGATTCGTATTTTTTGTGTGAACTCCTAAATAGCCATATGGCGCAAAAACAAGTCTATGAGAGAACCGCTGGGCAAACACGGCCAAAGCTCACGCTTGTAGACTACAAAACTTTAAAGCTCACTTTTCCTTCACTCCCCGAACAAAAGAAAATCGCTCAAATCCTTTCCACTTGGGATAAGGCCATCACCACCACCGAACAACTGCTCGCCAACAGCCAACAGCAGAAAAAAGCCCTGATGCAACAACTGCTCACCGGCAAGAAGCGCCTGCTGGATCGGAATGGGGAAAGGTTTAAGGAGGAGTGGAAAATGGTCAAGATCTCCTCCGTGTGTGACGTGCGGAGAGGCGCATCTCCGAGGCCAATCAAAGACCCGCAATGGTTTGCTAGCGAAGGCCGTGGCTGGATTCGTATTTCTGATGTAACGGCTTCACCAACAAAAGAGTTATTGAACACCACTCAGTATCTATCATCGGCGGGTGCCGATAACAGTGTGTGTGTAGACCCCGGTGACCTCATCATGTCGATATGTGGGACGATTGGAGTACCGAAATTCATTGGTATCCCAGCCTGTATTCACGATGGATTTGTTGTGTTCCGAGAGTGTCAGAAAAATTTAGACCTTTCGTTCCTTTATCACTATCTCGGTTTCCTAACAGAAAAGTTGGCTTCTGGTGGCCAGCCTGGTACTCAGAAAAATCTTAATACCGGGATTGTCGGCAATACCTTGATGCCTTGGGTATCGAAAGCCGAACAACAAAAAATCGCTGCCGTTCTCTCCACTGCCGATCAGGAAATCACCACCCTGCAACAGCAGCTGGATCACCTGAAACAAGAGAAAAAAGCCCTGATGCAGCAGTTGTTGACGGGTAAGCGTCGGGTCAAGGTTCAGTAAGGAGACACTATGAATGATATGGAAATAAATTTTTCATTTTTTGATGTTAGTAATGAAGAGTTTAAATTTAAAAGTATCGGCTCTTTGATATCTTTCCTTGATAATGAAAGGGATTATTGGGATGAGAAATTAGAGTTATTAAAGGGGAGGAGGTTCGACCCTGAAGGTGTCGCTAGTCCGTTTGTTGCTGTCTCTGAAATTGAGTACTTTTGTGAAGAAGTAAAGAAAATCTCAAATAAAGTGTTAGATTCTGAGAAAGAGGGAGATTCCCTAGACGTATCAAAGTTAGTCCAAGAAAAGTATGACAATATTAGTTCTTATTTGCCAAGTCGATGGTTATACAGCAATCACCCATATACCCACAATTTTGTAGATGTAGCTATCAATCACGGTAAAGTTGCCGCTGAAGCATTCTTGTCTTACATTCTCAAGCAACAATCCCAGCTACCTCGCAGCATGACGTTTGATCAATTTAAAGGCTATATCTCAGCCTACGAGTTCGAAAATCAGGATTCTGACTTGGTTAAGCGACGTGAAGGCGAACGAGCAGCAGTAGAAAAAATTCGGAGAGAATTTGTTGATGGTAAAGATCAGCTATTTAGCGAAGTAGCGGCGCTAAAGACCGACTACGAGGACCTGAGCGCAGAGGCGAAACAGGAGCTGGTTGAGGAGCTGGAAGCCTGGCAACAACAGCGTGCCGAGAATGACGAGAAAGTCGATCAAGCGATAACTCAGTATCAGAAATCAGTATCTGATTCGATTGGCGCTCATAATGCAGAGATCGAAGCCATTAAGGAAGAGTCCCGAAATAAGATTCGAGCGATTGAAGAAACTTACGAAGAAAGACTCCGGCTTGAGCCAGCTGCCAAACACTGGAAAGATTCTGCCAGTCGTTTGCGTATACAGGGTGGAATTCTTGGCACGCTTATCATGATAACCGTGGTTATAGGCCTGGTAGCCGGTGGCTACTTGTTTCATATCTGGCTGTCACACGAAAAACTGCCGATAGATCTGACATCATTACAAGGTGTGCTCATAACCATCACCGTATTGGCCATCTATGCGTATATCTTGCGACTGTTGTCCAGAATGACATTCAGCTGTTTTCACTTAATGCGGGATGCAGAAGAGCGAGAACAACTAACGTACCTCTATCTCGCTTTGTCTAACCAAACTGATGTAGACGAGAAATCCCGTGAGATCGTTCTTCAGGCGCTGTTCAGCAGAAGCGAAACGGGCCTGTTAACTAATGAGCATGGGCCGGTGATGCCGGGTATGGACTTGAATCAGTTGTTGAAAGGAATAGGGCGATAGGTTTATGGCGCTGAATCAAAAAGAACTGCGGTTTGATGGCGAGAATGGTCGCGATGAGTTTAACCGAGCTAGAGTGGCAGATCAGGTTATTCGACTTTTAACGTCTGATATCGATATTTCACCAATGGTCATTGATGGTGATTGGGGTACCGGCAAGACGGAGTTTTGCCATAAGCTGATAAACAAGTTTCGATCTGCTCACGACAATTATCAAATCCTGTACGTCGACGCCTTTCAAGCCGATCACGCGAATGATCCTTTGATGACGATTCTGGCAGCAGTCGCCAGTTTGATCCCGGAGGGCGAGAAGAAACAAGGTTTTATCGAAAAGGCGACCCCTTTAGTTCGGTATGGTTTAAAAACAGTATTAAAAGCGGGCGCCAGCCACTTGTTGCGTGAAAATGCTGAAAACATCGCTGATGGTCTCGAAGAACAACTTCAGGCGGCCGCTAATAAAGCCATAGACGCATCAGTCGCTGCAGTGCTGAAAGATCACGAGAAGGCATCCCAAAACCTGAGGGCATTGCAAGATACTTTAGCGGCGCTAGCGAAAGACGCACCTATCGTGATCTTTATTGATGAGCTTGATCGCTGCCGACCAGATTTTGCTGTTCACATGCTCGAAGTAATTAAGCATACCTTCGACGTTGAAAACGTAAAGTTTGTTTTGGTCACTAATACCAGACAACTTCGCGCCGCTATTAACCATAGCTACGGTCCAACGGTGGATGCACAGCGTTACCTGGATAAGTTCCTGAAATTCAGTATTAAGCTACCGGCAGAGATTTATGGTCGATCAGGTTATAACGAACGTCGTTTGTTGGCATCCGTTGAGCACTTCGCCAATTTGATTTCAGTTAGCACAGCGCTTTCAGGTACTGAGTTAGCTAATACTGACTGGGCCACTTTTGGCTTTTTAAGTCAATTGATTCGCGAAAACAACTTATCGCTCAGAGAAGTCGAAACATTTACCAGGCATCTTGAAATATATCAGTCATTATCACAAAGGCTGAATGGGAATGTTGTTTGGGGGTATCAGCTCTTAAGTATAGTAGGCACGTTAATTTTTGCTCTTAGGAGCGATATCTACGAACAGGTCCAGAGCAACAGCACAAATGCTGAGGATATTGCGAAATTATTTGGTATAGAGACGCTACCAGATTATCAAGAATTTCAATCGTGCGGAGAGCATGTGATTGGTATCGGTGGCATGTTGGCACAGAGATCCGCCATAAACGCTGAAAATTTTATTCCTGTAGACGAAACTACGAAAGAGTGCTGGAGAACCGACTTTCAGCGATATTTTAAGCATCATCAAGTTCCGGGTGATGTATGGGAGCCAATTAAAGACGTTTTCTCAGTGTTAAGTCTTTCTGGGGAGCGTCGGTAACATAATGGTTACCAACATAAGGGGATACCACAAATGAGCAATCAACCATCGACACCACCAGCTGGCGAGTTCGTGGTGTTCACGACAGATGACGGCCGGGCTCGGGTCGAATGTCGGTTTGAGTCGGATACCCTATGGTTGTCTCAGGCCGCTATGGCTGACCTGTACCAAGTGACTCCGCAAGCGATTACGCAGCACATACGTGCTGTGTATGAAGAGGGTGAACTTGATCAAAACTCAACCTGTAAGGATTACTTACAAGTTCAGATGGAGGGTGCGCGTAAGGTTAGCCGCAAGCGGTTGCATTATAGCCTGTCGGTTATTCTTGCCGTCGGCTATCGCGTCCGCTCCACCCGCGGCACCCAGTTCCGTCAGTGGGCGACGCGCACACTTCAGGAATATCTGGTTAAGGGCTTCGTTATTGATGATGAACGCCTGAAGAACCCTCCGGTCGGCGCATCTGTAGCACCAGATTACTTTGATGAACTGCTCGAGCGTATCCGCGATATTCGCGCCAGCGAACGCCGGATGTACCTGCGCGTACGAGAGATATTTGCCCTCGCTGCAGACTATGAGCCGTCTCTGAAAGAGACCACGCAGTTCTTTAAAACAATTCAGAACAAGCTGCACTATGCCTGCTCTGGTCATACCGCCGCTGAACTGATTCATAGTCGTGCTGATGCGTCTCAGCCCAATATGGGGCTGAACACATTTAAAGGCGCAGAAGTGCGTAAGGGCGATGTCGTTACGGCTAAGAACTACCTGACCGAGCCAGAAATCAAAGAACTTAACCGTATCGTCACCATGTGGTTAGACTTTGCCGAAGATCAGGCTGAGCGACGTCAGCAGGTGTTCTTACAGGACTGGCAGAGTAAGCTTGATCAGTTTCTTCAGTTTAATGACAGAGATGTCCTGGTTGGAGCTGGTTCTGTCAGTAAAAAAGACGCTGATGCAAAAGCCGCTGCCGAATATGAACGCTTTGCAGAACATCGTCGGCGGCTGAAAGAGCAGGCCGGAGAGAACGACATAGAAGAGCTGTTACACTGGAAGCCGCCACAGCAGTAAGGATGACGAATGGAACACCACGCTCCCAAATTTCAGGAAGAATACAGTGCCAAGCTACCGGCGCTGACGTT